>Ga0222714_10000411_pt1 | contig 49990 bp, 50 predicted proteins | sample C33_3DmetaG_FD_165048 | JGI IMG/M metagenome (GOLD analysis project Ga0222714, IMG submission 165048) | Estuarine water microbial communities from San Francisco Bay, California, United States - C33_3D | ecosystem: Environmental > Aquatic > Marine > Unclassified | place: USA: California... | reverse complement strand
GGCTCAGCGTAGTAGCACCACGGGGACAGGATTTCTAGGTAGTAGGTAAGTCTTACCGGGGGCATGCGGAGGGCGAATGTGGCGGGTCGAAACGGACCGGTCAATGCGTCCGGCAACTTTGTGGGGTTATCTTGCATCGGTGCGGAATTTGAAGACGATGGCGTCGGAATGTTCGCGAGCCTTACCACTATCGCTGACACGCCCCCACCGTTATCCACCCCGGTGTTCACGGCCTTTTGGTTTGTGATCGTCTTTGTGGTTGCCGGATTGGCGGCCTATCTGGGGCGACGGTTTCATGACCGGGCTTATTTGTATTATGGTGGCTACGTTGGCGCGCTCGGGCTGATGAGTCTGATCGATCACGGCTGGGGAGACTGGATGCATGAGCAGATGGGGGACTCGTTTGTTTTCCTGAACAACCTGCTGCACCTGCCGTATGCGGTCTGCTACCTGTTGTTCGTCATGCAGTATTTCAATGTCCGGGAAAACTCCCCGATTTGGTATCGGTTTCACCGGGGCCTGTTGTGGGCTTACGGCGCGGTCTTTGGCTGGCTGTTATTTGACGCGATCACCAAGGGCAGCGGCAGTGAATGGGGGATCCTGAGCTGCAACCTGGTCAACCTGCTTTCATCGTTGGTGCTGGCCGGGGTGGCGACCCACGACAATCGCGCCGGCGGACGTGAGTTTCTTTATGCCAGTCTGCCATTGACCGTGAGTGGGTTGGTATTGGTGGCGCAGTTTTTGTCCAATTCATCCCATGAATCCGGCCCGGGCCTGCTGGCCTTTCGGGCCGGTTTCATCATGCACATCATGATTTTCCTGGTCGCACTCGGGGTGCGTTATCGCGAACTCCGCAACCGGTTGGAGTAGGGCGGCCCGTGCCGGGCCTTTTGGTTACTTGCCGAATAGCTTCTTGATGCCTGCACCCGCCGCTTGCGTCGCGGAAGCACCCAGACCGGACGCCGCCTTCAAAGTGGCCTTGCCCGTCGCCCCGGCAATGTCGGACAACACGCTTTGCATGATCTCCGTGACCAGTTCATCGGGAGTGATGCCACCCTGATCCACTCCCAGGTTATTCAAGGTCATGGGTGGCAGAGGCACGGGGATGGCGGCCGGGCCGACGCCGAGTTTGGCGGTGCTGTTGGTCAATTGGACTCGCTTTACACTGAACTTGATGGGCTTCCCATCCTTGGCCGTGGGTTCGGTCCCACCCTTGCTCGTGAACGATTCAATGTTTTTCAGCAGTTCCTTGATGTTGCTGGAGACGATCTTCGTTTCATAGAGGAACACCGCCTCGTCGATGATGATTTCATCAATTTCGATGGTGTCGCTGAAGATGGAGAAGGGCTTTAATTTGATACTGATTTTGCCGATGGTGAACGCGTTATTGTCACTCCAACCCTCGGGATTGCCGACACTCAAACCCATCAGGCGACCGGAGCCGGTAAGCGGGGAGATATAGGCTTCATCCACTTCGACCTTGGTCTGGGTTAATTTTGGGCCGAAGGCGTTGACGCCGGCGCGGACCACGGAGCCCAGGAAAATCCCCAGCCCAAAGTAAAGAACGAGGGCGATGACGGTTATACCACTCAACCACACCAACGGTTTCTTTTTCATTTGGGGAGCCTAAGGACGGGAATTTAAGCTGCAAGAGCAACTCGGGAGTAATTTCGCTTGTCTTGGGGCGGGGTCGCCAAACCTTTAACCATTCAAGCATCCCCCATGGCCAACGCATATACCGAAGCGAGCATCAAAACCCTTTCCTCCACCGAGCACATCCGGCTGCGCCCCGGCATGTATATTGGCCGACTCGGCAACGGCGCCCACGCCGAGGATGGCATCTACGTGCTGCTCAAGGAAACGATCGACAACTCGATCGACGAGTTCGCCATGGGCAACGGCAAGCGCATCGAGATCGAGGTGCAGGACCGCTTGGTGCGGGTGCGCGATTACGGCCGGGGCATCCCCTTGGGCAAACTCGCCGAGTGCGTGTCGATCATCAACACCGGCGCGAAATACGACAGCAACACCTTCCAAAAGGCGGTCGGCCTGAACGGTGTCGGCCAGAAGGCGGTCAACGCACTCTCGCTCGAATACTGCGCGCAGTCGGTGCGCGACGGGCAGACCAAGCTGGTCGAGTTCAAGCAGGGCAAGCTGGTCAAGGACCACAAGGTCGCCAAATCCGAGGAGCGCAACGGCACGATCATCGTCTTCGTGCCGGACGAATCGCTCTTCGGGAAGGACTTCCGTTTCCGCAGCGAGTTCATCGAGGACATGTTGTGGAACTACGCGTTCCTCAACCGTGGGCTCACCCTCACGCTCAACGGCAAGGCCTACAAGTCCGCCAACGGCCTCAAGGACCTGCTGGAGAAGAAGCTCACCGGCGAGACGCTCTATCCGATCATCCACCTCGAGGGCGAGGACATCGAGATCGCGCTGACCCACGGCGCGCACTACGGCGAGGAGTATTTCTCGTTCGTCAACGGCCAGCACACCACGATGGGCGGCACGCACCAGCTCGCCTTCCGCGAGGCCTTGGTCAACACCGTGCGCAATTTCTACAAGAAGGAATTCGACGCGGCCGACGTGCGGCAGTCGATCATCGCGGCAATTTCCGTGCGCGTGCAGGAGCCGGTTTTCGAGTCGCAGACCAAGACCAAGCTCGGCTCGACCGAGGTCGGTCCCGGCGGACCCACCATCAAGGAGTTCATCGGCAAGTTCATGCAGCAGTCGCTGGACACTTACCTGCACAAGCACAAGGAGACCGCCGATGCGATCCTCGCGCGCATCCAGGAAAGTGAGCGCGAGCGCAAGGATCTCGCCGGCATTCGCAAGCTGGCCAAGGACCGCGCCAAGACCGCCTCGCTGCACAACCGCAAGCTGCGCGACTGCCGCCAACACCTCGGCGAAAAAGGCAACCGCACCGAGGAGAGCTCGTTGTTCATCGTCGAGGGTGACTCGGCCGCCGGCTCTCTGACCGCCAGCCGCGACGTGCAGACCCAGGCCGTCTTTGCGCTGAAGGGCAAGCCGCTCAACACCTACGGCCTGTCGAAGAAGGTCATTTACGAGAACGAGGAGTTTCACCTCCTGCAGTCCGCGCTCAACGTCGAGGACGGCCTCGACGGCCTGCGCTACAACAAGGTCATCATCGCCACCGACGCCGACGTCGACGGCATGCACATCCGCCTGCTGCTGATTTCCTTCTTCCTGAAATTTTTCCCCGACCTGATCGCCCGCGGGCACCTCTACATCCTGGAGACGCCGCTCTTCCGCGTGCGCAACAAGAAGAAGACGATCTATTGCTACGACGAATCCGAGAAGCAGGCGGCGATCGCCGAGCTGGGCTCGACCCACGAGATCACGCGATTCAAGGGTCTCGGTGAAATTTCCGCCAACGAGTTCAAGGACTTCATCGGCGAGGACATCCGCCTCGATCCCGTCTCGCTCAGCCACCTGCACGACAGCGACGAGCTGCTTGCCTTCTACATGGGCAAGAACACGCCGAAGCGGCAGGACTTCATTATCGACAACCTCCATATCGAGAAGGATTTGGTGGGCACGTGAACGTGCCCACAGCGGTAAGCCTTAAGCTTTAAGCGAAAAGCCTGCCCAACCTTCCATTTTCCAAACTTACCCGAGCTTAAAGCTTATCACTTACTGCTTAGCGCTACCCAGCAATGGCCAAGAAAAAACCTTCCAAGAAATCCGATCAGCCTGAACTCGAACTGCCGTTGGACGAAGTCACCCCGTCGGTGGACGAAGCCTCCGTTGAGAGTGATGTCACCGAGGCGTTGGCCGCTCCGATGGAGAAGGTCCAGTCCGGCGATGCGCCGTTGTCACAACATTACAAGAAGTGGTTCCTGGAGTATGCCAGCTATGTGATCCTCGACCGTGCCGTGCCGCACTTGGACGACGGTCTCAAGCCCGTGCAGCGCCGCGTGCTGCACACACTGTGGGAAATGGATGACGGCCGCTTTCACAAGGTCGCCAACGTCGTTGGCTCGACCATGCGCTACCATCCGCACGGTGACGTCTCGATCGCCGCGGCCCTCGTGGGCATCGCCCAGCGTGGCTGGCTGATCGAGCCGCAGGGTAACTTCGGCAACACCCTGACCGGTGACGACGCGGCGGCCTCGCGTTACATTGAGGCGCGGCTGACCGCCTTTGCGCGCGAAGTGCTGTTTAACCCGAAGACGACCACGTGGCAGCTCAGCTACGACGGCCGCGCCAAGGAACCGGTCACGCTCCCGGCCAAGTTTCCCATCACCGTGCTCGAAGGCGCCGAGGGCATCGCGGTGGGTCTCGCCACCAAGATTCTGCCGCACAATTTCAACGACATCTGCCGGGCGGCGATCAATCACCTGCAGGGCAAAACCTTCCGGATCTACCCCGATTTCCCCAGTGGCGGCATCGCCGATTTTTCGGAATACAACGACGGCGAGCGCGGCGGCAAGGTCAAGGTCCGCGCCAAGATCGAGACCCGCAGCAAATACCTGCTGGCCATTACCGAGCTGCCCTACGGCACGACCACGGTCTCGTTGATCGACTCGATCATCGCCGCCAATACGAAGGGCAAGATCAAGATCCGCCACGTGGATGACAACACGGCCGACGCGGTGGAGATCCTCGTGCATCTGCCGCAGGGCAGTGATCCCGACCAAGTCATCCAGCAGCTCTACGTCTTCACCAACTGCCAGGTGAGCATCTCGCCGGCGGCCTGTGTGATCGAGCACGACAAGCCGCATTTTCTGGGCATACGCGAGATCCTGCGCCGCAGCGTCGACCGCACGGTCGGCCTGCTCAAGCAGGAGTTGGAAATCCGGCTCGGCGAACTCGATCAGCAATGGCACTGGGATTCGTTGGAACGCATCTTCATCGAGGAACGCATCTACCGCCGCATCGAGAAATCGAAGACGTGGGAAAGCGTGCTCGCGGAAATCCGCGAGGGCTTGCAGCCGTTCATCAAGGACCTGCGCCGCGAAGTGACCGACGAGGATATCACCCGCCTGACCGAGATCCGTATCAAGCGCATCTCCGCCTATAACCGGTTCAAGGCCGACGAGCAGATCAAGAAGATCGAGGATGAGATCAAGGCCGTGAAGCACGACCTGAAGCACCTCACGCCCTACGCGATCAAGTGGTTCGAGAACCTGCAGGCGAAGTTCGGCAAAGGCATCAAGCGCCGCACCGAGCACGCCGACGTGGAGCAGATCAGCGCCTCCGAGGTCGTGGCGGCCAACCAGCGCCTCTACGTCAACCGCAGCGAGGGTTTCATCGGGCTCAACTGGCGCCAGCACGAATTCGTGCAGGAGTGCACTATTTTGGACAACGTGCTCTGCATCATGCAGGACGGCTCGCTCAAGGTCACCAAGGTGGCCGACAAGGTGTTCATGGGCCGCCAGATCCTGCACATCGCGATCTGGCCCAAGGACGGCGACACCAACTTCTACACCCTGATCTATCAGGACAAGGAGAGCGGCAAGGCCTTCGCCAAGCGCTTTCAGATCGGCGGCCTGTCCCGCGACAAGCTGTATCCGCTGCTCAAGAGCGACGGGTCCAGCGTGGTTTACTTCGACGTCAGCCCGGACGAGAAATCGATGCCCAAGAGCGTGCACGTGTCGCTCGATGGCCGGGGTGGGGCGAGGGTGCGCGAGTTGGACTTCGACCTCAGCAAGGTGCCCGTTTCGACCCGCAGCGCCAAGGGCCTGACCGTCACGAAGTGGAACATCAAGGCCGTGAAGCGAAACGATCTGTCGCTGAAGTAAGGTAGTATCTCATGCGGAGACGCAGAGCATCGAAGGCGCTATCTACATAATCCCGTCGCTCTTACTTAAGTTGTGGGCGGCACACAGTAGCTGGATATTTTGAATATCGGTTGATGATCCACCTTTAGACCAAGGAATGATGTGGTCGAAGTGCAGATTTGCGGTCGAACCGCATTGGGCACACTGACCATTGTCACGCTTCCAGACTTCACGTTTCACCGAAGTGGGAATCATACGTCCAGGGTTTGGATGGGTAGGAACTGGTTGGGAGTCGTCCTCCTCACCGATTACTGCGGTAAGCGTAAATTTGAAAACCTTCCGATGCTCTGCTTGTTCAATCCACGCGTCCTCAAGGTGAAACACTCCGTTGTAGGACCAAATGCCGTCTTTGATCTTTTCGTATACCCGAACTCTTTCTGGAGACTGCTGATTCGATTTGTAGGCTAGTGCGGCCAGTTTGAATTTGCCGTTTTCCGTGGGCTTACCGGTTTTAGTAAACTCTGGCTGATCGACTAACTCAGGATACTTACAGACGGCTGTTTTGTTTTCATTGTGTCCTTCGTAGATGAGCACTCTTCCTTCATCTTCGACGCGGTCAGCGTAGGGAGCGTTGGGGCGAACAGACATTAAGATTACAGAGTGCTTACCGTGCAGACGGAAATTCATTCCTCGTTGTAAGCTAGTGCCTTCTTTGAGGCACATTTCGTGATAAGAAATGATGTCGTTAGCCATACTGTCAGCGCTCTAGTTCCAATAGCCACGAAACCGATACACCTAGCGCTGCAGCCAGGGCCTTGACCTCAAAGTCTGACACGTAGCGAATGCCACTTTCGATTTTGGCAATACCAGCGCGATCTATGGTGACGCCACGGGCGGCGAGTTTTCCCGACAACGCATCTTGCGAGAGTTTTGGCTTAGCTTGTAAGCGGGCCTTCTTAACTCTTTTCCCAACAAGATTATTGTTCTGTTTTGGAACACCCACTCGGTCACAATACCAGGTCCTTGCTTGCCCAGTGTTCCATTTTAGAACACTTTTAGATTGTGCAAGAGACCAAGCAACCATTCCGCTCTGCTTATGCCATTTTTATGCCTAACCTCTTACAAGGCGACATGCCCGCATGGTATGATGGCGATACGGGCCTCCCTGTCGTTTATGAGTCGGAGTTAGCCGCTCAGCGGGAAATCGCTGACCACCACCTAACACTTATCCAACAGTTTCTCGATGGAGAGCGGGATTACGATGACGCTATGACGGTCGAAGACTTCATCTTACCGGTAGACATCTGGCCTGATGGCAGCATCTCAGTTGAAAGTGGTCGTAGATATGGCAAACAGCTGTGAGTGATATTTTAGCAATCCTCTGCAGCTCTGCGTCTCTGCGTGAGACCAAATCAGTCACGACCCGCGTGAGACCCAATTCCCCTTACGGCGTCCGCGTGTCCTCGGCGTCGAGATACACGCCTACATAGGGGTGCATGTCGACGGGGTTGTCATACCAGCCTTTGACGGACGGCAGGATGAGGTTATTGCGGTTGTAGAAGTAGAGCGGGGCGATCGGGCACTCGTCGGCGAGGATCTGTTCGCAACGTTCGTAGAGTGCGTAGCGTTTGGCCTCGTCGGCCGTCGTGGTGGCCTCGGCGATGAGGCGGTCGTATTCCGGGCTGCCCCAGCCGGTCTCGTTGTTGCCGTTGCCGGTGGTCATGATGTCGAGAAAGGTGCTGGGGTCCACGTAGTCGCCGACCCACGCCATGCGTGCGATGTCGTAGTGGCCGGTGCGCATCGTGTCGGACCAGACCTTGCCCTCCTGGTTGACGAGGGTGATGTTGATGCCGAGCTCGCGCCGCCACATCTGCTGGATGGCCTCGGCGATCTTCCGGTGGCTTTCGTTGGTGTTGTAGAGGAACTCGAGCGCGGGGAAGCCCTGGCCGCCGGGATAACCGGCCTCGGCCAGCAATTTCCGGGCGAGTTCGGGATCGTAGGGCTGGTCGACGTCGGGATCGAAGCCGGCGATGCCGGGCGGGGTCAGGTGGCCGGCGGGGGGCTGGCCGCCGAGGGTGACTTTTTCGACCATCTCGCGGCGGTCGATGCTGGTGGCGAGGGCGCGCCGCACGCGGACGTCGTCGAGGGGTTTGTGGCGGGTGTTGAAGCGGAAATAGTAGGTGGCGAGCATCGGCGCCTGGTGCAGGAAAACCGCGAGCCGCGGGTCGTCGCGATAGACGGCGATCTTGTCGATCGGCATCTGGGCGGTGATGTGCAGCTGGCCGGTGCGGAACATTGCCTCCTCCGTGCTGTTCGCCTCGACGGGGTAGAAATTGATGCCGTTGAGCCGGACCGCGTCGCGGTTCCAATAGGTGGGCGACTTGGTCACGCGGATAATCTGGTTGGGCAGCCAGTCCTTCAGGATAAAGGGGCCGTTGCCGACGTAGTTGTCGGGGCGGGTCCACTTGCTGCCGCGCTGGTCGATGCGGCCGAACTTTTCGATCGTGGCCTGATGCACGGGGAACCAGATCGTGTGGCAGAGCAGTTTCGGCAGATAGGGGATGGGATGGCTGAGTTGCAGAACGAGCGTGTGATCGTCGACGGCCTTGACGCCGACCTCGGCGAAGTCGGTCACCGTGCCGTCGTAAAACGCCTGACCATTTTTCAGGGCGAACAACATGGTGGTGTATTCCGCGCCGAGCCCCGGGCTCAGGTTGCGCCGGTAGGAATAAACGAAGTCCTTGGCGGTGAGTGGTTCGCCGTTGGACCAACGCGCGGTGGGGCGCAGGTGAAATGTCCACGTGAGGCTGTCGTTGGAAGCCTCCCAGCTTTCCGCGACGGCCGGCACGGGCAGCGAGGTCTTCGCGTCGTATTGGCAGAGCCCCTCCATCAGCGCGATGACGATGTTGGCGGTCTGCTGGCTGTCGGGGTAGGCGGGATCAAGGTCGTTGGGCTCGGAGAGATTGCCCAACAGGAGGGTTTGCGTGCGGTTGGCCTCGGTGACGGCGGACTCGCGCTTTTGGCAGGCGGTGAAGGCGATGGAAACGATCAGGGCGAGCAGGACGGGAAACCCCTTCCGGAAAGTAGTCATGGCACCAGCAAAACGAAAACTGGCCCCGGCACAATCGTGCATCGCGATGGAATACTATCTCACGCAGAGGCGCGAAGTCGCAGAGGTTTGTTAACCACGGATCACACGGAATACACGGATCCTGAGTAGGAACTCCGATTCATCGCTTTCGGCTTTCTGAATTAGTCTCTGCGCCTCCGCGGCTTTGTGCTCTCGTTGCCCGGAGGGCACCCGCTGCGACGCACCCTTCGGGCCAAACCTACGGTTTGACCATCTTCGCGCTGCCGCGCTTCGTGCGTGAGGCCCCAAAATTTTACCCTGCCAAAATCTTCTCGATCGCGGCGTCCTCCGCCGGGGTCAACGGGGGCAATTGCACGCCGGCGTGGATGTCGTCGAGCTGGCTGACCTTGCTGGCGCCGATCAGGACCGTAGTGATCTCGGGACGACGCAGCATCCACAACACCGCGAGTTGCGCGAGGGTGGCATCGCGGGCGGTGGCGATTTCGTTGAGCGCCTTCACCTTCACGAGCACCGCGGGCGTGACGTTGTCCGACTTGAGAAAGCCGCTGGGCTTGGCCGCGCGGGAATCGGTGGGGATGCCGCCGAGGTAACGGTTGGTCAGCAGGCCTTGGGCGAGGGGCGAAAAGGGAATGCAGCCGGCGCCGACCTCGGTGAGGGTGTCGAGCAGCTCCGGCTCCACCCAGCGGTTGAACATGTTGTAGAGCGGTTGGTGGATGAGGAGTGGCACGCCCATCTCGCGCAGCAGTTGCGCGGCCTCGCGGGTGCGGGCGGCATCGTAGTTGGAGATGCCGGCGTAGAGCGCCTTGCCGCTGCGGACGGCGGACGCAAGCGCGCCCATCGTTTCCTCAAGGGGCGTATCGGGATCGGGCCGGTGGTGATAGAAGATGTCCACGTAGTCGACCTGCAGGCGGCGCAGGCTTTGCTCGAGCGAAGTCAGCAGATATTTGCGCGAGCCGAAATCGCCGTAGGGGCCGGCCCACATGCCGTAGCCGGCCTTGGTGGAGAGCACGAGTTCGTCGCGATAGCCGGCGAAGTCAGCCTTGAGGATCTTGCCGAAGTTTTCCTCGGCGGAGCCGGGCGGCGGGCCGTAGTTGTTGGCGAGATCGAAGTGAGTGATGCCGAGGTCGAAGGCGTGGCGCACCAAGGCCCGTTGGTTTTCGATCGGATCGACCCCGCCGAAATTGTGCCAGAGTCCTAGGGAGATGCGCGGGAGCATGAGTCCACTGCGGCCGCAACGGGCATAAGGCAGTCGTTGGTAGCGATCGGAGGCGGGGGAGTAGGGCATGCCTCATCGGGCACTTTTTGCGCGGAAAGCTCAACCCCTTCCTGCGTCATTCGGACTGTCTAAACCGATTGTCTTCATGATTGGAATCCCCAGACTGCCGCCATGTTGAAATCCCAATCATACCGCTACCTTTGGTTGGTGGCGGGGCTGGCCTGCTCCCTGACCGCGGCGGAACCGGTGAATCTGACCGTCGCCAAGGAGGCGGTGCTGCATTACGTGGAGAGCGGAGACTATGAACGGGATCTCACGGCGGTGTCTGAGCAGGCCAACCAGTGGATTGAGCAGAGGGTGGCGCAGAAGGGCGCGGAGGAGAAGTTGGGTCTGGTTTTGGATATTGATGAAACCTCGCTGCTGAACCTTGGCCACATGCGCGAAATGGATTTTGGTTATGTGCCGGCGTTGTGGGATGCATGGGTGGCGGAGGGCACGGCGCCGGCGATCAAGCCGGTCCGGCGGGTTTTCGAAACGGCGCGGCGGCTGGACGTGACGGTGTTCTTCATCACGGGCCGAAAGGAATCCGATCTGCCGGGCACGGAAAAGAATTTGGCCGCAGCCGGATTCGGCGATTACCACGTGCTGCTCTGCAAACCCGCCAACTATCCCGGCCCGACGGCCCAATTCAAAGCCAGCGAACGTCATCGCCTGAAAAAGGCCGGGTGGACGATCATCGCAAACATCGGCGACCAACAAAGCGACCTCGACGGCGGCGCCGCGGAAAAGACCTTCAAGCTGCCGAATCCGTTTTACCGGATTCAATGACACGGAATTGACGCGACAGTCCCCGCTGCGGCTGGCATGGATGGCGCGCTCATGATCAGACGTTTTCCATTGTCCGGCGCTGCTGCGCTGCTCGCTATTTTAGTCGGTCCCGTCCGAGGCCCTGCGCAAACCGTGGCTCCCATAACCTTGGAGCCCGTGGAGGTCACGGCCACGCCGATCGTGGAGGAAACCAAAGTAGATGCGTTTGCGGGCCAGACGACGGTGGTGGGGCGCGACCAAATTGAGGGACTCAATGCGGGCGATGCGGCCTCCGCTCTGCGCCGAACCCCGGGTGTGACGATTACACGCTACAATGCAGTCGGTTCATTCGGAGGTGGGGAAGGTGGTGCCATTCTGATCCGCGGACTGGGTTCCAGTCGTCCGGGCGGCGAGATCAAGACCTTGGTGGACGGCGTGCCGAACTACAACGCGGTCTTCAATCACCCGTTGCTCGACCTGATGTCGATCGACATGGCCGCGAAGATCGAGGTCACACGCCGGGCGAGTCCGGTGGACGCCGGTAATCTGTTTGCCGGGATCAACCTGGTGACGCCGCGGGCGACGAACCCGGGAGCTTCCGTGAGTGCGATGCTGATGGCCGGGAGTTTTGGTGCGTTGGCCGAAAAGATTGAGGCCGGTTACAAGGCGGATGGATTTGATATTTATGCCGGGCAAAGCCATCGCGAGGCCGATGGCCATCGACCTGACTCCGACGGGGAGTTGAACAACTATCTGGTGCATCTTGGATGGCAGCCGACAGCGCAGTGGGATTTGACCTATGTGCTCAACCGCACCGACAACCGCGCGACGGATCCGGGGCCGGAGGCGGGTTCGGGTCTGCCGCCGACCCGCGGCGATGTTTACCTGACGGAGAACTGGCTGCACATCCTGACGGCGGCGTGGAATTACGAACAGTCGTCGGGCTCGCTCAAGGCCTATGCGAATGAAGGTGAAGCGACATGGCTGAGGCGGACGACGTCCAACAACGCCGACAGTCTGAACGATTACCGGCTCTCCGGCGTGCGCTGGCGCGAGGCGTTGAGCCTGATCGAAGGCAACGAGATCGTGGTGGGGGCGGACTACGACCTGATGAAAGGCAAAACCGTGTCGGTGCCACCGGGCGCTGCGCCGACCGTGACGTTTGGTCCGGAGGAATTCGCCTTGGTATCCGTTTACGCGGGGGTGAATCACACCTGGAAAGCCAACGGCTGGGAGCTGACGCCCTCGGCCGGTTTGCGTTATTATGATCACGAGCTCTTCGGGACGGAAACGGCGTCGCAGGCCGGGTTGGTGCTACGTTATGGACGCTCGCAGTGGCATGTGAGTGCGGGGCGGGCGGTGAATTTCCCGGGACTCGACGTGGCGGCGTTTTCCGTGGTGGCGATTCCGGCGCTGGGCCAGTCGTGGCGTTCGCTGCACGCGGAGAAGCTCGATCAATATGAATTGGGTTGGAGCGTGGAGCTGGATGACAAGACGACCCTGGCGATGACCCTGTTCCGCAATGAAGGGCGTGACCGCTATGTGTTCGTGCCTCCGCCTCCGCCGCCGTTCAAATATTTGAACCTTGAGGAATTCCGCACCCAAGGCGCGGAGATTACCGTGACCCTGCATCCTGACACAGCGCTGTCTTTATTCGGCGGCGTGTCGGTTTTGCAGACCACGCCGGATGATCTGCCCTATGCGCCGGAATGGTCCGTGGTCGGTGGAGCGACTTGGCGAATCACGGACCGGCTGACGCTGAATCTGGACGGTTCCTACCTATCGTCGCAATACGCCGGGGCGCAGGCGCGGGCGAATGGCGCCCCCAATGTTGAACACGTCGGCGCCTTTGCCTTGCTCAATGCGCGGCTGGCGTGGGCAATCGATAAACTGGGCGAGCGCAGCGAAGTGTTTGTCGCGGGGGAAAACCTGTTGGATCGAGATTATCGCTACCGGCCGGGTTATCCGATGCCGGGCATCGGTGGATCCGTGGGCTTGAAGGTTAAGTTTTAAATAGGGGGCTTTCTGTTTACGCCGTGAAATCGTGCTGCGGTTCTGAGGTGGGCCGGCACGTCCCAGTGCCGGCAGGAAACGTGTGACGCGCAGAGGGACCTGCGCGTCCACCTATCGCAGGCACGAAAAAAGCCACGCGGCGGACCGCGTGGCTGGAGATTGGGAGCCCGGAATTATTTCTTGGGCTGCTGCGCTTGGACGTCGGTGAGCCGGGCTTCGATGGCGGCCATCTGTTCGATCAAGTCTTGGGCGACCTTGTCCTTGTCCCGTTTGTCCACGATATTGAAGTGGGCGACGTCCTTCACGATGTTGGCGGGGAGGGTGAGCAGGCGGGTGATCAGGCCCTGATCCTTTTGGGAGCTGAGATACAGCGCGGTGAGCTCGTGCGAAAGTTTGAGCGCTTCCTGTGCCGCCGCCTGTGTTTCCATCAGGTTGTTGTTCAGTTGCTGGTTCTTCGCCAGTTCCGAGGTCAGCACCACGCCAACTTGGTTCGAGATGCGCTTGCTGTAGGCGTCGATGGATTCGCGGGTGAGATTTTGGTCCTTCGACATCTCGGCGAGAATGGGTGAGATCTTGTCAGCCATGCGGGAGGACACCTTGTCGACCTGCTCGTTCTGCATCTGCTCGGCTTCTTCCGGGGTGGAGGGCAGGGGATTGTAGGGCTGCACCTTCTTGGCGATGGCCTCGGCGAGGGCGTCGACCTTTTCCGCGTTCAGCTTGGAGATCTCTTCCTCGGTCATGAACATGTCGGCCTGACGGTTGGTGATGGCGGTCTTCAGGAGGGTATCAATCGCGGCAATCTGCCGGCGGTTGTCTTCGGAGGAAGCCTTGAGGGCGTCATTTTGTTCGCGCAGGGGTTCGAGTTCCCGCTGTTGCGAGGCAGCCATGTTGGCGACGGTTTGCAGGTGTATCCAGTAGGCGGCACCGACCACGATGATCGCAGTCAGCAGGATGGTGGGGAATTGATCTTTCAGTTTTTGCCACATGGGTGTGTTGGGTTGTGAGGGGCTATGGGAATCAGGTTGTAGGTTTATTGGCCGGAAAATGCAATGTCGAGCTAGGGGTGGGGTTTGCAGTTGTTTTTGGGGCCGGTTGACGCACGTTGGCCCCCGTGAGTCTCAACCGCACCGAACAGATGACTTTTGATTACTTGGAGGGCCAACCCGACGAGAGACACTTCTGGGTGGATAAAGTTCGCACGATCGCGCGGGAGACATCCGATGGGCATGAGGCGGCCCGCCGATTGGAGGTCGAATTATGGCACTATGTGGTCGAGCGAAGTGCCGTCGTCTCGCCGTTTCGGGACCAGGCCGGCCGGGAGGGATTGCCCCGGACCAGTATGCGCAATTTGGCGGATTATCTGCTCCGGCTTTGGACTGAACCCCGGCCAAAGCCGAAAAAAGATCCTTTGGCGGGGTGATCTTTGCCGCGTTGAGTCCCAGCCGGCGACCGAGGGAATAATTTTTGCAGAGGGATGAAACTTTTTCGATCCGATCGCGTCTATCCTAGCACTTCCATTGTTTGCGACCTCAGGTTGAGACAATGGAGTAAGTAAGAAAGCTATGGCGGACCGCTTAGGGGTAGGCGGTCCGCCTCTTTTTTTGTCCCCCGACGCGGTGACGGGCGTGAAACATTTTGCAAAGTCTGCAACTCCAGCATGGACAAGTGCGCAAGTTATTCACAACTTACGCACACCGATGGAAAAACTGCGCGGGGCGACAGCCCCTACTTCGCGGCAACGGGTTTCGGGCAAGGTCAAAACCTTCGTGCTCGACACGAATGTTTTACTTCACGACCCGCAGTCGATCTTCAAATTCGAGGACAACAACCTCGCCATTCCGGTCGAAGTTCTCGAGGAACTCGACTCGATCAAGAATGAGCAATCGACGGAGCGAGGGCGTAATGCGCGCCGCGTGCACCGCTTGCTCCAGAAGCTATTACCTGACTCTCGCGCCATGCACGAGGGGGTCAAACTTGAGAATGGCGGCACCTTGTCCGTCATCATCAATCCCTACCTGGTGGACCCGGGCCGCACCTCACCCGCCATGCAGCGGTTGCGGGCGATCCTGCCCGACCTGACCAAGAAGGATAACCGCATCATCGCCGCGGCGTTGTTTGTGCAGGAGCAATTTCCCCCGCCGACCGTGCTGGTGACCAAGGACGTCAATGTGCAGCTCAAGGCTCGCGCAGTGGGTCTCGAGTCCGAGGATTACCTCAACGACAAAGTGCCGGAAGAAGTCGAGGAGGCGAGTTACCGGGAAATCCCCGTGACGGTGCATGAGATGCAGCGTTTCTGTTCGGAGGGCGCCTTCGAACTCGAGGAGGAATTGGCCAAGACCCTTTACCATAATGAATACGTGCTGCTCCGCTCCGATGAGGGGAAGACCATGCCGGCGCGGTATTATGGGGACGGCCGGGTCTGGCGCCTGCAGTTGCCGGACTTTGTGAAGGCGCACGGCGGCATCCCGATTCGCGCGCGTAACCTCGAGCAGCAGTTCTTCATGGATGCACTGCTGGATGATTCCATTCACCTGCTGACCTGCTTCGGCAAGGCCGGCACGGGCAAGACCCTCCTCTCCATCGCCTGCGCCCTGCATCAAACCTACGATGAAGATTGTCCCTACGATGGGGTATCCATCTCCCGTCCGGTGATCGCCTTGGGCAAGGACATTGGATTTCTCCCCGGCACCTTGGAGGAAAAAATGCGCCCATGGCTGCAGCCCTACTATGATGCGTTGGAAGTATTGATTCCCTCCAAGCCGCCGAAGGATCCCCAGTTTGCCGCCAAGAAAGTTTCCAAGAAGAAGCACAAACGGCACGACGAACACGCCGCCGCGGCCGTGGCGGGTCCCCCAACACAGTCCGGATACGGCGGTGGCTCGGGTCCGGTGCCCATGGTCAAACCCTACGAGCGCCTGCTCCGCAGCGGCATCGTGGAAATCGAGGCCTTGGCCTTCATTCGCGGACGTTCGATTGCCCGGCGGTTTTTCATCCTGGATGAGGCCCAGCAACTGACCCCGCACGAAGTGAAGACGGTGCTCACCCGCATTTCCGAAGGCTCAAAGATCGTCCTCATCGGTGACCCGGCCCAGATCGACAATCCCTACGTCGATGCCCGCAGCAACGGATTGGTTTACGCCCACAATTGCATGAAAGGCCAATCGCTCGCCGCTCACGTCAAGTTGACCAAGGGCGAACGTTCCCGTCTGGCCGAACTCGCGGCGGACTTGCTCTAAAGCTTGTAGGGCGGGATCGCCTGATCCCGCCGGTTTGGTTGGCGAAGCGGGATGCAGCGATCCCGCCCTACATTACGCGACTGAGTCTGCCTTGATCAAACTGGGCTGCTGCTGACGCAGTGCACTGTATTCCATCACAACGGCAAAGACGCCCGTAAAGAGCAGGTCACTGACGAGCGAATTGCGGAAGAAGTAGAGCGTGGGCGGAAACTCGGGGTGCCCGACCGTCATGGCCTGCCACCAGCCGGCCAGTGATTTTGCATAGGTGGCGTCGCCGAGCCAGGATGCCGTATTGGTCACCAAGTAAAAGATGATCGCACCGCCCAAAGCGCCGGAGAAAAGGTTGAGCCAGCTTTTGTGCTGCGAAACCATCCAGCCGAGCCCGATCGCCATTGCGAAACAAACCGTGCGAATGGCCACGCCACCGAAAGTCCACGTATAGCCGAACTGGGTGGCGTAGTAATAATCCAAATAAAGATCGGACAGCGCGAGGGCGGCCAAGGGCAGGAGCCAAAGCCAGCGGTTTTTGAAATAGACCCCGCCGCAGAAGGCGAGGGCCATGAGGGGGGAGAAATTGACGAGGGCTGGATCCCACGCGGCGACCACCCGGTAACCGGCGGCCAGCACGATGATAACGGCTGCGAACAACATGATTTGCCACCGTAGCGAGTGGCCTTGTTTTTGACAGAAAATATTATCTGGTCGCTTCGGCCTCGCGGGCCAGCAGCCAGAGCAGGTCGGAGAGCCGGTTGATGAATTCGAGCAACAAGGGACGCGGCTGTCGGCCGTGGAGGGGCAGGGCCACCATTTGGCGTTCGGCGCGGCGGGCGGTCACCCGGGCAGTTTCGCAGGCCACGGATCGCAGATTCGCACCCGGGGTAGCCCAGCCCTCAAATTTCAGTCCCTGACTTTCCAATTTGGCGATGGCGTCATCGATCCGGGTGAGGTCTGGTGCCGCCAATTTGGTGAAATGGGCTGACTCGTAACGGGCGATATCACTTTCGGCGCAGGCGATTTCACCCATCAAGGCCACCAGGTTTTGTTGGATGGCCTCGATGAGATCCCGGGTAGTGGAATCACTTTCGGGTATATGCGGTTTGATGGCGCCCAGAGCCACATTGAGTTCATCCAGCCGGCCAACGGCCTCGATCTGCGGATGCGTCTTCGACACGCGTTGGCCAAAGAGGAGACTGGTATACCCATGGTCGCCCGTGCGGGTGGCGATGGACGGACCGTTCATGATCCGGCTTGTGCCGCCTTGGTCGCGAGGGCGAGCTCCTTGATCTCCGGGTCGATCTTGCTGCGCACCTTCTTTTCCATCCGATCAATGAACAGCGTGCCGTTCAGGTGATCGACCTCATGTTGGATGCAGCGCGAGAGCAGTCCATCCGCAGTCATCACATGGGGAATGCCATGCTGGTCCACAAATTTGACGGTAATGGCATCCGGTCGGATTACATCGCCGTGTATTCCGGGAAACGACAGGCAGCCTTCCTCAAAGACATAGTCGTCGGTTTTAGGCAGCACCTTGATCTCAGGATTGATGATCACCATGGGCATGAACAGGTCGAGGGGCGGCTTGGCCCCGTCGAGTTCCCAGGTGAAATCGCGATCGGAATTCCGCAGATCCACCACGCAAAGTTGCAGGGCTTGGCCAATCTGCTGGGCGGCCAGGCCGATACCGGGTGCTTCATGCATGGTATCAATCATGTCCTGGGACAGCTTTCGCAGAGCCGCGTCAAAGGTGGTGATTACGGCCCCTTTTTCACGGAGCACGGGTGAGTTGTAGTGAACAATTGGCAGGGACATCGGTCGATGGTTGGCGGGAAGCGTTGGTTTGCTTCTACGCGCCCGCAATTCAATACTCCCGGTCCGATGAACCCCGCAACGCCCAAGAACCGCAATCCCATGGTGGCCTATGCCATCATGGCGGCGGGTATCGGGGTGGCTTTGCTCGCTTGGATGCTGCCGGTGAATTTGAAATCGTTCAGTCCCGCGTTGCTGCACGCGGCCGGCCAAGGCACGCCCGCGGTGGCCGAACTGGGCCGGCAAATGGTGGCGACGGAAAAGATCGGGCCCGCCCAACTCGTGCTGGCAGCGGCCCAAACCGTGGAGGATCCCCATGCGGCAACCTTGGCGGCAGAGGTGGATCAACTGGCGGCGCATCAGGCGGGATTGGTCGCCTGGGGTGGTTGGGATCCGTTTCTTGAACCGATTTTCAAACTGCATGAAGCCAGCACGCCGGCGGTCAGCACCCCGGTATTGAATTTTTTGATCCCGGAGAAAGCGCGCACCAGCCTGCGCGGCTATCTGGGTAACTCGCGTTCCCAAGGCGTGCTGGCGGTTTTGAAAACCCGCGATGTGCCCGACACCGGCCGATTTGTGCCGGCGAACCAAGCCGGCGGTCAGCCGCTGGATGCCGTGATTTTACTGACCGCCCTCCTTTATCAAGGGGAGCATCTGTCCCCCAATCTGCAACGGGAAGTGCGGTTGTTGGCGGAAACCGCCGTGGCGGAGGGCCAGTTGGGCGAACTCGAGGAGTATTATATCAATTTGCTCTCGCTGGCCCAGCGGCTCGATTGGGTGCAATTGGGCGAGTTGCTGCGCCGCACCAGCGACAGCAAGACGGTCGGGGAATACGCGCATCTTGCACGGGTGGCCCCGGAGCAACTGCCGCTCATTTATACGGCCGCGCTCTTTTCCGATTCGGCCGACCGGGTGGCCAATTACCTGATCAAGTTTGGCAAACCGGGCGCAGAAGATTTGCGCACCGCGTTGGCCTACGGACAAGGCGCGGTGCAACAACTCATGCTGCGACAGGTGCCGATCAATCGTGATCGGACCCCCGCCATCAGTGAAATGGCGGGGATCGCGCTGTTGCATCCGAAGCTGGTGCTGGGTCTGAAATATTTGGGTTACCTCTTCGGGGCGTTCCTGCTGTTTCGCGGACTCGAGCGCGGATTTTTTCCTCGTTTGGCCACGAGTGGTCCCGCTCTGCCGGGTATGCAAAGCGGGGTGCTGGCTTTGTTTGCGGCGGCCCTCTTCATCTTCGCCACGGAACCCTACCTGCTCAACGCCGCGCCAATTTCCGAGTATCGTTTTAAAATTGTCATCCCTCTTCTGGCCAATTCGGCCGTGCCTCCGCCCATCGACTCCAACTCCGTTACCGCCATGCAAACCTCCACCATCGTCTCCATCGGGATATTCGCCCTCCTGCAAGTTGCCATCTACCTGTTCTGTCTGCGCAAACTGAACGAGATCTACCGCGAACAACTGCCACCCATGCTCAAACTTCGCTTGGTCGAAAACGAGGACAACCTTTTCGACAGCGGACTCTACATCGGCATGATGGGCACGGCCACCGCGCTGGTGCTGCAGGTGCTTGGGGTGATCGATCATAACCTCTTGGCGGCCTATGCCTCGAATCTCTTCGGCCTCGTCTGCGTGGCCTTGATCAAGATTCGCCACGTCCGCGGATTCAAGCGCCGCCTGATTCTTGAGGCCGAGACTGCTTCCGCCCGCGCGTCATGAACAAAACGCTGCTACTGATCATTATTGATTTCCTGTTTCTCAACCTCATTGCCCTGACGCAGTGGGAGAAATTGGAAGTCTCGCGTCCCCCGGCGCAGATCGGGCCCGAGGTCGCGGCCGACCCCGGGGATGGACCGTCGCCCCGTGAGCAGGACTTGGTCGCCGCGATGCAACTGTCGTTGGCGGATGAAAGCAGTCGGCGGGAAGCGTTGGCCGAGAAACTTGCCGGGACGGAAGAGGCGCTCACCGAGCGCGAGCGCAACCTCCAACGCCTCGCGCAGGAAAAATCCCAGGTGGACGCCAAGTTGAGTGAGACCCAGCAAACCGCCACGATGCTTTCGGCTCAAATCCAACGGCAATTGGAACAAGCCGCGCGTGACGCCTCGCTTTCCAAGGAGCAGATGGAACGTCTGCGGAAGGAGCTGGAAGCAAAGCGGGCCGAGGCAGAAAGACAGCAACAGGACATTGCCAAGCTCGAGCAGCAGCAACTGCAGGCCCGCGAAAAAATCGAAGGCTTGTCCGTGGCGGTTAAAGTCGCGGAACAGGAAAAACAACTGCTCAAGGATACGGCGGAAACCTTCAAGCAACAGGCGGCGGCGGAACGCGATGAGCGCGTCAAGGTGCAGGCAACCACGGTGCAACTGGCGGAGGGCGTCGGCCAACTGGCGGAAAAGTCGGGTGAGCTGACCAAGGAGATTCGCGACAACCGGCCGATCAATGCCAACCTGCTGTTCAATGAATTTGTGGCCAATCGCGTCACCACGTCGTTCGCCGCCTATCGCAAGACCTTCCTCGGTCCCATCAACCGGGAGGCGACGGCTCGAACCATCCTGATCACGGATGGGGACAAAATATATGCCCTGATGCACATCAGTGACACGCCGTTCTCGTTGCGGGAAAACGGAGCCGATTGGGAAAGTATAAAAATCGCCTATACCAAGGACGGGGGCTATCGCAGCCCGGTGCCGCGTTTGGATTTTCTTTCCCTCGATCCGCGGATCATTGCCTTGCCCGTGGAACAGGCCCAGGCCGCGGCGCTCGGCGTAAAAATTTATCAGACCGCCCTTGAGCCGTTCAAATTTCCGGATGCCGTGCTGATCAACGCGAGCGGTTTCGGCTATGGGGAGGTTTCGTTCAAGCTCGATGCGGCGCAGCAGGGTTATGTGCGCGTGGACAATCGGCTGATGAAACGACTGTTTGGCGACTTTGCTCCGTCCAAGGGCGACTTGGTTTTCAGCAAGACCGGAGAACTGCTCGGCATCATGGTCAACAATGACTACTGCGCCGTGGTGAATAATTTTCTCCCATCCCGCAGCTTGAAAACGGGTGACGACATCATGGCCCAGGAAACCGGCACGATTCTCGATGCCATGGTGGCACGTTATCGGTCCCTGCCACTCAGATTGCAGTAAGCCGATATACGCTCGTGCGCAAAAGTCCCCACTGCCGGGTGACCGAGGCCAAAGGGACCAGACCAGCCCCTGCCAACAAGGCTTCACTCGGAGGCAGGGTCCGGTTGCGCAGCCCGGTCTGCCAGTGGAAAAAAGTGTAGAGACCGGCCAACCAAATTTGGGCGCGCCAACGGGCGGGGCCGTGATCCGGTAAGACAAAATCAGCCCAAAGCCAGAGGGCACCGGGTTGCAGGCCTGACACAACTCGACTAATCAGAGACCGGGTTTGCGCGGGATTGAAGCAATCGAGCAGGAAGCAGGTGACCACGGCATCATAGCGCCCCGGGGAAAATTCAGTCGTCGTGACATCCGCGTGGATGAAATTTACCCGGCCGGCCTTTTCGCCCAAACGGCCTTTGGTCCGCGCGAGCATGCTGCGCTCACATCAAGGCAATCGATCGAGGCCGTTGGGTTGAGTGTCAGCAGTCGCTCCAGAAAACGGCCATCCCCTTCACCCAGCACCAGGATGGTTCGCCGGTCCTGCAGATGGGGCAACAAGCCGAAGCGGGTGCGTTCCAGATCCCGACCGAACGCCAGAAATTCGAGGGCCCGGTAAATTCCCGCCAACCGGTCAAAGCTACGGCTGCTCGGATTCATTGCCGGGCAAAGTGAAGGTAGAGCCACGCGATGACCGGCGTCAGTAAAACGCCGTCGGCCAAGACCCGGGCCAGCTGACGTCCGCTGCGCTGATGGAGCAAGTCGACCAAGGCCAGCAATCCCCCGCTCCCGGCGGCGCAAAGGGTGGCGGTGCGGCGCATCCCATCCTCAAAACTCGCAAAGCCCAAGGCCAGGATCATGATGACGAATGGCAGGATGCGCACCATACGGCGACTGCCGGGATATTGCAGGACGAACGACGTTTGTCCGTGGTGGCGATCCACCTCGTCTTCCCAAGTTGATATCAGGGCGCAATTGGCGAAGCAGAGCAGGGCGAAGAACACCAGTGGAACGCCGAGTAGTTCAGTTGGATCAGTTAGCCTGACCAAAGTGAAACCGGCCACGCCGGAAGTAAGCAGGAAGGCGACGCACAATTCCTTGGGCACGCGGAGGGGATGTTTGCGGTGCAGCAGCTGATGGGAGAGCAAATAGACCAACATCGGCAAAAGGATGAGGAGACCGGCTTGAAATTCCCGGGCATTCAACTTCCACAGGGCAGTGCCCACCGCCGTGATCAGAAGGGCCAGCCAAACGCCGAAAGTTGACCAGCGGTGCTCGTAATAAAACCGATGCCGTTGCGTCTGCATTTTTTCCGCCGGCAACAACCACCCTTCGATCCATCGGTCGGCCGAATATGCGAGCCAGACGGAGATGCCCAAGATAGCATGATGAAACTAATTGAGCTCGTCGTTGACGGTTTCGGCCAACAGCCATTGCCACACCACCGCCACCGCGACGGCATCCAAAGACAAGATGGTCGGCCACTGCCACCAATTGGGTTTGCCGGAACCTCGGGGCTGCATAGCTTCATGCAAGCCTTCGTGTTATTGTCTGGCAATGCTCTGATACAGATACCTCAAACCTCTCCCGGTTATGACCCCATCGAAATCACGTCGACTCATCTACAACTACGATGCCTGGGGACCGTTTATCCGGCCTGAGACAATCGATGATCTCCAGGAAAACGTAGATATTTTGCAGGGCACGCAGGTGACGACCGTCATGCTTAGCCCAAATTTTGGACAGAGTATGTGCTATCCCAGCGAGGTTTCTGAGTTGTGCCACTGGCGGGAGCATTCACCGGAGGAGAAGGCCGTCTTTCATCATGAAATGGGGCCTCGCTTTGCCCGGGCTTCCGAATGGGTCGCCCGACAATGGCGGAAACACGGCATGGATGCGTTTGGAGTGCTGGTGCAAGACGTGGTGAAGGCGGGGTTGGAGGTCTTTGCCACGATTCGGATGAATGATGTGCACTGTCTGACACTGGAGGAGCGGCGCGGTCCCTATACCGACAAGTTTTACCGGGAGCATCCGGAATATCGACTGCAGCAAAGCGGTGGATTGAACTACGCTTTCCCGGAAGTGCGGGCTCACCGGTTGGCGTGTTTAGAAGAAATGGTGCGCCGGTATCCATTTGCGGGATTGGAATTGGATTTTATGCGCGGGGTGCCGTTTTTCCCCGGAGATACTCCGCCGGATAATCCCTACTATGGTCAGCATCCGATTACCTATCCACGCGATTATAGTGAAGGAAGCATCCCGATCATGACGGAATTCATCGGCGAAATCCGCCGCATGTTGGACCGGGTGTGCAAAGAGCTGGGGCGAAAAATTGAATTGGCGGTGCGGGTGAGTTCGAGTCTGTCGGGTTGCCGCCGGGTGGGTCTGGATCCCGTCGACTGGCACCGTCGCGGGTATTTGGATTTTCTCACGATCGGTCGTTTTTTGCAGATTCATTATGAACTACCCGTGGGTGCATTTAAGCGTGCCTTACCCGGCCTGCCGGTCCTGACGTCCATCGACTACGTGCTCACCAGCGAGGGTGAACACGGCGTCTACGTGGGTTCACGCGATGCCACGGCGGAGATATATCGAGGAGTGGCCGCCGCGCTCTATGCCCAGGGTTCGGATGGTCTGTCGCTTTTCAATATGTATGTCTGCCGCGGCAACAACTGCGACCCGGCCGGCAAAGAGTGGCATCACATGGAACCCGTGGAGATCCTGAGACAGGTGGGAGATCAACAGACGTTGGCTGGAACCAGCAAACTCTATGCGGTCGATGCGGTATCGCCGATGTTCAACCATCCCTTCGTTGATCCGCTGGCCCTGCTGCCCGGGGAAGTTTCCCCGCGATATCCCTTGGTCTTGAAGTTGATGGTGGGTGAGTCGAATGCCGGGTCACGTCAATGCAGGCTGCGGGTAACGACGGATCAGCCGGCGGGTGACGTGGCTATGACCGTGCAGCTTAATGGTCATGGTCTGGGCGGGGGGAGTGCAGCCTCCACTACACAATTGTTTGATGAGCCCTATGATCAAACCGTTCCGAACCCAGCAAGATCACGGGACTTTGAGGTGGATGGGAGCGAGCTGATTTACGGAGAAAATGAAGTCGTAGTGCTCGCCGCCGCCCCGTTGAAAATCACCAATGTCGAGCTGGCGGTAACGGGGTAATGCGAACGGATGTCTGACCCTGCGCCCAATATACTCTGGATTGTGACCACTCAGTGGCGGGCGCAGGCCTGCGGCTACATGGGAGACGGCAACGCGCATACACCGGTGCTGGATGCGCTGGCTGGAATGAGTGTCAACTATGCCCAAGCGGTGACGCCGCATCCGTTTGGCCCCTTCGCGCGCGCAGCCATGCTGACCGGGGTGCCGTCGCCGCAAAACGGGGTGCAGGATTATTATGATCCCTTGCCGCCACTCGCTCCGACAGTAGCCCATGCGCTGAGTGCGTATGGATATCAAACCGCGTTTTTTGGCAAGTGGCACTTGGCGCCGCGCGATCCGCAGGCTCCTTTGGTTGGCGAGGTGCATGCCCGCACCCTGGTGCCGGCGAGTCATCGGGGTGGATTTGAATTTTGGGAAGGATTCGAGAGCGGATTCTTAATCAATGATCCTTGGTTGCATGGCACGCGGTTGCCGAAACCGGTGCAGTATCACGGTTATCAAAGTGATGTCGTTTGTGAGCGCGCGGCGGAATTTTTGTCCCGGGAAACGAAACCGTGGTTTGGGGTAGTCAGTCTCGAATCACCGCACCCACCTTATGATGCACCGGCCGGAAAAGTTTCGCCCATGGCGGCGACGGATGTGCGGTTGCGGTGCAATGTTCCGGCGGTCGCGGCCGATCGCGCGTCCCGGGAGTTGGCCGGATATTATGCGCATATCACGGCCACGGATGCGGCCATTGGCCGATTGCTGAGCGCGGTCGGCGAGGACACGGTGGTCGTCTTCACCAGCGTGCACGGAGACATGCATGGCTCCCATGGATTGTTTCGCAAAGGCTGGCCCCACGAGGAAAGCGTGCGCGTGCCCTTGTTGGTGCGGCACCCGGGACTAGCCGCAGGGCGCAATGATGAGACGGTTTCCTTGTTGGATTTTCCGGCCATGACCCAGGCATGGGCGGTAGGCGCGACTTGGGTTTGTCCACGGGATCATGCCGTGATTTCCATGCCCAGTGTGGTGAACTTGCCGGATCAATGTGATCGCGAGTGGCGGGGAGTGCGCACCGCACGGCACAAATTAATCCTGCAGGCCGATGGTGAGCCGTGGCTCTTATACGACTTGGTTACAGACCCCGACGAGTTGCACAATCTGGTGGCTGATCCGTCGGCGCGGGCCGATCTCAACCGGCTGCGCAACTTGGTTTGATCCGTTCAGGTATTGACCTGATCATTGGCGTCGTAATTCGGCAATATAGCCTACCAAGGTGGAGAAACCCGCTGAGCCCGCCACCGAACCAATAATTGCCTCGGTGAGTAATCTGAACCGCGGTTTTGTGCCTTGTGCTTTCCAGAACAGAGACATCCCGATCAGAAAGAAAATCAGGGCACTGACGGATGAAACCCGCCCCGGCCGCATCGTTTCAATAACCGACGGGTCATGGATGATCAGTTCGTCGATATGGAGATCTATTTGAAACAGATGCTGGCCCAGGGTAGCCAGATTCAGACCGGCAATGATCAAGGCCAACCAACCGGTATGTTTGATCTGGTATTCCAGACCCAGAATCGTCAGTCCGACCAAGAACAGAGAAACCGCTCCATTGAATTTGATGGGAGCGATCCCCGCCAATGGTTGCAGCAAGAGGCTGCTACCGGTAAGCCACCCCAAAATAGTCGCGATCCCGATGGCCACTAACACCCATGCGAGGATGGTGGAAATCCGTCCCCACCAAGTTGCTTTAGGTGTGATACTGCTCGAATCCATTGAGGTATTTACCCTAGATTAGAAGGCTCAATCCGCTCAGTGCAATTCGTTTTGTCGGCCCCGGGTTGATATTTTCACTCAAAGACCGTCTGTAATAACAATCACAAAAGAATTAAAATCAGTTGTTTATGTATTTATTAGGGCTTTTTTTCGCTAGGTATTGCGGTCTGAGGCGGCGGGGGAATATCAGGCATGTCCGAGGGATTACCGGTTTGGGGGGGTGAATTCGGATTGGAATCGAGCGGTTGAGTTAATTGACGGAAAAAATTGGTCGGACCGATCAGAAATGCCCAAATGGGATTTTCCAATGCCCCGGTCAACTTGACCTCGAGCACGCTGGACAATGGAGATAAAACCGCCCCCATGACATTTTTCAGGATGAATTTGCTCTCCTGGAAAGGATAAATGCGGGCATTGAAATCCAGTTTCTGAGGTTCCAGGGCATAACTCCCCCAGGCTTTGATCGCAGAGTTGGAACCGGTGATGCTGACTTCGGAAAATTGCAGATGATCTTTTTCCACCGTGAAATTTGCCCGCAGGTCGTTAAATCTCAGCGCGGTGAAATTTAACAACTCGGACAGCAAACCGAGCAAACGGATCTCGCCCAAGCCGCGGCCGTGGAGTTCCGCGTTGCCCGAGCCGTTGTAACTGTAGGGATCGGCCAGATCACCTTCCGCCGAAACATCCAGGTCGACGGTTACATTGGCGGTCTGTTGAATATACGCACTGGTCTTGGGTTTCTTTTCGCCATGTTTGGAAGCGGAATACTCCGACAGAATTACCGCTGCTTTTTGCAGATTGCCCTGTTTGAGCCCCAGATCGAAACCGAGACGCTCTTTGCCCGGGGCACCACGAATTTGCAAACGACCGGAGGTATGTCCGCCGGCGAATTCAGCATGCAGGGGCTCGATCACCAAATTGTCATCGGTCATCTCGGCATTAAAACTCAGGTCGCTGAGCGGAAATTTATGGAAAGTCAGGTTTCCCGGTGCGGTTCCCTCCACCGTAATCTGACGCGCTGGACCCGAACCAGTCTCCGAAAGAAAGCCATGGATTTTTAAATCCGGGGCCTGGCTGAAAACAAAAGGGGCGACCACGTTTTCCACTTCCGGACCGACCAGACCGGCCGCCGTAACCAGATCAAGATTTGAGCTGAAATCGAAATCCATGCGTTGGAGCGCATAGTCACCGTCCTTCAACCGGCGGACGAAATTTCCCCGGGCCGCTCCAGTGCCTCGGTTCACCCGAATGTCCATGGCATCGTAATAAAACGGCCGCAGGTAGATCAGGGTGTTGGCATGATCGAGGGCCACGCCCTTGATCACCGGCCGATCCGCATCGGCATAAACAAATACGCTGGTGTTGTAACCCAAGCCCCATTGACCCTGCACATCGACGGACGCATCGGGAGCGAAGGCGCTAAAATCGAAATTGGTCCAGAAGTTCGGCCACCACTCGCGAAACCAACCGCCGATATCGAGCGGTCTTAACTGACCCGTGAGCAGAAATCTGAATTCCTTGGTGGCCATGTCCTGACTGTAACTACCCCGGGCAAAATTGGTGCCGATGGTGGCGGCGGCATCCGTTGCGACGAAGTTATGACCGTCAAAGCGGATGTGTCCCCCGATGCGGTCAAAGGTAACATGATAGGCATGGACCACGGTGGCGGCCACGTTGCCTTCGACGCCGGCAAACTTTCCGCCCGGTAAAAATTTCGCATCGAGGTCAAATGCCGGTGGGGTGCCAAAATCTATGAATGGTCGAATATCGCGACCTAATTTGTCCCCGATCGGGATCAGCAAGGCCGGATCGAAACGACCCGTGGCGTGCACCATTGCACTGCGTTCCTCGAGATTAGCCGTGCCCGTGAGGTGCACGGTTTCTGATCCAACTTGCAACAGAACCTCGCCCTGTATTTCCGGAAGTTTTCCCAGTCGGATATTGGCCGACAGATTTCCCGCGGTGATGCCCGAGGTTTCCAACCGGCTGATTTCGAGCTCGGCTCTTTGGGGCTCGACTTGAAATTTATCACTGGTGACGCGGGCCCGCAGGATGGTGTGCAGATTGCTTGCCTGGCCCAAAGTGGGATGAGTGACATGGTCGACTTGGGCGACGACCCGGGCAAAGAACGGGGTCTGGCTCCACAGGGGCAGGCGAGTGCTGAGTTGAAATGGGCCGAATGAGTAAGCGCTGCGGCTTTTATCTTCATAGCCTGCACCATCGAGGGTGGCTTGAATGATGGCCCCGAGTTTTTCGGAGGGATTGAATTGCAGATTTAGTCTTGGTGAAGCGACCCCGGCCAGTTGACGTGATAGTTCGGTGAGGTGACGGCACAGGTTCGGGTAATCCTCGGTCAGTCGCGTGGTGAGCGGCTGGGCCTCTCCCTTGGGCTTCGGGAGAGAACTGAGGTCGATCACTCCTTTGGCCGTGATCGATAAACCCGCCAGGCGCGCATTCAAGTGATGCACTTCAATGGAGCGCTCGTGAAATGTGGCCACGACATCCATGTTTTGCAGCAGATCCTCTCCCCGGCCGCTGTCCGACAGCATGGCGGGCACCTGCAAATTCACCCCGTAGGCGCGAAAATGGTGCGGAGAAAAACGCCCGGCGATGAGTTCCCATGGATCAAGTTCAACGTAAACCTGCCGGGCCGTGGTTACGGGTTCTTCAAATGAGCCGATCGAAAGGCGCAGGTTTTCAACCAGCACATTGCCCGTGGGATCGAAGGTGGTGCGGCCAAACTTCGCTCGCACGCCGGAATCAGCCAGTCTCGATTCCAGTGAACGCAAAAGGAAATCCGGCACCGGCAGTTCCCGTGCAAATACAATGTAGAGCTGGAATGACAGCACCAGCGCCAGCCCGAGCCACAGCGTCCAGCAGCAGAACGACAGCGCGCAGTGAAAGCAGAACCGCGAGCAGCGCTGGCACAGTTGCATCCAGGGTTTCATGCGACGGAACCTTCAAGACGCGAATACCGATGTGGTGCCACCCGGGTCATGGGATCAGGGTGCGGGCGTGCTGGGTGCGGCCGGGGTCGTTTCAGGTGGAGCCGGCGGACCGGGATCCTTGTCGCCGTAGGTCACTTTCCACAAGGCATCAAGCAACGGCTGTTCGATCACAAACACAGCTGCGATTTCATTCGAACCGGCAAATTGCACATTACCGCCGAGTCGCTCCGTGAAGAACAGGGTCATGGTCTCCGTCTGTTCGCCCGTGCCCCCTGGCAGGGTAATCCGCGCGTCCAATTGGTAACGCCAGGTGCGCTCGATGTCGGAGAGCAGCACCTTGGCGGGGAAACCGTCCTCAACGAAACGTTGCGCCCGAAGACTGCGCAATTGGTTGATCAGGGTCTTGATGGGTTCATCGCTGGTGCCTTCCAGCGGCAGGATTTTATCCAACACCATCGTGTTGGTCTGCAGATCCTTCACACTGAGGTTGGTGATACGGGCGGCGGCGGGTAATTCACGCAGCAGTCTTTGACGATAGTCGAGGGGGACGGGGGCCGTCTGTTCGAGCACTGCGGAATCGACCACGTATACAAAGCGGGCATCGCCGAGCCGGGCATAGACATTACCGTCGCGGCTGCTGGAAACCCCAATTTGTAATTTGACGGTCCGGGCATTGTTGCCCGTGCCAAGGGTCAGGGTGATTTCGCGTTCGGGTCGGTTGAAGCCCCAGTTTTCCAGATCCGCTTCGCTGGGGGCATCACTCACAAATTTAAGCGCGGAGAGTTGACGCAATTGTTCGATCAGGCGTTCGACCATTTTGCCATCCGCCGGTTGGGTTTGCGGTCCCTGCTGCGTATCCCGCCGGACAATCTGCCAGTTGTTGCCGGCGACGCTGGTCTCGAGTTGCTGGATGGTCAGATCCGGTTGATTGGGGGCGGTGATAACGATGGCGGAAACGGCACTGGCATCGATATCCAAGACCTTGGGCTCACGTAATATTTCCTGCGCATTGCGCAATGCCTCCACCAATGCAGCCGGCAGGCTGACCGTGAAGAGGGTGGATTTACCTTCCAGCATGGCATTGAATTCGATGTCCGGCTTGGTGCCGGGATTGCCGGTGGTTTCGGTGGCCGCTGCGGGTATGGCGGTCGCGCCGATTTCACTGCCGAGAATCAGGGTTTCGCGCCGGTTGTTTCCCTCCAAGGTGATCCGCATCGTGGGATTGCTGGCCGGATTCGCATCCACATTGCCGGCGGTCGCAAAGGAGCGCACGCGCAGGGCGTTGAGGGCATTGATGCTCAACTCGACCGCTGTCTTGCTGGCCCGCGCAATGATCGGTGCCTCAAAAGTCCAGCGGTTGCTGCCTTCACGGCGAATGCGCACGCGGAGATTGGCGGCGTTTTGCAGGTTGAGTGAACGGGTTTCAAAAACGGGGATGGAGAAAATCGTATCCGCCCGCAGATCCTCGATGGGCAGGCCGAGACTCCGGGCCAGACTCAGGTTTACCACGTGCACCCGGTTGCCGTCCGGTGACAGAATATACAGGCGGTTGCCCACCTTGGTTTCGTCTCCGATTTTGAGCGTGTAACTGTCGGCGGTGTTCGTTTCGTCGCCGGTGGTATTGGTCCCGGTGGTGAAGGTGACCGTCAATCGCGGTTGCTCCAGTCCGTAGTCCGCGAGGGACTGGTTGTTCTTTGCCAGATCGGCCACACTGAAGCTGGTTTCGTGTTCGAGAAACTGCAGCTCATTGATGATCCGGCTGACGGCATGGGGATTGGCCGGCCACTCAATCGGTTCGGTCAGTGACCAGTTGTCTCCCTGCCGGATCAGATTGATCGGAGTAGTCTCAGGTCCGCTGATACGCAGGCTGCGGATGTCGGCCGTTTCTGCGCCAAGCACCCGACGCCGAGCCTCGAGTGACGCTTGTTCGGTGCGCCACCCGCGCTCAAATTTGAAGATGAAGAAAAAGAGCGCGACGTTTAGAAAAACGAGGATGAGGGTGACTTTGGTGCGCATGATGGTGGATGGGCTAGTTGCGGCGTGACCAGTAGACAAAGAGTCCGAGCAGGGCCGCCGCCAGCGGCAGGCCGAAGATCAGAGTGAAACGGAGCTTCAGGAGTTCCGCCTGGCTGAGAGAAAGTTGGAAGCGCTCGATGGGCCGGGTCGGGACATTGAGTTGAGTATCCCGATCGATCGCCCAGTTCACGGCATTGAGAAAAAGGTTCAGGTTGCCGGCGCCGGCGATGCGATAGTTGGCGACCAAGTCGTCGGTGCCGATGACCACCAGCCGGCCGCTACGCACGCTGAAGGGCAGATTATTCCGAACCTGCACGCGCTCGGAAGCCACCACCACCCCAAGGCGGTTGGCCGGAGGCAGATTGGCCATGCCCTTGAGATCAACTCCGCGGTTGTATTCCGGCACCTGACGCTGGCGGTAGCTGACTTCACCCCAGGCCGAGGTCGAGGTGGCGGCCAAGGTCTCCACTTCCAGCCCGCCACTGGTTGAGCGACCCGGATCCGGGCGCACGCTGCGGCTCAACCCGAGTTGCAGGGGAATTTTGTAATCGAGCAACGTCTGCGTGATGGGGTGCGCCAAGAAATTCCGGATGATCAGATCTCCATTGTCGGCGAAGCTGTCGGGATCCGTATCGTAGATCACGACGTCGTCCACCAGGACTCCCCAGTCGTAGAGGAGATCGTCGAGTCCGTGCGGGATGCCCGGAGCAAGCAGCAGAATGAGCCGCCCTTCGCGCTTGTTGAGATATTCCCGCAGTTGCTCCTGATCAAAGGCGGTGTAGCGCCCTTGCGGAGCCGCGGCGACGACCAGATCGGCATCGGCGGGCACGGCCCGGGCGGTGCTGAGCTGGAGGTATTCCAAATCGAAATTGCGCAATCGCAGTTCATCATTCAACGCGGACAAGCCCCGGGCGGGATCCACGTCATCGGGTCGCAGTTCGCCGTGACCGGTCAGGAAATAAATCTTTTTACGCGTGGGTTTGGTGACGCTGAGAATCGCGGCCGTGATGGCCTGTTCGCCGCGGAAATCGGTGCGCACCCGGTCCTTCACCCCGTAGAGCTCACCGAGCGAGACCAGCTGCCGCTGATCACCGCAGATTAACAGAACCGTATTTGGCTGGTCGATGCCCAGCTGGTCCGCCTCGCGCCGTTGCTGGTAGACGTCGATGAATTGCACATCGATCTTACCGACCTTGCTGTTCTCGGTGACGTAGGTGTATTCGCGCAGCAGGCCCTTGAGATCACGGTAGGCCTGGGCGATGTCCTCGTTCTCGGCGTTCTCGGTCAGGGTGACCACGATTTTTACCGGCCGTTCGAGATTGAGCAGATAGGATTTGGTTTCCGGCGACAACGAGTAGCGCTGATGGGCGGTGAGGTCGAAACGCCAGGCGTGATTGCGCGAAAGGTAATTGAGCCCGCTGAAAAGCGCGACAAACAGCACGGCCTGCAGCACGAGGTTGATCGTGCGAAGCCAGCGTGCGGTGCGAAAACTGTCCGGGGAAAGCATGGTCAGTTGTGCAGAAGTTTGGCCTCGACGCTCAGGATGCTGAAGATGAGGGCGAGCACGGTGCCACTCAGGTAAAAGAGCAGCTGCCGGGTATCAATGACCCCACGGGTGAAATCCTCCCGGTGTTGCATGATTTGCGCGTAGTTAACGACTTCCTTCACCGGATGGAGCACATCCCGGTTAAGCCAGGATGCATCGTAGAGGAAACCGAGTCCGAAGATCAGCGCGAAAAGGATGGTGAAGCCCAGGATCCCGGCCACGGCCTGATTGCGGGACAGCGAACTGGCGAACACCCCGATGGCGATGAACAACAAGCCGGAGATGGCGATGAACAGGTAACCGCCGATCAAGGGACCTGGATCCATGAACCGCACGTCCGCGGCAAATTTGTGCAGGATATAGAAGAAGCCACCGGTCGAACCCCAGAGTGCGAGGTAGAGCAAATAGGCGGCGAAATATTTCCCCAGCACGACCTCTGTCGTCGTGACCGGCGTGGTCAGCAGGGTTTCGATGGTGCCGAGGCGGCGTTCCTCGGCGAGGCACTTCATGGTGAGCAAGGGCACCATGAACAGCACCGGGAACCAGAAGATTTGGAAGAACACGTGGGCCGGGGAAACCTCCTGGGCGGCCTTGCTGTAATCCTGCAGGATGCCGGTGAAGAAAAAGCCCATCACGGCCAGAAACAAGGTGGCGGCGATGTAGGTGCTCGGGTTGACGAGCAACATGCGGACTTCGTGACTCAGAATGGTGAGGAAATGGCGCATGGTTCAGGGTTTCTTCAGATCTTCCGCTTTCACGTCCCAGCTCCGGCGAGTAGCGGCGAGGAAGACGTCTTCCAGGGTGGGGTGCGCGCGGCTGAGTGACCGCAAACGAAATCCATCCCGGGTCAGATTTTTCATCAGGACCTCACCGAGATCATCATCGTGATCAGTCGAGAGGGTATAAACCCGAAACCCGCCAAGGTCGGGTTCCCCGGTATCGGTGATTTCCAAGTTGGCAGACAATTCAGTCAACACGGCGTCGAGCTTACTGGGATCGCCCGCCAGCTCCACTTGATAGGAAGAACGGCCCAGCACCTCACGGCGCAATTCAGCGGGCGTGCCCTGGGCGACAATCCGGCCTTGATTGATGATCAAAACCCGGTCGCACGTCATTTCGATTTCCGGCAAAATATGTGATGAGATGATTACAGTCATCCGGCCGCGCAGGCTGGCGATGAGGTCACGCACGATCAGGATCTGATGCGGGTCGAGTCCGATGGTGGGTTCGTCCATGATGATGACCGGCGGTTCGGCCAGAATCGCCTCGGCAATGCCAACCCGTTGGCGGAAACCTTTGGAAAGTTTGCCGATGATCTTGTGCCTGACCCGTTTCAAATCACACAACTCCAGCACTTCATCGATTCTCGAGCCGAGTTTCGAGCGCGGGATTTCCTTCAATCGTCCGCGGAAATACAGATATTCGGATACCCGCATATCCTCGGGCAACGGATTGTTCTCCGGCATGTAGCCGATGAATCGTTTCACCGCATCGGGTTGGGAAGCGACGGGCACGCCGCAAATGCTGACTTGTCCCGAGGTGGCCGGCAGATAACCGGTCAGGATGCGCATGGTGGTGGACTTGCCCGCGCCGTTGGGCCCAAGGAAACCCAAGATCTCGCCCCGTTTCAGGGTGAAACTGATGCCATTGACCGCAGTCACCCCCGCATAGGATTTAACCAGCTGGGTGACTTCGATGGCGGGAACGGATTCGGACATACGGTGGAATTATTGTGGGTGCGCTGATCCCAAGCTCAACTTACTTTCTCCAAGGTGACCTCACCGGCGGAAAAACGTTGCGTCTGACCACGCGTATTCCGGAGGAGCAGGGACCCCGCTTCGTCGATGCCGGCGGCCGTGCCCTCGATGCGCTGGGTGCCATTCAGCACGGCAATTGAATGGCCCCGCAGGACATCATAGTTCGGCCAGCTTTTGGCCAGGGTCTCGGTATGATCGCCGGCGATAAACTGGTTGTAAGCCAGGAACACCCGACCGATGAGAGCGGCGGCAAACAAATTCAAATCGATGGGTTTGCCGGTCTCAGCGGCGAGGGAGGTCGCCCGGCAGGCCAGTTCGGTCGGCCAGCTGCCGGCCGGTTGATTGATGTTCAACCCCAAGCCGAAGACCAGGTCGCGCATCTGGTCGGAATCAATCCGCGCCTCGGTGAGCATGCCCCCGGCCTTGCGCCCGTCGAAAACGATATCGTTCGGCCATTTCAAGCCGGCCTGCACGTCACAGAAATTGGTGATCAGTTCGCAGATGCTGACACCCATCCAGAGGGTGAAGGTCGGCATGCGCTGGGGAGGAATGTGCGGCCGAAAGGCGAAACTCGCGTAGAGGTTTTGTTGGTCATGGCTGTGCCACACCCGGCCAAAACGACCGCGACCGCGGGTTTGTTCACGCGCCAGCACCACAAAGGGGGCCGGCCGCCCGGCGGCGAGTTGGCGCGCGCATTCGTCATTGGTGCTGTCCACGGTATCGAGCACCGTAAGCGGAAAATCGCGTTTGCGGGAACGGAGCAGGGCCTCGATCAAGGTGGCGTGCAGCCCCGCCGGTTTTTTTTGCAACCGGTAACCCTTCGCGCGGATGGCCTGAAATTCGAAACCTTGCTCCCGCAATTTGCCCATGTGCTGCCAGATCGCCACCCGGCTGATTCCGAGTTTTGCCGCCAAAGCCGTCCCGGATACGCAATCGGGGGCATGGGCGATGAGTTCTCGTAGAATGACAAGTTCGGCGTTGGACATGCGAAGGAGCATTGCCACTAGAACCCCTCGGGGTAGGCTGGGGCAAATGTCATTTACGGAATTTAAAGCCTCACTTGACGAAACCAGTATGCCGGCCGGGTTAAGGCCTGCCTTGGCCGGACTTTGGCACGACGGGAAGGGTGACTGGGGAGCGGCCCATCGAGCCGTGCAGGACGACGATTCAGCCGAATCGGCTTGGGTGCACGCTTATCTCCATCGCAAGGAAGGCGATCCGGGCAACGCGGGTTACTGGTATACGCGGGCAGGCCGTCCGAATTCGGAAGCCCCACTCGCTGAAGAGTGGGCCGCCATTGCCCGCACTTTGCTGGGCGACTGAGGCGGATTACGGTTTCTTGCGATAGGTGTAGTCGAAACCGCGCTGATAGGTGTCGCGGGTGGCTTCGCGAATTTGGCGGGCATTTTCCGGATCGACGAGGCCGACATCGTCGGCCGAAGCATTGAGTTCGGAGATATTCTCAAGCCGTTCATCCTCGGCGTAGAGCATCATGGCGTAGGCCTCGGCGCTCATGCCAAAGAGGGGGATGGTGTAGCGGTTGAGCGCCTGCACGGATTGGGACAGGTAACGGCGCTTGGCGAGTTCGGCCAAGCCCTTGGTCGTATAGATGTCGCGCTCGCGAAAGACCGGCGGCTTCTTTTCTTGGACCACGTATTCCGGCAGGCGGATAATCTGGTTGCGCGGCTTGTCCACGTCGCGCAAATCCACGTCTTCTTCCTCGGGTTTTTTCTCGGCCGGTTTGGGTGGGTCGTATTTCGGCATGCTGGCTGCCAAGGCAGCCGCGACCCCGGTGGAAAAGCTGCGGTGCTTGACCGTTTGGGTGGAATCCTCCTCCGCCGCCGGTTCCTGAGCACCCAAGTTAATACCTGCGATGCACAAACCAACGGCGAGAGTGATCAATCTGTTGCTGGAACGCGGTTGCATGAAATATGAGAAAGCTGGAGGCGGGTTCGGTTCCACCGCCAGCAGCGCACTGGCATTTGTTTGGGTTGGATTACGGAGTGGCCGGTTTGATGAATTTACCCATCGCAAGTCCCGCCACCGTGAAGATCAACGTGCCGTAAAGCAGATTGATGAACCCCCAACTCCAACTTTGGTGCCACCAAATCGGATTTCCCAGGGACAATAGCAACGTGCCAGTCAGACCGATCATGGTGCTGAGCTTGACGACGCAGCCGTAGCCCTTGAATCCGGCGGCGGATTTGCGCAGCAAGCAACCCAGCAGGGACGCGATGACGAAGTAATGCAGGTAGCCTTTGAGGAAGACCGACGGATCCATCATATTAAAACCTTCCTTGGTGAAATGCACCATGGCACTGGGGCCGGCCTTGTAGAGCTCCGCCGCTTGTTCCGGATCAAGGTGCGGACCGGGCACGACGTAAAGTCCGGTGGCGGGAAACACGGCATCCAAGGCAGCCAGGGTTGCGCGATCATCGGCGGTCGGTCGTGGAGAGGACTTTGTAAGGGAATGGGCTCATCCAGAAGATGGCACCGAAGACAAACATCGCCAGAGCGGCGAGGGCAGGCACGAGCAGGTTGTTTTTCATGGGGTAGGATGCGGTCGTTGCGCCGCGTTGAAGCTTACCCAAACTAGCAGAAAAAAACCGGCCGGTTCAATCCCGCACTTGGCCCGTGCCGGTCACCAGCCACTTATAGCTGCAGAGCTCACGCAAACCCATCGGGCCGCGGGCATGCAAGCGGTCGGTCGAAATGCCGATCTCGGCCCCGAGCCCGAATTCAAATCCGTCATTGAAACGCGTGCTCGCGTTCCAGAGCACCGCGGCGCTGTCCACGCCGGTCTGGAATTTATGCGCGGCCGCTTCATCGGCCGTGACGATGCTTTCACTGTGCCCCGAACTGTCACGATTGATGGTTGCGATGGCCTCATCCAGTGAATCAACCACCCGCACCGCCAGGATTTGGGCGAGAAATTCTGCGGTGAAATCGGCCTCGCTGGCGGCGATATGGGTGATGAGTGCCTTTGCGAGGATGGCGGCGGAGGCCGGATCGCAGCGCAATTCCACATTGGCGGCATTAATCAAGGCGCGAGCGGCGGCCGGCAGAAATTCTGCGGCGACATCCTTGTGCACCAGCAGTTGCTCCGCGGCATTGCAGACCCCGGGCCGCGAAGTCTTGGCGTTGACGATAATTTTTTCCGCCATCGAGAGATCGGCGGCGCGATCGACATAGACGAAGCAAACGCCGGTGTAATGCTTGATAACCGGGATGGTGCTGTTCTCCGCCACGAAACGGATGAGGCTCTCGCCACCGCGTGGTATGATGCAGTGCACGAGGGTATAGAGCTTGAGCAACGTGGTCAGGGCGGCGCGGTCCGTGGTCGGGATCAACTGCACGGCATCGATTGGCAGGCCGGTTTCGGTCAGCGCCTGAGTGATCAATTCGGCCAGGGCGGTGTTCGTATAAAAGCATTCCTTGCCGCCGCGCAAAATGGCGGCGTTGCCGCTCTTCAAACAGAGCACGGCGCAATCGATGGTGACGTTGGGGCGTGCTTCATAGACGATGCCAATCACACCGATCGGCACGCGCACACGGCGCAGCAGGAGACCGTTGGGACGGGTGGTTTGCTCAAGCACTTCGCCGACCGGATCGGGGAGCGCGCAAACCTCGCGCACACTGACGGCCAGTTTTTCCAAGCGTGCGGCATTGAGGGTCAGTCGGTCGATTTGCGCGGCGGTGAGGCCGTTGGCCTCGGCCGCAGCCAGATCCTGTGCATTGGCGGCCAATAGTTTGGATTGGTTCGCGGTGATCAGGTCGGCCAACTTCTGCAGTGCAGCATCCTTCGGCGCAGTCGGCACCGTCGCCAACACGAGGGAGGCGGCACGGGCGCGCTGGGCGAGCGAGGTTATTTGCTGGGCGAGTTCGGCGGACATGGGAGGGACTGAATCTCACGCAATGCTGCTGCGGCGCAAAGTCAAAATGCAGCCTCCCTGACCGTCTGCGGGGTCTATTCGAATAGCCGGCCTTTGTTGAAACGCCATACGGCCACTGACATGACCAATCCGGTGATCAGGGTAAGGATACCGAGGATGGGCAGAAGTTGGCGCAGGCCCTGACCGGCCCAGAGGACGGTGCTGAAACCCTCCATCGACCAGTAAACCAAGGTGAGCTTGCTGAATTGCTGAATGAACTCGGGCATCAAGCTGATCGGAAACCAAGCCCCGCCGATCGCACTCATGAACAGGATCAGAAAAGTGGCCAGTCCGCTCGCGGCCTCGGCATTGGGTGAAATCGCGGCGAGCAGCATCCCGAAGGAAGTGCAGGTGGCGGCGGCCAACCATTACCGAGACGCGATGGGTTTCAGTTATGAGCGATTCTGGGGAGATCCGCCGCACTTTGTGATCCTGCATCGCGACGGTATGCATGTGATGCTCCGGCAGGCTGCAGAGCCCAAACATGTCGTGCCCAACTGGACGCTGTCCGACAAGTTGTGGGACATGTATTTCTGGGTGAACGATGCGGATGCCCTGCACGCTGAGTTTGTCGCTCGCGGCGCCACGATTGATTACGGTCCCTGCGACCAGCCCTACGGCTGCCGGGAGTTCGGCACCCAGGACATTGACGGTCACGACATCGGATTTGGCCAAATGGTTGAGAAGTGAATTCCGCACCCATGACCACCTATCTGTCGGAGTTCTGTCGGCAGGCCCGGATTGACTGGCCGGAGAATCGCACGCTGAACGTGGTGTGTCATGGTCACAGTGTGCCCTCGGGCTATTTCCAAACGCCACAAATCAGCACCTTTGAATCCTACCCGCATCTGCTGCACATGGCGCTGGCCAAAAAATTTCCCCATGCGGTTATCAATGTAATCGTCACGGCCATCGGCGGAGAGACCGCGGAAAAAGGGGCGGCACGGTTTACCCGGGATGTGCTGCCACACCGGCCGGATATCATTACGATCGATTACTCGCTCAACGACCGCGGGGACGGATTGGTGCGGGCGCGAAGCGCTTGGTCCGCAATGATTGAGCAAGCGCACGCGGCTCAAATCCCGGTGCTGTTGCTCACGCCCACGCCGGATCAGGCGGCTTCCTTGACCGATCCGACGGACCCACTGGTCCAGCATGCCGCGCAGGTGCGCGCCCTCGCCATTGAATACGGCGTGGGTTTGGTCGACAGCCTGACTACGTTTCACGAACAGGTTGAAGCCGGGGTCGAACTCGCCTCGCTGATGTCGTCCGGCAACCACCCCAACCGCGCCGGCCACGAATTGGTGGCCGCCGAGATCATGAAGTGGTTTCAGTGAGCGTCGCGCGTAACCTTCCTCGCCCCGTTACGGCTTGAGCAGGGTATCGGCGGAAGCGTTGATTCGCGGCCAATGCATTTCAGGAATCGCGGCACCGAGGTGTTGCACGGTTTCGCATCCGAGAATCGAACCGATCGCACCTGCGGCAGGCAGGGTGGCTCCGCGCAGATGGCCATAAAGGAATCCGGCCGCCCAGGCATCGCCTGCGCCAGTGGTGTCGACTACGCTACGGGCGCGCACCGCTTCGATCCGATGCAGGTTTTCGCCCTCCGCAATCCAAGCGCCGTCCGCGCCCATCTTGACCGCAGCGATGCCGCCAAAGTTGGCGATTTCACGGGCGAAGACATCATAGTTGTCACGGCGCTGGAATAGGGCGCCGGCTTCGTCCTCGTTGGCAAAGAGGACGTCCACGCCTTGCTCCAATTGATTGATGATCCAGTCGCGGGCGACATTGACCACCTCGAACGAGGCCAGGTCGATACTGAGGGTGCAACCGGCGGCGCGGGCGGATTGCATGACCTTGTCGGCGAGGGCAGGATTGAACAGCAGATAACCCTCGATATGCGCGTGCTTGGCGCCCGTAAAATCAGCGGTGGTGATTTCGTCGGGATGCAGGGTCATCGCTGCGCCGAGATGGGTGCGCATCGTGCGCTGACCGTCGGGCGTAACCATTGAAAGGCAGCGCCCGTTGGGCAGACTGGCGCGTTTGAACCGGGAACCGTCACCACCGGTGGCCTTGAAATTTTCCAGATAATGATCGGCGGTGATATCGCCGCCGATTTTTCCCAGATAGGTGGTGCGCAGACCGAGCCAGGTGGCGCCCAACGTGGTGTTGGCGGCCGAGCCTCCGGGGATCATGGCGATATCCACATCCGCTTTGCGCACGAGCGCGGCGATGTCGTCGTCATCTACCAGCACCATGCCACCCTTGTCGCCGGCGACGTGGGTTTGGAGAAAGGCGTCATCGACGTGGGCGAGCAAGTCCATGATGGGATTGCCCACCCCAATCAGTTCGAATTTGTAATCTGTTGCCATAGGGTAAGCCAGAGTTGGGCGCAGTTGCCGGGGGTTCAACCGAGAACGTGTATGCTGGTGGCGAGGATGGGCTCATCATCAATCTCGATGACGATCGAGTATTCACCTGCCTCGGGGAAAGTGAGATTGCGGATTTCATTGATGAGGTTGATGCGCTGCAGGCGATCGGGTGAATCGAAATCGCGTTTGATGAGGGGTTGCATGCGGGTGGGGTCGCGCCCCATGGAAATGTTCATCTGATGCCTTCCCGTAGTGCAGTCGGACAGGGTCAGGAACCAGATCATGAAAGGGTGGGTGACCGGAAAGCGTTTGGCCTGAATGTTGGAGAACACCCCGAGAATGGTGTGCTTGCCGGTGGCCGGGTCGATGTGGACCCCGTCGCACATGATCCAAGCAAGCAATTGTGGTTTCGAATTCATGCCCCAGTGGGTAGTGATGGATGAGCCGGGGCAATCATTTTGCTTGGAGCATCCCACGGCAGACGGCTTAACCAAAGGGCGATGGAGCCGATGCCGACATTCTTGGAATCACTGGGGGACTATCCCCGCTGGTTTGTGGTGGCCTGTTTGACGATAGTGGCGGCAGTCGGATTGTGGATTTTGGTCAAAGTGCTGAAGTGGACCCTGTATCTGCTGATCGCGGTGGTGCTGCTCGGCGGTGGAGCTGCCGTGGTGTGGTATTTGCTGCGATAACGTCCTTTAGCCGGGTGTTTTACGGGCTTTCACCGTAAAAACGGACTTTTTCTTGTCACTGTCGGCTGACCGGGCTTAACCCTTTCCGATGAAATACATTTTCGTGACGGGCGGAGTGGTTTCGTCGCTGGGCAAAGGCCTGACAGCGGCAGCCTTGGGCGCACTCTTGGAGCTGCGCGGGCTCACTGTCCGTATCCAGAAATTTGACCCCTATCTCAACGTGGATCCGGGCACGATGAGTCCGTATCAGCATGGGGAGGTCTATGTATTGGAAGACGGGGCTGAAACCGACCTCGATTTGGGTCACTACGAGCGTTTCACGAGCGGAAAGTTGTCCCGCTTGAACAGTCTTTCATCCGGCCAGGTTTACGAATCAGTCATTCAAAAGGAGCGTCGGGGCGACTATCTGGGCAAGACCGTCCAAGTGATTCCGCATGTGACCAATGTGATCAAGGATCGCATTTATGCGGGCGGCAAGGATGCCGATGTCCTGATCACGGAAATTGGCGGCACGACGGGTGACATTGAAGGCCTGCCCTTTTTGGAGGCCATGCGTCAGTTCGCTCTCGAGGTCGGACCGCGCGATGTGATTTTCATCCATGTCACCTTGGTCCCGTTCCTGAAAGCTGCGGGTGAACTCAAGACCAAGCCCACCCAACAGTCCGTGGCCAAGCTGCGCGAGATCGGTATCCAGCCGCACATCCTGGTTTGCCGCACCGACCATCCGCTCGACCACAGTCTCCGCGACAAGCTTTCGATGTTTTGTAATGTGCCGGTCAAGGCCGTGGTCGAGTGCCGTGATGTCGATCACTCCATCTACGAATTGCCCCTGGCTCTGCAGGCCGAAGGGATGGATCAGTTGGTCGTGGAGTTGTTCGGACTCAAAAACCCCGCGGCATCGAGGAATATCTGGAATCAGATCGTGCGGCGCCTCCTGAATCCCGCCCATGAAGTAACCATCGGCGTGGTGGGCAAATACATCGAGCTGCAGGACGCCTACAAATCCGTTTACGAATCCATCACTCATGCCGGCATCGCAAATAATTGCCGCGTCAACACCGTGCGCATTGATGCGGAGGATCTGGAGAAAAAGGGCGGCCTGAACATCCTCCGTAAGCTGGACGGCATCCTGGTGCCCGGCGGGTTTGGTGATCGCGGCACGGAAGGTAAAATCGCGGCGGCCAAGTATGCCCGCGAACACAAGATTCCCTATTATGGCCTGTGCCTGGGCCTGCAGATCGCGGTGATCGAGTTTTCGCGCAATGTGCTCAAATTAAAAGGGGCCAGTAGTGTCGAGTTTGACGCCCATCCCGAGCATCCGGTCATCAACATGATGGAGGATCAAAAGAAGATCATCGACAAGGGTGCGACGATGCGACTCGGCAGTTACGAGTGTGCGCTGGTGCACGGCACCCATGCCTACAAGGCTTACAAAACCGATACCGTGCGCGAACGGCATCGTCACCGCTATGAGGTGAACAACGACTATCTCACGCGCTTGCAAAAAGCCGGCATGATTTTCAGCGGCGTAAATCCGCGGCGCAATCTCGTCGAAATCATCGAACTCAAGAATCACCCGTGGTTCCTTGCGGTGCAGTTCCATCCGGAGTTTCAGTCCAAGCCGAATCGGGCGCACCCGCTCTTTGCCGCGTTCATTGCCGCGACGATCAAGAACAAACGATCGGTCGCAGGGTCCAAGACCAAGAAATAACATGCTCTTCGATCCCGCCAAATTGCTCGTCATTGCCGGTCCGTGTTCGCTGGAAAACGAGACGGTATGCCGGACAGTTGCGGCCCAGCTGGCCGAATTGCGAGTGACCTTTCCTGAGCTGAACCTCGTTTTCAAAGGGTCGTTCGACAAGGCCAACCGCACCTCGGTGGCCGGTCCGCGTGGCACGGGTTTGGAAGAAGGCCTGAAGTTGCTCGACCTGATCAAACGCGAATACGGCTTCCCGGTGCTGACTGATCTGCACGAGCGCGAACAGGTCAAGGCGGTGGCGGAGGTTTGCGATGTGATTCAGATCCCGGCTTTTCTTTGCCGGCAGACGGATCTCCTGCTCGCCGCGGCCGCAACCGGCCGGGTCGTCAACGTCAAGAAGGGCCAGTTTCTTTCCCCGCAGGAAATGGTGCATGTCACCGGCAAGTTACGTGAAGGACGGGCGACGGAAGTCTGGCAAACCGAGCGTGGCACCACCTTTGGTTATCAAAACCTCGTGGTCGACATGCGTTCGTTTGCCATCATGAAACAAAACGGCCTGCCGACGGTGTTTGATGCGACGCACAGCGTCCAATTGCCCGGAGCCGGCGGCGGCAAGAGTAGCGGCCAACGCGAGTTCGTCCCTCCCTTGGCCAAGGCGGCACTGGCGGCCGGAGCCGACGGGCTTTTCATTGAAACGCATCCCGATCCGGCGAATGCTATTTCCGACGGACCCAACATGGTTCCGTTGAAGGAAATGTCCGAATTGCTGGCTAGTTGCCTGGCGATTTGGCGGGCCGTGCGGGCTTGAGCTAGCGGCAACCCAAGGTTTGCAAAGCTGCGATTACCCGATCGGGCCAGTCGGTCAACAGGCCCTGGACCCCGGCACGCGCAAATTTTTCGGCGGTGTCAGCATCGTTGGCCCAAAACACATTGGTGGGGAGGCCCAGCGATCGGGCAGTGCGACAGAGCCCGGGGGTTACATCCCGACGCATGGGTTGCACGCAGCAGGCGCCAAACTTGTGCTGTCGGTGAATTGAGTCGGGATCCATCCGGTCTTGATCTTCCAAAATGCAGAGGGGGATTTTCGCGTCCAACGCCCGCACCGTCAGTCCCTCGGCATAGGTGCCCACGCAAAAGTAGGCCGAGGCATAAAGATTGTGGTGCTGAAACAACCGGCAGGTCTCTGCCAACATTTCTGGCGGTGGATTCGATTTGATCTGGATATTCATTCCCACCCGACCGGAGAAGGCGTCGAGTAACTCACTAAAAGTAGGAATGCGGGAAGACACTTCGGCTGGGGTCGTGCTTCTGAATCCACCTTCGGCGTGGGAGCCCTCCCACCAGGAAGCGTTGAGTTCCTTGATCGCGGCCAACGGCAAGTGGGATATTTCTCCATGTCCGTCGGTGGTCCGGTCAACCGTGGCATCATGAATCACCACCGGCGTGTGTTCCTGACTGGGATGGAGGTCGTATTCGATGATCTCCGCTCCCGCCGCGATGGCGGCCGCAAACGCCGGCAGGGTGTTTTCCGGCCAGCGCCCGGAGAAGCCGCGATGGGCCGTGACAATTACCCGGTCGGGATCGCGATATATGTCGGCGAGGCTGAGCGGAGGCATTTTGGCAGCGTGCAGCGGGACAGGATTGGGGCAAGGTTTACGACCAACGGTTGGACAATACCGACCAGATGGGGTTGATTCCGCGGCATTGACCGGGGCCTCGTTGCCCGCTCAGTATAAGAAAAAGCAGCTATGGAAAAATTTATTATCGATGTGCCGGTTCCCTCCATGGGTGCCACCGTCAGCGAACTCAATGTCATCGTGATCAAGGTCCAACCTGGTGAGCAGGTAACCAAGGGTCAGCGACTGGCTGATCTTGAAAGTGACAAGTCGGCGTTTGAATTTGAAAGTCCCTGCGATGGGACAGTGCATGCCATCTTGGGTAAACCCGGTGCGACCATGACTTCAGGGGACACTTTTCTGCAGATGGAGACTACGGATGAAAGTCTGCGCCATCTTGCTTCCAAGTCAGCAGGTTCGGCTGCCTCGTCAGACAAGCCAGCCGCAGCGCTGATTTGGACCCCAAAGGCGACCAAGGTCGCGCAGGAAGCGGGTTTGGATCCGGCGACGATTACCGACATCGAAGCCACCGGACCGGGCAACCGGGTTTCGGGTGACGATGTGCAGCGTTATCTTGAAAAACGGAAAAGCTGAAGCGGGTTGATGCTTCAAGGCATCACCAGTTCGGCGGTCACCCCGAGAGGGACTTGGTAGTCTATCTGCCAACCGGAGTCGCGTTTGCGCACTGCGTCCACTTTGATCGGGCCGCGGATGGTTGGCACCGTGCCGTGGAGTTCGCGCAAGGGCCCCGGCTGCGGGGCGATCAATACCCGACCATAGCCGGGTTCGAGTGGCCTCACGCCGAGCACATAACGTGGAACAATGTTGGCCGGCGCGGCCCCCCAGGCATGATTCCAATCCTGATTGGGTTTATATCGATTGTCCCATGCTTCCCAAGTGATCGTGGCACCCTGCTGCAGCATGTTGTGCCAGCTGCGGTCGGCTTTTGAAGTCATCAAACTGATGGCATGGTCCGCTTCGCCCGCGAGAAAGAGTCCTTCCAATAAAAACTGCGCCGCATAGACGCTGCAGGCCATGCCACGTGATTTGATAAAGGCGACCACGCTTGGTCGGACGGACGCCGGCACGAGTTCAAAGGCCAGCGGGAACAAATTGGCGTGCAGCGAGGCATGCGGGCTGTCTTCGCCATCCAGGTAACAACCACGGTCCTGATCAAAAAATATCGTGTGGAAACTGGTCCGCAACCGGGCGACCGCTGATTCAAACTCGACCGCATCGTCCATTTTACCGAGGGCGTGCGCGATCTTTGCCATCAATACCAACGTATGGCCGTGAAAGGCATTCACGACCGTGTTGACCGGTTTGAAGTCGTAGTCGTCCCGTTCACAGAGTGGCCAATCGACGATGTCCCGCAGATCATGCGTATCGATCAGGCCGTCCGTCCGGGCGTGGTTGAGATAAATTTTATCCGCTCTTAATTGATCGTAACCACGGGCGAGAGCACGCTGGTCGCCCGTCGCTTCATAATCCGCCCACGCGGTCATGACGGAAAATTGTTTCCATTCCGTCGGCCAAGTCGGGTTGGCCATCAGGTATTCATGGCTGTGCCGGGCGAGGGAAAATTCGCGATCCACGGCGTAGTGACTGAGTTGATTGATATAGGCATCGGCCTCGTAAGGGATGCGCTCGCGGTCACCGTCCACGTAGACGCCGCAAAAAGTGGTGGCCCGGATGGAATATTTGCAGAACGACCAAACGGCATCGAGATCGGGATCAGATGATTTGAAGTCCGAGGCCGTATCATCGAACGGGTATTCTAGCCGCACTTGAACAATATCCCCCGCGGTCAGCTTGCCCGTGTAGCCTTTCAATTCGACGTAACGAAATGGCAGCACGACGCCAAACTCAATGGGCAGGCGGATGGCCGCACCGCTGGTATTGCGTTCATCCTTGGGGGGGTCGATCCGGTAGCGATGGCGACCGGATCGGAGGGACAACTCTACCCGGGCACTGCGGATGGTGCCGCCCGGATTGAGGTCGACGGTCGCGCCCAGAGATTTTTCCCCAAGGCAAATTTCGACCAGTTGGCCGGCCTCGCTTGAATCCAGTTCCAGCTCCAACCAGCCGAAAGCGTGCTGCCCAAAATCAATGAAATAATGATCGGCGGCCAAGGCGGTGATTACAGCCGGATGATGTGGGTGTGACTGAACAGGATAACGACTGGTGGCATCGACGTTTGGTTCGACTCGGATCGTGAAACCTTGCGGCTCCGACCATGCACTGGGTGACTCATCTCCACCCCAAACACGGACTTGCCAGACATAATTCGTGCCAGCGATCAAGGGATTGCCCGCATAGGGAAGATGTAAGGACTCAAGGCGATTTAACCGGCCGCTATCCCAGCAATCTGGCGTCCCGGCTTTGAGCCGCCCGATGGTGGTGGCGACGCGCACCTGACAGGCCGTTTGGGTGTCACCCGGATTGATTGAATTTGCCACCCAGCCAAAGGTGGGGATCGGCGTAGCGATGACCGTGAGTTCGGGTCGCGCCAGCAAATCGCACAACAGGCCGGTGGGCGCTTGCATGATCAGGCGTTCTGCAACTCGTAGCTCAGAATACTCAACGCATAGACCGCGGCAGTCTCACAACGCAGGACCAAGGGACCGAGGGTGACGGGTTCGAATCCGCAACTGCGCGAGGTGCTCATCTCGGCCGGCGTGAAATCGCCTTCAGGTCCCACCAGCCATAGCACTTTCTTGGGCGGACGGGATTGGGCGGAGGCAAAATCCTTGAGCACGGTCTTCAGGGAGCGAGCCCCGGGTTGCAGACTGGCGATCAGCTTTAGATCGTAATCTCGCGCTGATTCCATGAAGGCGCTCGCGGTTTGCACCGGCAGGATTTCCGGCACAAAAGCATTGCCGCATTGTTTGGCGGCTTCCAAGGCGGCGGTCTGCCATTTCTCAATTTTTCGATCCTGCCGGCTGCTATCAAGATGCACCTGGGTGCGCTCACTTTCCAATGGGACAATCCGGGCGGCGCCGATCTCGGTGGCTTTGCGCACGATGGCATCCATGAACGAGCCCTTGGGCAGAGCCTGTCCCAGTGTGATGGAAAAGGGCAGCGGCTTGATCTTCTGATTGAAGCGCACCTTCAGGACCGCGGCGTTTTTTTGATCGGCGACCAATTCGCAAATCCACTCGCCGCCGTGGCCGTCGAATGCGACGACGGTATCGCCCAATTTGGCGCGATTGACCGCGACGAGATGATGGGATTCCTCCGGGCTCAGGGTAATGGTAGCGGGCTCGGTGGAGGCGGGGGCGCAGAAGACGCGGTGGTCGGGCATGTCGGAACCAGCAAAACCAAGCGACTGAGTAGGTGTCGAGGGCTAAGCGGCAAACGCCATTTGGTTAGAAAGGGGCTGGCCTCGAAGCGATCACATGCATTTCACTGCAGATACCCCTGCCATGTCTGAGCTCACCTCGACCAATCCGAATATTCGCACCACTTGTCTGACCACTGAGGTGCTGGTGGCCGGGGGAGGCATTTCCGGAGTGGCATGTGCGTTATCCGCGGCCCGTAACGGTGCCCGCGTTATCCTGTGCCAGGACCGCCCCGTCTTGGGGGGAAATGCCAGCAGTGAAATCCGCATGCACATGGTTGGGGCCAACACCATGCGCCCCTGCGAGGACCTTGCGCTGGAACCCCGTGAATCTGGAATCGTGGAGGAAATCCGTTTGGCCAACGCGGTGCGCAACGCCCAGCGTTCGCCTTCGATGTTTGATCTGATTCTTTACGAGAAATGCCGGGCGGAACCGAATCTCACCGTGATGCTCAACACCACGATCAAGGGTGTGACCACGGCCCAAACCAAGATTTCCCAAGTGGAAGCCTGGCGGCTCACTACCGAGGATCGATTTGAAATTTCGGCGGCGGTCTTTGTCGATTGCACCGGTGATTCAATTCTAGCCGCTGCGGCCGGCGCGGCTTATCTGGAAGGACGTGAGGGGAAGGAACGGTTTGGGGAATCGTTGGCTCAACCCGAACCCGACCACAAGCGGCTCGGCTCCACTTTGCTGTTTATGGCGCGGAAGCACGACCGGCCAATGCCTTTCAAACCACCGTCATGGGCGCGTAAATTTTCGGAGGATGACTTGCGCTTACGTCCGCACGCCACCGCGGATGTGCGGCATGGATTGGACTATGGTCTTGAATACGGCTTTTGGTGGATTGAGTGGGGTGGCGATCTCGACACGATCCGTGACAATGAAAAAGTGCGCGATGAATTGTTGGCGATCGTGATGGGAATTTGGGACCACGTTAAAAATGGCGGGAACCATCATGCTGAAAACTGGGCCTTGGATTGGTTTGGCGCGGTGCCGGGCAAACGGGAGAGCCGGCGCCTGATCGGCCGGCATATTTTGACGGAAACCGATGTGCTGACTTCGGTGCGGCATGCGGATGCGATTGCCTACGGTGGTTGGCCGATTGACCTGCATCCGCCCGAAGGGGTTGATCGGCCCGGAGAGTCGCCGTGTGTTCAACATACGGTGCCTTGGATTTACGATATTCCGCTCGGCTGCTGTATTGCCCGGGATTTTGAAAACCTGATGTTTGCGGGGCGAAATCTGTCGGCGACGCACGTTGCGTTTGCTTCCACCCGGGTGATGGCGACGTGCGGAGTGGTGGGGGAAGGAGTGGGAGTCGCCGCGGCGTTGGCCGTGAAATCGAAAATAACTCCGGCCGCACTGCATGATGATCCTGTCATGGTTGGAAAGGTGCAGCAACAACTGCTGCGTCAGGATGTGTTTTTGATCGGTCAATCGTTTCGCGACGAGGCAGACTTGGCGGCCAGTGCGACGATCACCGCCTCAAGTGAAACGGCGGATGGTCCCGCGACGAACGTTATCTCCGGTCAAAATCGTGCGATGCAGGAAAATCGTGGCGTCCGAGCGGAGCGATTGGTTCCGGGCACACATCGTTGGATCAGTGATCCGGCGGCTGGATTGCCGGCTTGGATTGAATTGCGTTGGCCGAAACCGCTGACAGTGCGGCGGATTGAATTGGTTTTTGATACGGGCTTGCACCGGCATCTCACCCTGAGTCAGGCAGATGCCTATACCCGGCAAATGTGCTGGGGCTCAGGTCAACCCGAGACGGTGAAAGCGTATGAGTTGGCGGTGCAGAGGGCGGACAGCTGGCAAACAATCGCGCAGGTCGACGACCACTGGCAGCGCCGGGTTGCCCATGAAATCACTGGAGGCGATTGCGCGGCAATTCGCGTCATGGTGCTCTCTACTTGGGGAACGGCCTCCGCACGAATCGTGCGGATAAGCGTGTATGCTTAGCCGATTCTGGCCTTACGCCTTTGGGCGATTGCCATGGGCTTTTTTGCGCCAGAGGACGAGGGCGGCAGAGAGAGCGAGGAAGAGGGCACCGTAGGTGGAGGGCTCGGGGACGTTGGGGTAGATCTGGTCGTCCCACGAGTCCCAGCCGGTG
>Ga0222714_10000409_pt1 | contig 50043 bp, 40 predicted proteins | sample C33_3DmetaG_FD_165048 | JGI IMG/M metagenome (GOLD analysis project Ga0222714, IMG submission 165048) | Estuarine water microbial communities from San Francisco Bay, California, United States - C33_3D | ecosystem: Environmental > Aquatic > Marine > Unclassified | place: USA: California... | reverse complement strand
GAGCAGGCGTTCGGCGGCGCCGACGCAGACCGCGGCGATGTTGAGCCGCGCCTTGTCGAGCACTTTCATCGCGGTCTTGAAGCCCATGCCCTCCTGTCCGCCAATCAGGTTGGCCGCCGGCACCTTGACGTTGTCGAAGATCACGTCGGCGGTGTGCGAGCCGCGCTGGCCCATCTTCTTGTCGTACGGCCCGACGCTGAGACCCGGCGTGTCGCGGTCGACAATGAAGGCAGAGACGCCCTTGGCGTCTTTCGATTTCAAGTCGGTGCGCGCCATGACCGTGAACACGCTGGCTTCGGGCGCGTTGGTGATGTAACGCTTGGAGCCGTTGAGGATGTAGTGGTCGCCTTCTTTTTTCGCCGTGGTACGCAGCGAACCGGCATCGGAGCCGGATTCGGGTTCGGTCAGCGCAAAGGAGCCGGTGATCTCGCCGGTGGCGAGCCGCGGCAGGTATTTCTTTTTCTGCTCGGGGAAGCCGTCGATGACGATGCCCTGCGCGCCGATGCCGGTGTTGGTGCCGATGCGCGAGCGGAACACCGGCGAGGCATAGCACAGCGCCATCGAGCACAGGACTTCCTCCTCGGTGGTGAAGCCAAGGCCGCCGTATTCCTCCGGAATCGTTAACCCAAACAGGCCGATCTGGCGCATCTGCGCGACGATGTCAGCGGGGATTTCGTCGGTGTCGGTGACTTCGGTTTCGCGCGGGATCAGCGTCTCGCGCACGAAGCGCGAGACGGTGTCGAGGAGGATGTTGAAGAATTCAGGGTCGCGGATCATGGTGATGAGGTGCCAGTCAAAAGCCGTTCATGGTTCGACAGGCTCACCACGAACGGCTTTGTATTACCCGCCCGTGCCAATTTATACAAGACCGTTCGCCCTGAGCCTGTCGAAGGGTGAACGGTTCAAAAATGCGAAAGAGTAACTACAACTTGATGCCTGCCTGCGTGATCACCTTCCGCCACTTCGCCTGCTCGCTGCGGATGAACGCGGCGAAATCCTCGGGCTTGCCGCCCACCGGCTCTGCCCCCAGACCCAGCAGCCGCTCCTTGACGTCAGGCAGCTTGAGGATGCGGTCGGTCTCAGCGGACAGCTTGGTGATGATGGCAGCAGGCACACCCTTGGGTGCGGCGAGGCCGAACCACGATCCCGCTTCATAACCCTTGACGCCGGATTCGGCAATGGTCGGCAGGTTGGGCGCAGCCGAACTGCGTGTCGCGGTGGTCACGGCAAGGCCGCGGATCTTGCCGGCCTGTACCTGCGGCAGGTACGGCGGCATGTTGTCAATCACCACCTGGATCTGTCCGGCGACGAGGTCGGCCAGCGTCGGTGCACTGCCCTTGTACGGCACGTGGGTCATCTGCAATCCGGAAGCCGTCTTGAAGAGTTCCGCCGACAGGTGGCCGGTGCTGCCCAGTCCCGGTGAGCCGTGATTGAGCTTGCCGGGATTGGCTTTGCCGTACGCAATCAGCTCACTGACGCTTTTCACCGGCAGCGAGTTGTTGACCACCAGGATGTTGGGCACGCGTGCAACGAGACTGATCGGATCGAAGTTCTTCACCGCATCCCACTTCAGCTTGGGATAGAGCGTGTTGTTGATGCTGTGCGTGGCGGCGGTGGCCATGACGATGGTGTAGCCGTCGGGCGTGGCATTGGCGGTGATCTCGGTACCGATGTTGCCGTTGGCACCGGGCCGGTTGTCGACGATCACCGGCTGGCCCCAGGTCTCGGTCATTTTCTGGCCGACCGCGCGGGCGAGGATGTCGGTGGTGCCGGCGGGCGTGTAAGCAACGATGATGCGGATGGGTCGCTGCGGATAATTCTGCGCCTGCACGCCCTGGACAACAAACGCGCCGGCCAGTGCCAGCGCAGCGGATGACAGCAACACGGTTCTCACGGTAATTCTCCCTGGGTTGGACTGCGTTTTACTGTGCCTTGATGCCGGCGGCCTTGATGACTTTCGCCCACTTGTCGATTTCCCTGCGAATGAAGGCGGCGTATTCGTCCGGGGAGTTGCCCACCGCTTCGGCGCCGAGTTCGGTCAGCCGCTTGCGCAGACCCGGATCGTTCAGAGCATGCACCGCCTCCTTGCTCATGCGGTCGACGATGGGTTGCGGCGTTTTCGCCGGCAGTGACAGGCCATACCAGGAAGTGACTTCGTAGCCGGGTACGCCGGCTTCGGCGACGGTCGGTATGCCGGGTGCGGCACTCGACGGCTTGGGTCCGGTGACTGCCAGTGCGCGCAGCTTGCCGCGGCGCACCTGGTTGATCACAGTGGGCACGTTGCCGAAATACAGCGACACCTCGCCGGAAAGCAGCCCGGTCAGGCCCGGTCCGCCGCCCTTGTAGGCGATGTGCACCCACTTCACGCCGGTCATGTACTTGAACAGCTCGGCTGACAGATGCACCGTGGTGCCGATGCCCGAGGAGCCGTAGTTGATTTCGCCGGGACGTTTTTTGGAGAACGCAATCAGTTCCTTGACACTCTTCACCGGCAGCGAAGGATGCGTGACCAGCATGTTCTGCGATTCCGCGACCAGTGTGACGAAGGTGAAGTCATTGATCGAATCGAAGTTGAGCTTGATCAGCGACGGATTGGTCGAATGACCCGGCCCGTTGAGCATGATGGTGTAGCCGTCGGGCGGCGTACGCACGAAGAGTTCCGAGGCGATCGCGGTATTGGCGCCGCCACGGTTGTCGACCACCACCTGCTGGCCGAGTCCTTCGGCGAGTTTGGGCGCGAAGATGCGCGCGACGATGTCATTGGTGCCGCCGGGCGGAAACCCGACGATGAAACGGATCGGCTTGCTCGGATAGTTCTGCGCGAACGCGGTGATCGACACCAGCGCAGCAAGGCACAGCAACCAGCGTTTACCCATGACCATCCTCCCCTGCAGGCCGTGAGGGGTAAACGCCGCTAACTTATTGTTTTAATTGAATATTTTATGTGGTGCGGGCGGCGCCATGGCGCACCGGCCTGCTCGGGTGCGCATTGTCGCAGCAGTATAGCGCCGCCGCAGGGCAGCGCCAGCCGTTCAGCGCGCAGCGCGCCGTGCGGTCTTCTTTTTGGCGGCCTTGCGCGCCTTGGGGCCGAAGCCTTTTTCGTAGTGCGGGCCGGTCATGGTGCCGTCGACCGCCATGCCGATGATGCCCTGCGACAGGTCCTTGATGGCGAGGAAGATCACGTCCTTGTCCTTGGCCGACGCCACCAGGTTATGCGGGGCCTTGGCCGGAATGTAGATCAGCGTGCCGGCAGGTGCGACGACTTTCTTGCCGTTGACCGAGCCGACCAGCGTGCCGCGCAGCACGTAGTTCAGCTGTTCGTTGTTGTGACGGTGCATGCGCGAGCCGGTGCCGCGCGGCTTGTGGATGTAGCCGACGAGGATGCGCGCGCCCTCGACCACGCCGCCGTGCGACGTCGAATAGCCGGTGCCGGCGGGTACTTTCTTCAGCTTGTCCATGCGGAAGTGATACTTGCCGTTGCCGGCGCGCACTGCGCCCACGGTCTTGGTTTTCTTCGTTGCTTTTTTTGCTGCAGCCATTTCGGTTCTCCGGTAATTCGTTGTTTACAGATAGTCGATGATTTTCCAGTCGCCGGGATTGACGCTGACCACGTTCTTGTCGTGGTCGGGACGGCGGTCGGCGTAAACGCGGCCTTCCTTCATCACCAGCTGGATGTTTTTCTTTTGCTGGAACACGCGGATGTCCTTCAGCGGATCGCCCTTGACCGCGATGATGTCGGCGAGCTTGCCGGCTTCGACGGTGCCGAGATCCTTTTCCATCTTGATCGCGTGCGCGGCATTTTTCGTCGCGCTCATGATCGCTTCCATCGGCTTCATGCCGAGGTTGACGTAGATTTCCATCTCGCGGGCATTGGTGCCCATCTCGGGATCGAAGCCCATGTCGGTACCGAGCGCGATCTTGACCCCGGCCTTGTGCATTTTCTGGAAGGTCTCAAAGCAGTACGGCTGCAGCGCCTTCATTTTGTTGATGACGAACTGCGAGGTGCCCTGGTCCAGACGCGTCTGGATGGCGTGGTCGGTGCGATGCAGCAGCGTCGGCGTCATCCAGGCGCTCGACTCGGCGATCATGTCGATCACTTCGTCGTCGTGAAACACCATGTGTTCGATGGTATCCGCACCCGCTTCCAGCGCCATGCGATGGCCGTTGGGCGTGAAGCAGTGCACCGCCGCGGGCTTGTGGAAGGCATGCGCCTCGTCGACGATGGCGTTGATTTCTTCCTGCGTCATGTTGCGGATGTCCGGTTCTTCCTTGTCGGTACCGCCGCCGCCGGTGGCGCAGGTCTTGACGATGTCGCAACCCGCCAGCAGGTTGGTGCGCGCCAGTTTGCGCAATTCCCACGGGCCGTCGGCGGTCTGGAAGCCGTAACGCTTCGCCGCGCGCGGCTGGATCAGGTCGAGGTGCGAACCGGTGATGGTGGTGAAGCCGCCGATGAACATGCGCGGGCCTTCGAGGATGCCGGCATTGATCGAGTCACGCACCGCGCACAGGTGCGCGGTGAGCAGGCCGCTGCCGGAATTGAGGCCGAGGTCGCGCAGCGTGGTGAAGCCCATGTCGAAACACAGCTGGGCGTGGAACAGGCCGTACATCTGCTGCAGTTCGGGGGTGATTTCCCACTGCGCGACTCGGTAATTGTGGAAGGTCAGGCAGTTGAACATCATCGTGTGCAGGTGCACGTCCATCAGGCCGGGCATCAGCGTCGCCGTGCCGCAGTCGATGATTTCGGCCTTGGGCGGAATCTTCACCTTGCCCTTGGTGCCGACCTGCTTGATGCGGCGGCCTTCGAGCACGATCACCGGATCCTTGACCGGCTTGCCGCCGTTGCCGTCGATCAGCTGGCCGCCCTTGAGTACGCGTACCGGGCCCTTGGGCTCGGGGACTTTGAAATCGAACATGCGGAAATTTCCTCCAGGAAACAGCGCCCTGCTGTCGGGGCACCGTTGTTCTGCGTGTAAAAAACCTGCAAGCGTTTGCAGCAGACTGAAACTAAATAATCACCCTCTGAATGTCAAGAAAACGCGCGGTGAATGAGCTGTATGACCGAGTGGAATTTCAGTGAACTTTGGTCATCGCCTTGACGAAGCGCGCGTAAGCCTGCGGATCCAGCGGTTTAACGCCGGCGGAAGAAGGCAATGTGGACTTCCAGCGCAGCATCTCGAGCGTGGCTTCGATGCCGGCGCGATCCATGTCGCGCGCGATGAACACCAGCCGCGAACGGCGATCGTCGTCGGGCCAGGATTCCAGTTCGACCGGCTCGTGGATCAGCGTCTGCACCGCGTGCACCGCAACCGGGACACCGTCGACGTTGAGCAGGCCCTTGACGCGCAGCAGGCTGGCGCCGCGCAGCGACGCCAGTGCGGTCAGCCAGGCAGACAGTCCCGCGGTAGTGACCGGTTCGTCGAGAGTGAAGCTGCAGGACTGGATGCGCGCGTCGTGCTCGCCGCGGCGGACACCGGGCAATGCCGGTGATTTGCGTTCGCTGCGCACGTAGGCGTCGGCGCGCAGCCAGCGGGAAAGATCAGCGGCGCGCGACTGGCTGTTTATGGCCGCACCGAAGAGCTGGTCCGGCGCCACCGCGCCGTGGGCGACGGTAACGATTTCGGCGTTGGGATTGAGTACTGCCAGCCGTGCACCCAGTGCCTGCACGGCGTCGGCGGAAGCCAGATCCGTCTTGCTGATCAGCAGACGATCGGCGATCGCCGCCTGCTTGACCGATTCGGGCTGGCTGTCGAGCTGTGTTTCGCCGTTGACCGCATCGACCAGCGTCACCACGCTGTCGAGCGCGTAGTGCGGCGCGAGCTTGGCGTCAGTGACCACCGTCTGCACGATGGGCACCGGATCGGCGAGGCCGGTGGTTTCAATCAGCACACGGTCGAAGGGGGGCAGGTCGCCCTTGGCGCGCTGCCGGTCGAGGCCGCGCAGCGTGTTGACGAGATCGCCCTGCACGGTGCAGCAGATGCAGCCGTTCGCCAGCAGCACGGTGTTTTCATTGGGGGTGGCGATCAGCAGGTGGTCGAGTCCGATCTCGCCGAACTCGTTGATGATCACCGCAGCGCCGGCCATTGCCGGGTCCTGCAACAGCCGGTTGAGCAGCGTGGTTTTGCCGCTGCCCAGAAACCCGGTGATGATGGAAACCGGCAGCCGGGCCACTGGAGCGAGCGCTAACTTATTTGTAACTTATTGTTTTTATTAATGTTTTATGCTGCCTTGGCCTGGCGCTCGAGTTCGGCAGCGTAGCGGCCCAGGCTGGCCAGACCGTTCATCCGCGAGCGGTGCGCCAGCGCCAGCTGGGCAGCGGCGACATTGCCGGCAGCGCCTTTCCAGGCTTTCAGCGCCGGTTGCTGCAGCGCGCGGCCGTAGGAGAACGACAGCGGCCACGGCAGGTTGTCCTTGAACTGCTGGTTCATCGAATTGAGGTGCGCAGTCGCGACCTCGTCGCTCTGGCCGCCGGAGAGGAACACGATGCCGGCCACCGCTGCGGGCACGGTGCGCTTCAGCGTGCGCACGGTGCGCGCGGCGACTTCGTCGACCGGCGCCTGCTTCGCGCATTTCTTGCCGGAAATAACCATCGACGGCTTGAGCACCGAATGCTCGAGCACGACGCGGTTGAGGTAGAGCGCTTCATACACCGCGTTCAAGGTCCACTCGGTGACTTCCTCGCAGCGTTCGATGGTGTGATCGCCGTCCATCAGCACTTCCGGCTCGACGATGGGCACCAGACCGGCTTCCTGGCAGATCGCGGCATAACGGGCCAGCGCATGGGCGTTGGCGGCAATGCAGGTGGCGCTGGGAATGTCGCGACCGATGTCGATCACTGCACGCCACTTGGCGAACTTGGCGCCGAGCTTGACGTATTCGGCGCAGCGCTTGGGCAGGTTGTCGAGGCCTTCGGTTACGGTCTCGCCCGGGCAGAAAGCCAGCGGCTTGGCGCCGGCATCGACCTTGATGCCGGGCAGGATGCGGTTCTGGTTCAGCAGGTTGACGAAGGTGGTGCCGTCGGCCGACTTCTGGCGCAGCGTTTCGTCATACAGGATCACGCCGCTGATGTGCTCGCCCAGCCCACGGGTCAGAAACAGCATGTCGCGGTAGGCGCGGCGGTTTTCTTCGTTGTTTTCAACGCTGATGCTGTCGAAGCGCTTGCCGATGGTGCCGGTGCTCTCATCGGCGGCGAGTATGCCCTTGCCGGGCGCAACCATCGCCTTGGCGATGGCGGCGAGATCGTTTGCTGACATGAATGCTCCTGCTGAACGGGTCTGTGAAAAGTAGTTTGGTGGGGCCGTATTTTACACGCGTCCCCTCTAGGATTTGTGGTGTTCGCCGACCTTGACGATTTTCATGGTGTTGGTGCCGCCGGCACGGCCGAAGGGTTCGCCGATGGTCAGCACCATCAGGTCGCCGTGCTGCACGGCACCGCGCTTGAGCAGTTCTTTTTCGGCCAGCAGCAGCGCTTTTTCAGGGTTGCGCACTCCCCGGAATTTCACCGGATGCACGCCGCGGAACAGGGTCACCCGCCGCCGCGTCTCGACCACCGAACTCATCGCGTAAATCGGCACTGCGGTGGACATCCGCGACATCATCAGCGCGGTACGCCCGCTCTGGGTCATCGCGGCGATGGCCTTGACCTGCAGGTTGGAAGAAGTGAATGCGGTGGCGCGGGCGATTGCTTGCTCGACATCGACCTGGCCGCCACCGCGCCGGCGGTCGTTGGAAGGCATGTCTTCCTTTTCCGCCTCGATGCAGACGCGCACCATCGCGGCAATGGTTTCCGCGGGATACTGCCCTGCAGCGGTTTCCGCCGACAGCATGACCGCATCGGTGCCGTCGAGCACCGCGTTGGCAACGTCGGACACCTCGGCGCGGGTCGGGATCGGGCTGGAAATCATCGATTCCATCATCTGCGTCGCGGTGATGGTCAGCTTCTGCTTCTCGCGCGCCATGCGGATCATTTTTTTCTGCAGCGCCGGCACCACGGCGTCGCCGACTTCGACCGCGAGGTCACCGCGCGCGACCATGATGGCGTCGGAGGCATCGAGAATTTCCTCGAGTGCGGGAATCGCCTCGGCGCGCTCGATCTTCGACACGATCAGGCCGTGGCCGCCGGCGCGCTTGAGCAGGTCGCGCGCCCAGCGCACGTCTTCGCCCGAGCGCGGAAACGACACGCCGAGAAAATCGGCCTTCAGTTCCGCGGCGAGCTTGATGTCCTGTTTGTCTTTTTCGGTCAGCGCCGGTGCGGTAAGGCCGCCGCCCTTGCGGTTGATGCCCTTGTTGTTCGACAGCGGGCCGCCTTGTTCGACAACCGTGGTGATGCGTGCACCGCGCACCGAAGCCACGCCGAGTACGATGCGCCCGTCGTCGAGCAGCAGCGTGTCGCCGGGACGCACGTCGTTGGGCAGGTTCTTGTAATCCAGCCCGACCATGTCCTGGTTGCCGAGCTTGCACTCGGCATCGAGCACGAACTTCGCACCCTGCGCCAGGGTGATCTTGTTGTCCTTGAATTTGCCGATGCGGATTTTCGGGCCCTGCAGGTCGACCAGCACGCCCACTGCGCGGCCTGCCTTGCGCGCCAGCGAGCGCACGAGATTGACGCGGGCGCGGTGTTCGTCCGGGGTGCCGTGCGAGAAGTTGATGCGCACGACGTCGAGGCCGGCGGCAATCATCCGCCCCAGCGTTTTTGCATCATTCGATGCCGGCCCCAGCGTGGCCACGACCTTGGTTCGGCGGATCATCGGAAATCCCTCCGGTTATTGTGCCGCGCGCTGCTCCAGAACTTCGACCGCCGGCAGCATGCGGCCCTCGAGAAATTCGAGGAATGCCCCGCCGCCGGTGGATATGTACGAAACCTTGTCGGCAATTTTATATTTGGCGATGGCTGCCAGCGTATCGCCGCCGCCGGCAATCGAGAATGCCTTCGATGCCGCAATCGCCTGCGCCAGCGCCTTGGTGCCGCCGGCAAACTGGTCGTATTCGAACACCCCGACCGGACCGTTCCAGACGATGGTACCGGCTTTTGCAATCAGTGCCGCGAACTGCTGCGCGGTTTTGGCGCCGACATCGAGGATCATGTCGTCGGGGCGTACCGCGTCGGCGGCCACCGGGTTGGCACGGGCCAGCGCCGACAGTTCGTCGGCCACCACCACGTCGACCGGCAGCGGCACCTGCGCGCCGCGCGCCTTCATGATGTCGATGATCGTCTGCGCCTCGCCGACCAGGTCGGGTTCGGCCAGCGATTTGCCGATACGCATGCCGGTGGCGAGCATGAAAGTGTTGGCAATGCCGCCACCGACAATCAGCTGGTCGACCTTGGCGGCGAGGGATTTGAGGATCGTCAGCTTGGTCGAGACCTTGGAGCCGGCGACGATGGCGAGCAGCGGACGCGCCGGTTTTTCCAGCGCCTTGCCCAGCGCATCGAGCTCGGCGGCCATCAGCGGTCCGGCGCAGGCTACGGGTGCGTGTCTGGCGATGCCATGGGTGGTGGCCTCGGCGCGGTGGGCGGTGCCGAAGGCGTCATTGACGTAGACGTCGCACAGCGCCGCCATTTTGCGCGCCAGTGCGTCGTCGTCTTTTTTCTCGCCCTTGTTGACGCGGCAGTTTTCCAGCAGCACGACTTCGCCAGGCTTGACCGTGAAGCCGCCACCGACCCAGTCCTGCACCAGACGCACCGGCTGGCCGAGCATTGCGGAGAGGCGCTGCGCGATCGGCGCCAGTGTGTCCTCCGGTTTCAGCGTGCCTTCAGTCGGGCGTCCCAGGTGCGAAGTCACCATTACCGCAGCGCCTGCGGCCAGCGCGTGCCTGATGCCGGGCAGCGTAGCGCGGATGCGGGTGTCTTCGGTGATGTTGCCGGCATCATCCTGCGGCACGTTGAGGTCGGCGCGGATGAATACTTTTTTGCCTGCCAGCGGCAGATCGGTCAGACGCAGAAATTTCATGGCCAGTCGCGGCAGCTGTTGCCACCGCGGAGATTCATTTGCTGATCACGCGGACCATTTCCAGCACTTTGCAGGAATAGCCCCATTCGTTGTCGTACCACGACACCACCTTGACGAAGGTGGGATCGAGCGCGATGCCGGCTTCGGCATCGAACACCGAGGTGCAGATTTCGTCCTTGAAATCGGTGGATACGACCTTGTCTTCGGTATAGCCGAGCACGTTTTTCAGGGCGCCGGTCGATTGCGCCTTCATCTCGGCGCAGATTTCGGCGTAGGTCGCCGGCTTGTTGAGCTCGACGGTCAGGTCGACTACCGACACATCGGAGGTCGGTACGCGGAACGCCATGCCGGTGAGTTTCTTGTTGAGTTCGGGTATCACCACGCCGACGGCCTTGGCTGCGCCGGTGGACGACGGGATGATGTTTTCGAGGATGCCGCGGCCGCCGCGCCAGTCCTTGTTCGACGGGCCGTCAACGGTCTTCTGCGTCGCGGTGGCGGCGTGCACGGTGGTCATCAGGCCGCGCTTGATGCCCCACTTGTCGTTCAGCACCTTGGCGACCGGCGCCAGGCAGTTGGTCGTGCACGAAGCATTGGAAATGATGGCCTGGCCGGCGTAGGACTTGTCGTTGACGCCGTAGACGAACATCGGCGTGTCGTCCTTCGACGGCGCCGACATGATGACTTTCTTCGCGCCGGCGGTGAGGTGCTTGCTCGCCGAGGTCTTGTCGAGAAACAGGCCGGTGGACTCGATGACGACATCGGCGCCGACCTCGTTCCATTTCAGTTCGGCGGGATCCTTGACCGCGGTAAGGCGGATTTTCTTGCCGTTGACCACCAGCGTGTTGCCGGAAACCGAAATCTCGCCCTTGAATTTACCGTGCACCGAGTCGTGGCGCAGCATGTAGGCGAGATAGTCGGGTTCCAGCAGGTCGTTGATGCCGACCACTTCGATGTCGGGAAAATTCTGCACCGCTGCGCGGAATACCATGCGGCCGATACGACCGAAACCGTTGATGCCTACCTTGATTGCCATGACGCCCCCGAAAAAATGTTGATCACTTCACCACACCGCGCACCGCCGCTGCGACATTGTCCGCGGTGATGCCGAAATACTTGAAGAGTTCTCCTGCCGGCGCCGACTCGCCGTAGCGGTCGATGCCGATTACCGCGCCCTCGAGACCGACATACTTGCGCCAGTAGTCGGTGACGCCGGCTTCGACTGCAACCCGCGGCACGCCGCGCGGCAGCACTGCGTCGCGATACGCGGCATCCTGGGCGTCGAACAACTGGGTGCAGGGCATGGAAACCACGCGCACCGCAACGCCGGCGTCGCCCAGTGATTTCTGTGCCGCCAGTGCCACGGCAACTTCGGAGCCGGTGGCAATGATCACTGCACGCGGTTTTCCGCCGGCAGCCTCCGCCAGCACATAGCCGCCACGGACAATGGCCGCCGTCTGTGCGGCATCGCGCGGCTGGAAAGGCAGATTCTGGCGCGACAGCAGCAGGCTGCTCGGACCGTCGCGGCGCTCGAGCGCCGCGGCCCATGCCGCAGCCGTCTCGAGACTGTCGCAGGGACGCCATACCTGCATGTTCGGCATCATGCGCAGCGTCGCTGCGTGTTCCACCGGCTGGTGCGTCGGTCCGTCCTCGCCCAGCCCGATCGAGTCGTGGGTGAATACGCCGATCACGCGCTGTTTCATCAGCGCAGACATGCGCAGCGCGTTGCGCGCGTAGTCCGAAAACACCAGGAACGTGGCGTGATACGGGATCAGGCCGCCATGCAGCGCGATGCCGTTGCTGATGGCGGCCATGCCGAATTCACGCACGCCGAAATAAATATAGTTGCCGCCGCCGGATGCGCCGACACCCTTCGATCCTGACCACAGTGTCAGGTTGGAGCCCGCGAGGTCGGCAGAGCCGCCGATCAGCTCGGGCAGTGCCGTAGCGTAGCCTTCGATCGCATTCTGCGACGCTTTGCGGGTGGCAATGGTTTCGGCCTTCTGTGCGGTTTGCGCGAGGAAGGCATCGCGTTTTGCGGGCCAGTCCGCCGGCAGATCGCCGGCCATGCGGCGCTTGAATTCCGCGGCCAGTTGCGGATGCGCTTCGACATAGTCGGCAAAGCGCCGGTTCCACTCGGTCTCCTGCTTCGCGCCGTTGTCGCGGGCATTCCACTCGGCGCGCACCCCTTCCGGAATTTCAAACGGCGGATGCGGCCAGCCGATGGCGGCGCGGGTGGCGGCAATTTCCTCGGCGCCCAGCGGCGCGCCGTGTGCGCCCCCGGTATTCTGTTTTTTCGGCGCTCCCTTGCCGATGATGGTCTTGCAGCAGATCAGCGTCGGCCGCTGGGTTTCCCGCTGCGCCTGCTTGATCGCGGCATCCACCGCATCGGTGTCATGGCCATCGACATTGGCAATGACATTCCAGCCGTAGGCCGCGAACCGTTGCGGGACGTCATCCGTATACCATTGTTTTATATCGTTTTTCTCGGAATCTATGGAGATGCCGTTGTCATCGTAGAGCGCGATCAGCTTGTTCAGCTTGAGCGTGCCTGCCAGCGCACAGACCTCATGCGAAATGCCTTCCATCAGGCAGCCGTCACCGAGAAACACGTAAGTGCGGTGATCGACGATGGCATGGCCGTCGCGGTTGAAAGTCGCAGCGAGTGCGCGCTCGGCGATGGCCATACCGACGGCATTGGCCAGTCCCTGGCCCAGCGGTCCGGTGGTGGTCTCGACGCCGGGGGTGATGCCGTGCTCGGGATGGCCGGCGGTCTTCGAATGCAGCTGGCGGAAACGTTTCAGCTCGTTGATCGGCAGGTCATAGCCGGTCAGGTGGAGCAGGGCATAGAGCAGCATCGAACCATGGCCGTTCGAGAGCACGAAACGATCGCGGTTGGCCCACTGGGGATTGGCCGGGTTGTGGCGCAGGTTGCGGTGCCACAGCGCCTCGGCAATTTCCGCCATGCCCATCGGCATGCCCGGGTGACCGGAGTTGGCTTGCTGAACGGCATCCATGGCCAACGCGCGCAGCGCGTTCGCCAACTCGGGTCGGGAACTCATCGATGTAAATCCTGAAGGAATGGGCGGCGGAAAAGCCGTGATTATAACGGCTGACCCCCGCGCCGTGCGAGGGTGGCGGCACCGGTCAGGCGCCGCGCTGCGGTCAATCGTCGTTCTTGCGCGAGGTCTTGATGCCCAAGTGTTTGAGCTTGCGGTACAAATGGGTGCGTTCGAGGCCGACGGTATCGGCGACCCGGCTGATGTTGCCGCTTTCCTTGGCCAGGTGATACTCGAAGTAGATGCGCTCGAACTCATCGCGGGCATCGCGCAGCGGGGCATCCAGCCGCAGCACGGCCGAGGCCGCGGGATTGGCCGCCAGCGGCAGGGCCTGCAGGGTTTCTTCCAGCGAAATCTGTTCACCCAGCGCCGTATTGGCCAGGGTCTGCACCACGCTGCGCAATTCCGACATGTTGCCCGGCCAGCTGTAGTTGCGCAGCGCATTGAGCGCGGCGGTGCTGAAATGCCGGGGCGGCACCCGTTTCTGTTCCACCAGGTCGTTGAGGATGATGCTGGCCAGCTCCGGAATGTCATCGCGCTGTTCGCTCAGCTGCGGCAACTGCACGGTAGTCGCTGCGAGCAGCTGATAGACGCGATCATCGAAGTTGCCGGTGGCCACCACTTCCGCAAGAGGGCGCGTTGTCCCGCAGACCACGCGCACGTTGTAGCGCTCGGCCTGCGACAGCAGCATGTAGAGTCCGCGCTGTTCGAGCTTGTTGAATTCCGCGACGTCACGCACGAACAGCGTGCCGCCACGTACGCTCTGCAGCAGATCCAGCGGCGCTTCGACAGTCTGGGCACCCTGCTCGACGACGGCCCAGGCCATGCTCGGAACATGCAGCACCCGGGCGCAGGCCTCAAAAGCACAGCCCGGCGCACCCTGGATCAGAACCGGCGCCCGGCTGGCAGCTATGCGCTCGAGGCGCTGCTTCAGCGCCTGGATCGCCGGTGCCCGACCCAGCGCCGCCAGCGTGGCAACCGCCTGCGGCGTCTGTTCTGCCCGCGTCATTGCGCGGCCGACCGTGGTCAGCAGCTTCTGCAATGCAATCGGTTTTTCCAGAAAATCGTAGGCGCCGATGCGCGTGGCCTCGACCGCCGTGTCGATGGTTCCGTGACCCGACATCATCACCACCGGCATGGTCAGCTGGCCGGTGCTGGCCCACTCCTTGAGCAGGGTGATGCCGTCGGTATCGGGCATCCAGATGTCGAGCAGCACGAGGTCGGGGCGTGACTGGCTGCGATACGACCTTGCAGCACCGGCATTTTCCGCGAGCTTCACATCGTAACCCTCGTCCGAAAGGATTTCGGACAGCAGTTCGCGGATGCCGATTTCGTCGTCAACTACCAGTATTTGTCTCATAGCAGGACTCTTCTTTCGTTCATGCCGCCGACCGGGTGATGTTTCCGGCCGCCACCGGCAGCGACAGGGTCACGCGGGCGCCGTGAGGCGAGACATTGGCCAGCGAGATTTCGCCGTGATGTTCTTCGACGATCTTGCGCACGATGGAGAGACCAAGTCCGGTGCCGCGTGGCTTGGTCGTCACGTAAGGCTCGAACGCCCGCTTGATCAGGTTCTCGGGAAAACCGGTGCCGTTATCGGTAACGGCCAGTTCGACACGCTCGTTGCGCAGCCGCGTGGCGATTTCGATGTGCGGCGCCGTCATGCCGGCCATCGCATCCTGCGCATTCTGCAACAGGTTGTGGATGACCTGGCGCATCAGCATGGCATCGCCCTGGACCGCAGGCAGTTCATTGGCAAGATCGACTCCGATGACCGGCCCCAGGGATTCATACAGCGACAATACCTCGCGGATCAATCCATTGAGATCGAGCGCAGCCATCGCCGGTTCCGGCGTACGCGCATACTGACTGAAGGAATCGACCATGCGCTTGAGTGCGCTGACCTGGTTGACGATGGTCTGCGTCGAACGCGCCAGTATGTCGGCATCACCCGCCGAAAGTTTCGGCTCGAGCTTGAGCTGCAGTCGTTCGGCGGAAAGCTGGATCGGGGTCAGCGGATTCCTGATTTCATGGGCCAGGCGCCGCGCCACTTCCGCCCATGCGGCATCGCGCTGGGCCTGCAGCAAATGGGTAATGTCGTCGAATACCACGATCAATCCGGCATCCTCGCCTTCGCCGAAGCGGGTGCCGCGCAGCAACAGCACCTGGGTGCCGTCCTTCATCTCGCGCTCGACCTGGCGTTCCCACTCGCGTGCATCCGGCTGGCAGATCGCGTCGACGATGTCCTTGGCCAGCGATTCGAGTTCGGGTTCCGTCAACGCCCAGTCCTGGATGCCCCGGTCCACCAGTCCGTCGCAATTCACCCTCAGCAGCTGGGAAGCGACGGGGTTGGCCGAGCGCAGCCGCAATCCGCTGTCGAACGTCAACACGCCGGCCGAAAGGTGGGCAAGCACGCTGGCAAGGTAGGTATTGGCATGCGCCAGTTGCGCCTGGTTGCGCTCGACGCGGGCCTGCGCCTCGGCCAATTGCAGCGTCATGCTGTTGAAAGACTGGGTCAGCTGCCCGAGTTCGTCACGGCTGGCCACCGCGGCGCGGCGGCTGAAGTCGCCTTGCGCCACCGCGCGCGTGCCCTCGACCAGGGCGCTCAGCGGGGCCGAAAGCCGGTCGGAGAGCACGAATGCCAAACCGAGGGATGACAGCAGGGCCAGCAGCATGGTCAGCGTCAGCGTGATGGCGTAGAGGCGCTTGAGTCCGCGCCGGGAGAGTTGCAATTCCTGGTACTCGCGGTATCCGGTCTGCACCACTTCGGCATCCTGGGCGAGCTGGCGCGGCACCGCCTGCAGCAATTGCAGCACCCGCGTCTCCTCGGTCAGCGCTACCACGTTCACCGGCGTCAGCACGCGCAGATAGAGTCCGCGCTCAGGCAGCGCCTCGATGACGCTGTAGGTTTTCTGCGTGCGGATCTGGCGCATCGCTGCTGCGCCCGGTGCATCGGGAACGATGCGGGATTTTTCAGTGCCGGAATGCGCGAGCACCTTGCCGCGTCCGGAAAAAAGGGTGGCTTCCTCGACACCGGCCTGTTCGCGCAGCGTGTGCAGCATTGGTATATGTTCGGCTGCCGGACGGGTCGACAGTGTCAGCGCCATGGTGTCCGCCTTGGCAGCCAGTTCCTTCAGCCGGCCTTCGAGGGTGCCGCGGCCGAGGTTGAGGCCGCTTTCGAGTGCGCTGTCGAGTTTTACTTCAAACCACGATTCGACGCTTTGCGAAACGAAATACACCGAGACGCCGTAAATCAGGGTTCCCGGTATCACCGCCATCAGGGTGAACAGCAGCACCAGGCGTAGCGTCAGCTTGGCGCCGAAAACGCCTGCCTGCAGCCGTCGCCTCAACACCACCAGCTGGTAGACGACCATGCCGCTCAGCAACAGTGCTATCGCCAGGTTGGCGCCCAGCAGCAACGGATAGTATTCGGAGAACAGCGCGGTATTGGCGCTCACCGAGGCCAGCAGGAATACCGCGGCCACTCCCAGCCCGACGCAGAACAGCAGCAGGTAGCGCATGACCGCGCTGGAGCGGAGTGACGGGGCGGCGGCCGTGTTCATGGCGTCAGCGTCCAGCGATACCATTCGGAACCCAGGCTCCATTCGCGGGAACCCAGGGCATTCAGGTTGAACGGCTTGGGCAGCTGGGATGTATCGAGCCGCAGGCGCAGGCTGGCGGAATAACTCGCCCCCTTGACCAGCGAGCCGCTTTCCAGATCTTCGCGCCGGCGGATCTTGCTCATCACCTGCAGCGCCTCCGCCAGCGTCGGGAAATTCTGGTAGAACGCGCCGACGCCGATGCGGTACTGGCGCGTCAATGCGTTGAACGACAGCCGGTACTGCTGGTGCATGGTGACGGTTTTTTCGTTGAACCAGTACCAGCGCGGGCGCACCATTTCAAATTCGAGCATGAAATACAGCGAGATGCCCTTGTGCAGCGCATCTTCCAGCGGCGCTGACAGGATGATGTCGATGTCCGCTTCCAGCAGGTAGCTGTCTTCTGCGGGGGTTACCGTGGCGCGGCGCACGTCTATGCCGTGAGGCTGCGCGGACAGGGCCGGGACCGCAGCCACGGCCAGCGCGATCAGCAGCAGGAAACGCTCAAATTTTTTCCAGAAGGGCGTAGTAAAAGCCATCATGCGCTGCGTCAGGAAAAAGCTGGCCGTGGACCGGGTTCAAGCCGCCGGCGACGGAGGGCAAAGGGCATTGCTTCGCATCGGGGTGACGGGCAATGAATTGTTCGACCTGCCGGCTATTCTCTTCGCTGAAAACAGAGCAAGTCGCATACAGCAATTTACCATCTCTGCCGAGCAACTGCCAAAGCGTGTCGAGTATCCGCGATTGGCGCCGCGCCAGCGCGGCGATGTCCCCGGGTCTGCGCAGCCACTTGATATCGGGATGGCGACGCACGATGCCGGATGCGGTGCAGGGCACATCAGCCAATATGCGATCGAACGTGCCTGCCTCGCGCCAGAGTTCAGGCAGTCCGGCATCGATTTCCAGCAACTCGGCCTGCAACGACAGCCGTGACAGGTTTTCCGTCACGCGTTTCAGTCTTTCGCCGTCGTTGTCTGCGGCAACCAGTTTGATGTCGGCCAGTTCAAGCAGGTGTGCACTCTTGCCCCCGGGAGCAGCGCAGGCATCGAGTACCCGCATGCCGTCGCGGACGTCGAGGAACTCGGCAGCCAGTTGTGCTCCTGCATCCTGCACCGATACCAGTCCCTCGGCAAAGCCGGGCAACTGTGCAACGGGACGGGGTACCTCGACAATGACCCCGGCATTGCCGACCGGCCGCGCCGCAATCGATTCACCCGCCAGCAGTTCAAGGTAGGCGGCACGTTCGATGCGCCGGCGGTTGACGCGCAGGGTCAGCGGCGGGCGCGCGTTCCCGGCTTCCAGCAGGTCGCGGAAATTGTGCGGATACTGGGCTTGCAGCTTGGTGATCCACCATTGCGGATAGGAATAGCGGCCACGGTCGGTGCTTGCCGCAGCCGCCTCGATTTCCGCGCGACGGCGGAGAAAATTTCTCAGCACGGCATTCACCAGTCCGCCGGCACGCGGAAAACCCAGTTGCGCACAGGCCGGCACTGCATGATCGACGATGGCATACGCCCGTGCCTTGGTATGACTCAGCTGGTACAGCGCGACCTGCAGCAGATGGCGCACCAGGACATCGCTCAGCGGCTGGCGCAGCAACTGGTCTATCGCGGCGTCCAGCTGTCCGAGATGGCGCAGCGTGCCGTAGGTCAGATCCTGGATCGCGCCCCGCTGCTGCGCCTCCAGCGATCCTTCGCTGCGCCATACGGCGGCCAGTTCCGCATCCAGGCTGTGACCGGAAAGTACCCGGGCGACCACCTTGACTGCGATGCATTGCGTACGCTCCATGGCCGGAGTTTGCCCGATGCCCGCGTTCAGTTATCCAGACGCGTGCCGGCTGCAACCGGCGCGCCGGCCAGAAAGGAACGGGCATCCAGTCTCTTGCCGCCGGCGCGCTGCACTTCGAGCAGACGGATGCCGCCCGCGCCGGCTGCAATGACGAGGCCGTCAGCATCGACCTGGAACACGCAGCCCGGCTCTCCGGTTGCGGCAACCGGCTCGGCACGCCAGATTTTCAGCAGTTGGCCATTCCATGAAGTCTGTGCGCCGGGCACCGGATTGAATGCCCGGATCTGGCGATCGATTTCAGCCGCCGGTCGGGTCCAGTCGATGCGCGCTTCGGTCTTGCTTATCTTTGCCGCGTACGTGGCATGCGCTTCGTCCTGGGCAACCGGTCGCGACTGTTCCTGCAACGCGCGCACGACCAGGCGTGCACCCACTGCAGCCAGCTTGTCATGCAGGGTCTGTGCGGTCTCGCGATCTTCAATGGCTACCGGTTGCGACAGGCAAACCGCGCCGGTATCGAGTCCGCGGTCCATCTGCATGATGCTCACACCGGTTTCGCAGTCGCCGGCAAGAATGGCACGCTGGATGGGTGCAGCGCCGCGCCAGCGCGGCAGCAGCGATGCATGGATGTTGAGGCATCCCCTGCGTGGCAAGGTCAGTATGTTTTGCGGCAGCAGCAGGCCATAGGCGGCCACTACCATGACCTCCGGCTCCAGTTCCGCCAGTTCGCGTTCGACTGCGGCATCCTTCAACGAAATGGGTTGCGCAATTCGCAGACCCCGCGACAGGGCGAGCTGCTTGACCGCTGATGGCTGTGACTTGAGCCCGCGTCCGGCAGGCCGGTCCGGCTGGGTCAGTACCAAAGAGATCTGGTGCCCCGCCTGCAACAGCGCTTCCAGCGCCGCCGCCGCAAAAGCGGGGGTTCCGGCAAAAATGATGTTCAAGTTGAAGGGTTAAGCCCGCGTTGGCCGGGTTACATCGCCTGCCGCTGTTGCTTGGCCAGTTTGGCGACAATGCGGTTTTGTTTCAGGCGGGAGAGTTTTTCGACAAAAACCCGGCCTATCAGATGATCCATCTCATGCTGGATGCATACCGCGAGTAGTCCTTCTGCCTCCACGGTGCGTTGTTTGCCCTGTGCATCCAGCGCGGCAACGGTCACCTTGGCTGCACGGGTCACTTTTTCATATACGCCGGGCACCGAAAGGCAACCTTCTTCACATTCAGCTTCGCCCTCGGCGCGTATGATTTCGGGATTAATGAATACCTGCAGCTGGTCGCGGGTTTCGGAGAGATCAATGACGATAAGTCGTATATGGACATCGACCTGTGTTGCGGCCAAGCCAATCCCGGGCGCCGCATACATGGTTTCCGCCATGTCATTGATTAATTTACGTATTTTGTCATCCACCCGTGCCACCGGCAGTGCCAGTTTATGCAAGCGAGGGTCCGGGTAATGAAGTATCTGAAGTAAAGCCATGAAAAACTTGCCAATTTAATCAGCTAGATGCAGAATTTAAACCAATCTCTCACGTCGTTTGCGCTCGCTGCCCTGCTGCGCAACCGGCGCGTATACAAGGTGGGGTTCCACATGCAAAAAGCAATTATATCCCTGATTTTGTTGATAACTCCGGCTCTGACCGCAATCGCGGCCGATGCGCCGTCGATGAAAGATATGGCACCCGATCGCTATGTCGTACAGAAGGGCGATACCTTGTGGGGCATTTCCGGTCGCTACCTGAAAGAACCCTGGCGCTGGCCGGAGCTGTGGAAAATGAACCAGGATCAGGTCAAAAACCCGCACCTGATTTTTCCCGGCGACACCATAGTGCTTGACCGCAGCGGCGGCGCAGCAAAGCTCCAGCTGGTCCAGCTGGATACCGTGAAGCTGCAACCGAAAATCCGCACCGAAAAATCTGCTCGTGATGCCATACCCAGCATCGCCCCTTCGGTCATTGAGCCGTTCCTCTCCAAGCCACTGGTGGTCAGCGCCACTGAACTCGACAACGCTGCCCGCATCATTGCCACCACGGAAAGCCGGGTCACGCTCGGCGCCGGAGACCGAGCCTTTGCCCGCGGCATTACCAAGGACAAGGGCAGTCAATGGCAGATTTTCCGCCGCGGCGATCCTCTGATCGACCCCGAGACCAAGGAAGTTCTGGGCTATGAGGCCACTTACCTGGGTGAAGCGAAAGTGCGTGCCCACGGTGAAGTGACAACCATCGACATCGTCAAATCCGTGCAGGAAATCTACCAGGATGACCGGCTGATTCCGCTGGGCAACCAGACTCCGGTGTTCTCCTATGTGCCGCACCCGCCGCAGGTGCCGGTCAACGCACGCATCATCTCGGCCTACGGTGGATTGCAGGAAACAGGTCCTTTGTCCATCGTTGCCATTTCCAAGGGCAGCCAGGACGGCGTGCAGATCGGCAACGTACTGGCCATCACGCGCAGCCAGACCACGGCGCGCTACAACCAGAGAACCGAACCCCTGTTCGGCCGCACCGGCATCACCGGCAGCGATTCGCCGCGCGTTTATTACACCGAACCGCTGCCTGCCCGGGATACCCTGCTTGCCCGCGGAGAAGCCGTAACCCGCGACAGCATCGCCAAGCTGCCTGATGAGCGTTATGGCCTGATGATGGTGTTCCGCACCTTCGATCGCGCATCGTTTGCACTGGTCATGGAAGCCAGCCGCCCGGTCGCGATTTCCGACTTCGCCATCAATCCCTGATCTGCTGCGGGGCTCGGTCCCCGCTCACCTGGATTTTCCCGATGCCGTTGGACGCGGATCTGCAGGCGTGGCTCCGCCTCAGCCTGCTCCCCGGGCTGGGTCAGCAATCGCTGCGCAAACTGCTGGTCTCGCTGGGTACTCCGGAAAAAATACTGGCCGCCAGTTCACGTGAACTGACCTCAACGGTATCCGAAAAAACCGCGTCTGCAATTCGCAACGGCGGTGCAGCCGATGACGAAGTCGGCAAAGTTGAAACCTGGCTGAAGGACCCTGCCAATCACGTCGTCACCCTTGCTGACCGGGAATATCCCCGGACGCTGCTGGAAACGCCTGATCCGCCGCCGCTGTTGTACGTCAAAGGCCGTCTGGATCTTCTCAACAGTCCGGGCTTCGCCATCGTCGGCAGCCGCAATGCAACTGCACAGGGTTGTGGCAACGCCGAAGCGTTCGCCCAGGCACTCAGTACTGCGGGACTGACGATTATCAGCGGACTCGCACTGGGTGTAGATGCAGCAGCGCATCGTGGCGGCTTGAAAGGATTGTCCTCCACGGTTGCTGTCGTCGGCACCGGTCTGGATATTGTCTATCCCTCACGCAACCGCGAACTGGCTCACCTCGTTGCGGAACAGGGCGCGCTGATATCCGAATTCGCACTCGGAACTCCGGCGCTGGCGACTAATTTTCCCCGGCGCAATCGCCTGATCTGCGGCATGGCCAAGGGTTGCCTCGTCGTCGAAGCTGCAATATCCAGCGGATCGTTGATCACCGCGCGGATTGCGGCGGATCAAGGACGGGAAGTGTTCGCCATTCCCGGTTCAATACATTCCCCCCTGGCCAAGGGTTGTCACGCCCTGATCAAACAGGGCGCAAAACTGGTTGAGTCGGCGCAGGACATACTCGAGGAACTGGGTTACAAAAACAATCCGGTAATTTCGCCGACCGTGGAACTGTCTCCTGATGGCGACATCATTCAGCGGATCGGCTTTGATCCGGTGAATTTCGATACTCTGTTGCAACGTTGCGGACTGGATGCGGCGGAGCTGAATACCGTCCTTACCCGACTCGAACTGGACGGCCAAATCGAGTCATTACCCGGCGGTCGCTGGCAACGTACCGGCTGATCCCGGCTTGCGCTGACCAAAAATTGTTCTTATCATCGGGCGCTCTTTGCAACGGCGCGGTCGACCCCGTGCCTGATCCTGGCGGCAATACTGCTGCAAATTCAATACCCTAGAATGTCTAAAACGCTGATCATTGCGGAAAAACCCTCGGTCGCTGCCGACATAGCGCGCGTCCTGGGCGGCTTCACCAAGCACGCGGATTATTTCGAAAACGACGACTATGTACTGTCATCTGCCGTCGGCCACCTGCTTGAAATCGCCGCCCCGGAAGAATTCGAGGTCAAGCGTGGCAAATGGTCGTTTGCCCACCTGCCTGTGATACCCCCGCACTTCGATCTGAATCCGATCGCCAAGAGCGAAGCACGACTCAAGGTGCTGACCAAGCTGATCAAGCGCAAGGATGTGACCAAGCTGATCAATGCATGCGACGCGGGGCGCGAGGGCGAACTGATTTTCCGCCTCATTGTTCAGGCTGCAAAAACCAGCAAACCTTCATCGCGGCTGTGGTTGCAATCGATGACTCCCACTGCGATCCGCGACGGATTCGCGCACCTCAGATCGGACGAGGACATGCTGCCGCTGGCCGACGCTGCACGCAGCCGCAGCGAGGCAGACTGGCTGGTCGGCATCAACGGCACCCGAGCAATGACCGCGTTCAACAGCAAAGGCGGTGGTTTCTACCTGACCACGGTAGGCCGGGTACAGACTCCGACGCTGATGATCGTCGTCGACCGCGAACAGAAAATCCGCAAATTCGTGCCGCGCGATTACTGGGAAATCCGTGCAACGTTCGCGGCAAAAGCCGGTGACTACGAGGGCCGCTGGTTCGATCCCGCATTCAAGCGCGACGAAAACGATCCGGAAAAACGCGACAGCCGCGTCTGGAATCAGGCCGACGCAGAGAAAATCGCCTCAGCCTGCCGCGGGAAAAACGGCGCGGTCAGCGAGGAATCGAAGCCGTCAACGCAGATGTCGCCCATGCTGTTTGACCTGACCTCCCTGCAGCGCGAGGCCAACGGCCGTTTCGGCTTTTCGGCCAAGACCACCCTGTCGATCGCCCAGGAACTCTACGAACGGCACAAGGCATTGACCTATCCGCGTACCGATTCCCGGCACTTGCCCGAGGATTACCTGGCCACGGTCAAAACCACGATGAAGGCGATTGCCGACGAATCGGAGCTGTCTGCATTTGCGAAAGAAATCAACAAGAACGGCTGGATCAAGCCGAACAAGCGCATTTTCGACGACAAGAAGATCTCTGATCACTTTGCGATTATTCCGACACCCCAGCCGCCGAAAGGCCTGAACGACGTCCAGCAGAAAATCTACGATCTGGTGGTGCGCCGTTTCATGGCGGTGTTTTTCCCGCCGGCCGAATATCTGGTCACCACGCGCATCACCGAAGTCGAGAGTCACAAATTCAAGACCGAAGGCAAGATTCTGGTCAAACCAGGCTGGCTGGCCATTTACGGCAAGGATGAGCAGCAGGACAACGCCAATCTGCCGGCCGTCGCCAAAGGCGAACGGCCTGCCGTTGCCAAGGTGGATGCCGTCGCCCTGGCAACGCGTCCGCCGGCTCGCTATTCGGAAGCCACTTTGCTCAGCGCCATGGAAGGCGCCGGCAAACTGATCGACGACGACGAACTGCGCGAAGCCATGGCTGAAAAAGGGCTGGGCACGCCGGCCACCCGTGCAGCCATCATCGAACGCCTGATTGCGGAAAAATATCTGGTGCGCGAAGGCCGGGAACTGATCCCGACAGCGAAGGCATTCCAGCTAATGACTTTGCTCAACGGGCTGGGTGTCAATGAACTGCGGCAGCCGGAATTGACGGGAGAATGGGAATACAAGCTGCTGCAGATGGAACGCGGCAAGCTCAAACGTTCTTCTTTCATGAAGGAGATCGCCCGCATCACCGAGCGCATCGTCAAAAGCGCAAGGGAATTCAACAGCGAAACCATTCCCGGCGACTATGCAACGCTGCAGACCCCGTGTCCGCACTGCGGTGGCGTAGTCAAGGAAAACTACCGGCGTTTTGCCTGCGAAAAATGCACCTTCTCGATCTCGAAAATACCGGGCGGCCGCCAGTTCGAACTCGATGAAGTGGAAACGCTGTTGCGCGAACGCACGATCGGACCGCTGCAAGGGTTCCGCTCCAAAATGGGTCGGCCTTTTGCCGCCATATTGCGCATAGTCCCGGATACGGAAAACAGCAACCTCAAGCTCGAATTCGACTTCGGCCAGAGTAAGGACGAGGAAGTCGATGATGTTGATTTCAGCGGCCAGCAGTCGCTGGGATCCTGTCCGAAATGCGGCGGACAGGTCTTTGAGCACGGCATGAATTACCTGTGCGAGAACACGCCGGCGAAGAAATGTGATTTCCGCTCCGGCAAAGTGATTCTGCGCCAGGAAATCCAGCGCGAACAAATGGAAAAGCTGCTTTCCACCGGGCGTACCGACCTGCTGGACGCGTTTTTCTCCAACCGCAACGGCAGACGGTTCAAGGCATTCCTGGTGAAACAGCCTGACGGCAAGGTGGGTTTTGAATTCGCGCCGCGCGCCGCCAAAGGCGGCGCAGCGGAAGAAAGCGCGAAAAAACCGGGCGGGGGTAGAAAAGCCGCGGCAGTGGCTGAACCTGAGGCCAAAGCCAAGGTGCCGGCCAAGAAGCGCGTCACCCGCTCCAAAAAATAATAAATTAAAACAGATACTTGCGTCCACACCGGCGATGCCGGTGTGGACGCATGGGTTCAGATGTCGAGGTTGCGCACGCCCAGGGCGTTGGTCTCGATGAACGCACGACGCGGCTCGACCGCATCGCCCATCAGCGTGGTAAAGATTTCATCCGCACCGATGGCATCCTCGATCCGCGTCTTGAGCAAGCGCCGCGACTTGGGATTCATCGTGGTATCCCACAGTTGCTCGGGATTCATTTCGCCGAGCCCCTTGTAACGCTGGATGCCGACTCCACGCTGGACTTCGGCTAGCAACCAGTCGATGGCTTCGCGGAATTCCTTTACCGGCCGCAGCTGCTCGCCGCGTTTGATGTAAGCGCCCTCGCCCAGCAGACCGTGCAGCATCTGCGCGGTTTTCCTGATCTGGGCATAGTCGCCGCTGTGGAGAAAATCCGGGTCGATCACGGTTTGTCGTGCAACACCATGCTGCGTGCGCGAAATGCGCAGAACTTGGGATTCCAGTTTCTCGTCGTATTCCGCCTCGACCTTGACGTTCTTGTTTTCACCATAGAGCGCGGCCAGCGCCTTGGCGCTTTTCTTGGCCTGTGCTTCGTCACTCAGATCGAGCACCACCGCGCTGTTGAGCAGCGCGTGCAGCGCCTCGGGATCGATCAGGCGGCTTTCGCGTTCGATCACTGCCTCCGCCAGCAGATACTGTTTGGCCACTTCCTCCAGGGCTTCCTTCGACAGCGGTTTGTCACTGGTGCCGGTGAACAGTTCGGCCTCGGCGAGCGCCTGCCTGAGCAAATACTGCTTGAGCTCATGCTCGTCTTTCAGGTAGCGCTCCTGCTTGCCGTGCTTGACCTTGAACAGCGGTGGCTGGGCAATGTAGATGTGGCCGCGCTCAACCAGTTCGGGCATCTGGCGGTAGAAAAATGTCAGCAGCAGAGTGCGGATATGAGCACCGTCGACATCAGCATCCGTCATGATAATGATGCGGTGATAGCGGAGTTTGTCCGGCGTGTATTCATCCTTGCCGATGCCGGTGCCGAGCACGCTGATCAGCGTAGTGATCTCCGTCGACGAAATCAGCTTGTCGAAACGGGCTTTCTCGACATTCAGTATCTTGCCGCGCAGCGGCAGGATGGCCTGGTTCTTCCGGTCGCGGCCCTGCTTGGCCGAACCGCCGGCGGAATCGCCTTCCACCAGGTAGAGTTCGCATTGCGCGGGGTCCCGCTCCTGGCAATCCGCCAGTTTTCCTGACAGCCCGAAGGAATCGAGTACCCCTTTGCGCCGCGTCAGTTCCCGGGCCTTGCGCGCGGCTTCACGGGCGCGCGCCGCATCGACGATCTTGCCGCAGATTATCTTGGCGTCGTTCGGTTTCTCGAGCAGGAACTCCATCAGCTTCTGCGCGACCACTTCATCAACCACCGGGCGGACTTCAGAGGACACCAGCTTGTCCTTGGTTTGCGAGGAGAACTTGGGCTCGGGCACCTTGACCGACAACACGGCAGTCAGGCCTTCCTTCATGTCATCCCCGGAAGTTTCAACCTTGGCTTTCTTGGCCAGTTCGTTCGACTCGATATACTGATTCAGCGTACGCGTCATCGCTGCACGCAGGCCGGTCAGGTGAGTTCCACCGTCGCGCTGGGGTATGTTGTTGGTGAAACATTGCATCGATTCCCCATAGGAATCATTCCACTGCATCGCAACTTCGACGGTAATGCCGTCCTTGGAGCCCTGGATATGGAAAATATTCTGGTGCAGCACGCTTTTCGAGCGGTTCATGTACTCCACGAAACCCTTGACCCCGCCGCTGAATGCAAACTTTTCTTCCTTGCCCGAGCGTTGGTCAATCAGCGTGATCTTCACTCCATGGTTCAGGAACGACAGTTCACGCAGCCGTTTGGCGAGGATCTCGTAGTGAAAATCGATAGTGCCGAAGATTTCCTTGCTTGCCAGGAAATGCACTTCGGTGCCGCGGCGCTCTGATTTTCCGGTCGGCTTCAGCGGTGCCACCGCTTCACCCATGCGGAATTCCATCTGGTGCGTCTTGCCGTCACGACGGATGGTCAGGCGCAGCCATTCGGACAAGGCATTGACCACGGATACGCCAACGCCGTGCAGACCGCCCGATATCTTGTAAGAGTTGCTGTCGAATTTGCCGCCGGCATGCAGCTCGGTCATGACGACTTCGGCGGTCGAGCGCTTTTCCTCGTCTTCGGGGTGGATATCCGTCGGAATTCCGCGACCGTTGTCGGTAACGCTGATCGAATTGTCCGGATGGATGATGATGGTGATCTCGTCGCAGTGCCCGGCCAAGGCCTCGTCTACGGCATTGTCGACGACTTCAAACACCATGTGATGCAAACCAGTGCCGTCGCTGGTATCGCCGATATACATGCCGGGACGTTTGCGCACCGCCTCCAGTCCCTTGAGTACCTTGATGCTGTTGGCGTCGTATGCGTCTTCTGCGCGTTGCTCTTTTTCGCTCATTGCTTTCTTTTTCTGGTGTATTTCAGATTCTCATCGGCATGACGACATAGCGGAAATCGTCTCGCCCCGGCAGGGAAACCAGCATGCTGCTGTTGGCGTCTCCGAAAGAGCAGACCACCTTGCCGGCCGGTACGTTGGCGAGGACATCCAGCAGATACGTCACGTTGAAACCAACATCCAGCGGGTCTCCGGAAAATTTGATCTCAAGTTCTTCCTGCGCTTCTTCCTGTTCGTTGTTGCTGCAGGAGATGCGCAGACTGTCCTTGGTGAGCATCCAGCGAACGCCACGGAACTTTTCATTGGAAAGAATGGCTGCCCGTTGCAGCGCTCGCTGCAGTTCATCCCGGTCAAGATCAATGGTTTTCTGGTAATTCGTCGGAATGACGCGCTGATAATCCGGAAACTTGCCGTCAATGACCTTGGTTGTCAGTTCCACGTCATTGAAACGGAATCTGACCTGGTTGGCATAGATTTCGACATCTAGAGGGTCATCACCATCCCCCAGTTGCCGGGCCAGTTCGAGTATGGCTTTGCGGGGCAGGATCACTTCCGTCTTTTCCTGTTTCTGCGGCAGTTCCGAGACTGCGTAGGCGAGACGGTGACCGTCGGTTGCCACCACACGGATTTCCTTGCCCTCGGTTACCAGCAGGAGGCCATTGAGATAGTAACGAATGTCCTGCTGCGCCATTGCATACTGGACCAGGGCCAGCTGTTTGCGTGCTGCACCCTGCGAGATACGGAAAGTGCTTTGCGGTTTGCCGGGATCGGCCAGCGCAGGAAAATCCGTTGCCGGCAGGGTTTGCAGGTTGAAGCGGCTTTTGCCTGTTTTCACCTGTAGACGGTTGTTGGCATGTTCAAGCACGACGTCACTGCCATCGGGCAATGCCCGCAGGATATCCACCAGCTTTCGTGCGGAAACCGTGATAGCGACGGTTTCCCCGGTTTTTTTGTCCAACGGACATGTAGTTGCTATCTGCAATTCGAGATCGGTAGCGACAAACCGCAAAACTTCCGCGTTGCGCTCAATCAGGACATTGGAAAGTATCGGCAGGGTATGACGTCGTTCCACAATGCCGGTTACCGCCTGAAGGGGTTTCAGCAGGGCATCACGTGAAAGTTGCATGAGTTTCATGACTATAGTTTTCTTTAAAAAACTAGTAATAGCTAATAGAGGCCGTGTTCATTTGTTGAAATCCCGGCCAGCTTGTTGAATCAGGTAGGAAAAATTTGCAGAAAATATTCTGTATGTATCGGGGTAATCCTGTGGATAAAAAATGACAATAATCCGCAGAATCCGTTTCTATCGAGTTATGAACAATTGATCTACAGGTAATCAACTGCGAAGTACTTTTAGCAGGGAACTAATGTCGGTGGTCATTTCATTGCTGGTGTTTTTCAGTTGGGCTATTTTTCGGCAAGCGTGCAGTACCGTGGTGTGATCGCGCCCGCCGAATGCCTCGCCGATGTCCGGCAGGCTCATCTGGGTGAGTTCCTTGGCCAGCGCCATGGCAACCTGGCGAGGTCTTGCCACGTTGCGGGTACGCTTTTTTGAATACATCTCGGAAACCTTGATCTTGTAGTAATCGGCGACGGTTTTCTGGATGTTTTCAATGCTGACCTGGCGGCTTTGTGAAGCCAGCACGTCACGCAAGGCGTCGCGGGCCAGATCCACGGTAATGGCCTGGCCAGTAAAGCGGGAATAAGCCTGCACCCGCTTCAGGGCGCCTTCCAGTTCGCGGATGTTGGACTGGATGTGCTTGGCAATGAAGAATGCCACCGTCTCATCCAATGCCAAACCGTCTGCTGCGGCTTTCTTCAGCAGGATGGCCACGCGCATTTCGAGTTCCGGGGGCTCAACGGCCACGGTCAGTCCCCAGCCAAAACGCGAAATCAGGCGATTTTCGATTCCCGAGATTTCCTTGGGATAGGTATCACAGGTGATGATGACCTGCTTGTGTGCCTCCACCAGCGCATTGAAGGCGTAGAAAAATTCTTCCTGGGTCCTGTTCTTGCCACTGAAGAACTGGATGTCATCGATCAGCAGCAAATCCAGAGAATGGTAGTAACGCTTGAAATCATCAAATGCCTTGTGCTGGTAGGCGCGGACGACATCGGAAACATATTGCTCGGCATGGATGTAGCGAATCTTGCTTTCCGGCGCATGGCTGCGCAGATGATTGCCGATGGCATGTATCAGATGGGTCTTGCCCAGCCCCACCCCGCCATAGATGAACAGGGGGTTGTAGGCTGATCCGGGTTTCTCGGCGACTTGTCTTGCTGCCGCCCTGGCCAGATCATTTGCTTTTCCGGTAACAAAGGTGTCAAACGTGAAGCCCGGATTCAGCCTGGAAATATCCCTGGTCGGTGATGCCGGTTTCGGTGCCGGCGCTGTTTCGGGGACCGTGGCAACCGGATTTGCCGGCGCCCGTTCAGCAAGAGTCAACTCTACCGAGGCTTCCTCGCCCAATCGGTCGCGCGCGAGCTCCAGAATTCTGGCCTGGAAGCGTTCAGCCACCCAGCGTTGAACGAAACGGTTGGGTGCAGTAATAGTGACCGCTGATCCGGTGATGGCGCAGCGGAGCGGTTGTATCCAGGTCAGGAACTGTTGTTGCCCGAGTTCTTTTTCGAAAAAACCGAGGCAGTATTGCCAGAAATCGTTCATTCAGCCCTATCGGGTGCAACAACAGCGTGGTTGGCGAAAATTGACGAAAAATTGACCCCAGATTTTACTCTTTATTGAGCAACGTCACCAAGACGAAAAGGCTCATTTAAGGGGATTTCCCGATTTACTGAGTGCTTCCCGGAGATTGACAGGAAAGGGGCTAAAGATGTCTAATGGCGGGTTTCGCAAAGACTATTTTCAGGAACTATCATGAAGCGCACTTATCAACCGTCCAAAACCCGGCGTCAGCGGACTCATGGGTTCCGTGTGCGCATGAAAACGCGCGGCGGACGCGCTGTCATTCGTGCGCGGCGGGCAAAGGGGCGGGCACGCCTCAGCGTTTGACCAGGTCCGGCGTTGACGGGGCGGATTGCACCGGGACGCCTGACCCAAGCTGCCCAGTTCGAGGCGGTATTGGCCCGAGGCCTTCGTTCCGGCACCCGATGTTTTATTGCCAGGGCCCTGGCCAATGCGGGAGAGGGCCCGCGGCTGGGGTTGATCGTCGGCAAAAAGGCCGCTCCACGGGCGGTAGATCGTAACCGTATCAAGCGCCTGGTCAGAACAGTGCACCGCCTGCTGGCCGGCGAACTTGTTGAATTGGATGTCGTTGTGCAACTCAGGGGGAGCCCCCGCGGCCGCGACAACGCTGAATTAACCAGGGAGTTGCAGGAGCTGCTGCTGGGGCTGCTGGATTCCCGAAAAAACCAGGGCCGCAGAATTTCCGGTTGAAAGGCGTATGGATTCACAACGGCTGATTCTATTTTTCGTGTTTACGATGTCGGTCTTCCTGCTCTACGAAGCCTGGCAGCGTGACCAGCAACCGACTGCGGTTGCAAGCAAAACCGCGCCGTCACCCCAGATCCCAAGCGCGCCTACCGGGCCCCAGGCCAGCGCCATTACCCCCCAACCCGGCGCGGGCCTTACCGCCAAACAGCCTGCGGCTGTTGCACCGGCTGCCGCCATTACCTCGAGCCAGGGCGAGACCATCAAGGTCGAAACCGATCTTTATCTCGCGGAGATCAGCACCACTGGAGGGGACCTGGTCAGTCTGCGTTTGCGCAAACACGGCAGCATTTCCGATCCGAAAAAGAATTTCGTGCTGTTCAATCGGGGTAGCGACCACGTTTACATAGCGCAGTCCGGCCTGATCGGTGGCAACCTGCCCAACCATCAGACTCCCTACAAGGCAACCGCCAGCGAATACCGGCTGGCCGATGGGGCCTCTACCCTGGAAGTCCGGCTCGAGGCCGCAGGCGAAATCAAGGCCACAAAAATCCTGCGCTTCAACCGCGGCAGCTACGTCATCGACGTAGTGCAGGAAGCGACCAACACCACGGGCTCCCCGCTCGAGGCCTTTGGTTATTTCCAGCTTGTACGCGACGCAAAGCCGCCTGAAGGGGATTCGGCCATGGTGCCGACCTATACCGGTCCGGCTGTCTATACCGAAAAAGAGAAATTCCAGAAAGTCGCTTTTTCCGACATCGACAAGGACAAAACGCCGTATCCGAAAAATGCCAATGACGGCTGGATCGGCATGCTGCAGCACTATTTTCTGGGGGCCTGGCTGCCGAAAAATTCCACTCCCCGCGAGTTTTACACCAAGCAGCTGCAACAGGGGTTGTATGCCGCAGGCGTCATCGTTCCCGCCGGAGTGGTGGCCCCGGGCGCCAGCATGACGGTTTCCATGCCGTTGTATGCCGGCCCGCAGGAACAGGAAAAACTGGCAGCGCTGGCACCCGGCCTCGACCTCGCCGTGGATTATGGCTGGCTGACGGTGATAGCAGCCCCGCTGTTCTGGGTACTGAAATGGATTCATGGCTGGACCGGGAACTGGGGCATAGCCATCATCATCCTGACGATACTGATCAAGCTGATGTTCTACCCGCTGTCGGAAGCCAGCTATCGATCGATGGCAAAAATGCGTGTGGTTGCGCCGAAAATGCAGCGCCTCAAGGAACAGTACGGCGAAGACCGCCAGCGCTTGCAACAGGCGATGATGGAGCTTTACAAAACCGAGAAAATCAATCCTCTCGGCGGCTGCCTCCCGGTGCTGGTCCAGATTCCTGTCTTCATTGCGCTGTACTGGGTGCTGCTGGGCAGCGTTGAAATCCGCCAGGCACCGTTTGCGCTGTGGATCACGGACCTGTCGGTCCAGGATCCGTACTACATCCTGCCGATATTGATGGGCGCGACGATGATCATCCAGACCCGGCTCAATCCGGAACCCCCGGATCCGGTGCAGGCCAAGGTCATGAAGATCATGCCGATAGCGTTCAGCATATTTTTCTTCTTCTTCCCGGCCGGACTGGTGTTGTACTGGCTGATCAACAACATTCTTTCCATCGCCCAGCAGTGGCATATCAACCGCACGCTGGAAAGCGACCTGAAGACGGCCCGCAAGTCCTGATTACGCGGCGCTATACTCGCCGCGCATGAATCATCGCGACACCATAGCGGCCATTGCCACAGCGCCGGGGCGTGGCGGCATCGGCATCATTCGCATCTCCGGTTCCGGCCTGGCGCGGTTTGCATTGGCGTTGATGCAATGTGAGCCGGAGGCGCGCCGTGCACGGCTGACCCCGTTTTTGGACGCAGCTGGTCTGCCGATCGATGAAGGGCTCGCCCTGTTTTTTCCGCAACCCCATTCCTACACCGGCGAGGATGTGCTGGAGTTGCATGGCCATGGCGGACCGGTGGTCCTGCAGCAGTTGTTGCGGCGTTGCGTGGAACTGGGGGCCCGTCACGCACGCCCTGGCGAATTTACCGAGCGTGCTTATCTGAACGGCCGCATGGACCTGGCGCAGGCCGAAGGGGTCGCCGATCTCATCGAAGCCTCCAATGCCATGGCGGCCCGCGCTGCCCTGCGTTCGTTACAAGGTGAGTTTTCACTTTTAATTCAAATACTTAATAACTCTCTTGTGGCGCTGCGCACCCTCCTGGAAGCGACTCTGGATTTTCCTGAAGAAGAAATCGATGCGCCGACACAGGCGCGGGTAGCCCGGCAGCTATCTGACCTCCAGCAACAAGTCCGGCAAGTCATTGCTGCCACCCGTCAAGGTCATCTGCTGCGCGACGGCATTCAGGTGGTGTTGATCGGAGCACCCAACGTCGGGAAATCCAGCTTGTTGAACCGTCTGGCGGGTGACGATATTGCGATAGTTACCGATGTGCCCGGAACCACGCGCGATGCCTTGCGCGAGCAAGTCGACCTTGACGGATTGATCGTGCATTTCATCGATACCGCGGGCTTGCGGGAAACCGAGGATACGGTGGAACGCATAGGCATACGCCGGACGTGGGAAATGATAGAGAAGGCCGACCTTGCGCTGGCCATCCAGGATGCCAGCGGCAGTATCAGTGACCAGAATTCAATCCTGGATCGGCTTCCCGCGACGTTGCTGCGGATTCAGGTCATGAACAAATCGGACCTGATAGCGCGCGAGCCAGCTCGGGAAACAGGGGATGGCGATGAACGCATCTGGTTGTCCGCCAAAACCGGGGCCGGCCTGGATTTGCTGAAACAGGCTATTCGCGATCATGCCGGCTGGCAGCCTGCGGGGGAGGGCTTGTTTACCGCCCGGGCACGTCATGTCGAGGCCTTGCAGGTCGCACAAGGGCATATCACTTCGGCCACCGCCGAAATGGCCCGGACCGAGTTGTGCGCCGAGGAGCTGCGTCTTGCCCAGGAGGCCTTGGGCCGGATCACCGGAGAATTTACGGCGGATGATCTGCTGGGCGAAATTTTTTCGACTTTCTGCATAGGTAAATGAAATCCCCACGGGGTTTGTTTCACGTGAAACAGCCGGATTAGCGGCCGGAAATCCTAAAGCGAGTGGTTTCACGTGAAACCACCCGCCCCATGATCTGCTTGGGTACCCCAACATTCTGGGATATCATGCGCGCCCGGTACGTGTACTGGTTCCGGATGTATGGATGTCGTCTAAAACATGACGCAATTCCCTGAAAAATTTGAAGTTATTGTGATTGGCGGTGGCCATGCCGGTACCGAAGCGGCGCTGGCCAGCGCGCGCATGGGACGGCGCACGCTGTTGCTGACGCATAGCCTGGAAACCCTGGGACAAATGTCGTGCAACCCCTCGATCGGCGGCATCGGCAAGGGGCACCTGGTCAAGGAAGTTGATGCGCTGGGTGGTGCCATGGCTGCTGCCACCGATGAAGCGGGCATTCAGTTCCGGATACTCAATTCGCGTAAGGGTCCGGCAGTACGTGCCACTCGCGCCCAGGCAGACCGCGTGCTTTACCGTCAGGCCATACGTAGTCGCATCGAGCACCAACCGAATCTGGTCGTGTTCCAGCAGGCGGTAGACGATCTGGTGGTGCAGGGTGATCGCGTAACCGGTGTGGTTACCCAGATCGGTCTGCGCTTTGAGGCGCGAGCGGTCGTGCTCACTGCCGGAACGTTTTTGTCAGGACTGATCCATGTAGGTCTGCAGAATTATCAGGGCGGCCGGGCCGGAGATCCTCCTGCCGTAAGCCTTGCTGCGCGATTGCGTGAACTGCAGTTGCCGGTGGGTCGGCTTAAAACCGGAACGCCGCCGCGCATTGATGGCCGTACTATTGATTTTTCGCTGATGACCGAACAGCCTGGCGATGATCCCGCGCCGGTGTTTTCCTTTCTCGGCCATCGCGATCAGCATCCGGCACAAATGCCCTGCTGGATCACCCATACCAACGAACGAACACACGATGCCATCCGCGCCGGCCTTGACCGTTCGCCGATGTTCACCGGTGTCATCGAAGGCGTGGGCCCGCGTTACTGTCCGTCCATCGAGGACAAGATCCACCGTTTTGCGGACAAGGCTTCGCACCAGATTTTCCTCGAGCCTGAAGGACTGACGCTCACCGAGTATTATCCGAACGGCATTTCAACCAGCCTGCCGTTTGATGTGCAGCTCGCCGTCGTGCGTTCGATCAGGGGACTCGAACAAGCGCATATCACCCGCCCGGGTTATGCGATCGAGTACGATTATTTCGATCCGCGGGGACTGAAGGCGACGCTGGAAACCAAAGCCATCGGCGGACTGTTTTTCGCGGGCCAGATCAACGGTACGACGGGTTACGAAGAAGCGGCCGCGCAAGGTCTGCTCGCCGGGATCAATGCCGCGCTGCAAACGGCGGAACGTGACGGCTGGTATCCCACCCGCGATCAGGCTTATCTCGGCGTGCTGACCGACGACCTGATAACACGCGGGGTTTCAGAACCCTATCGCATGTTTACCAGTCGCGCCGAGTATCGTCTTTCCCTGCGTGAAGACAATGCCGACCTGCGCTTGACTGAAACCGGGCGACGACTGGGCGTGGTGGACGACGTGCGCTGGGAGGCTTTTGCCCGCAAGCGCGATGCAATCGCGCTCGAACAGCAGCGGTTGAAATCGGTCTGGGTCAATCCCCAAACCATAAATCAACAGCAAGCTATTGATTTATTTGGTAAAAAACTTGAACGTGAGCACTCGCTCATGGATTTGTTACGACGCCCGGATGTCGGTTATTCCGCGCTCATGCAACTGCCCGGAGCAGGTCCCGGGACCACCGAACCGCAGGTCGCCGAGCAGGTGGAAATCCAGGCCAAATACCAGGGCTACATCGAGCGCCAGCGCCAGGAAATCGAACACCACGCGGCGCAGGAATCCCAACCTTTGCCGGCGGATCTGGATTACACGCAGGTGCGCGGGTTGTCGATCGAGGTCCAGCAAAAACTGAATCGCGCCAGACCCCAGACCGTCGGTCAGGCATCGCGGGTTTCGGGAGTGACTCCCGCGGCCATTTCAGTGTTGCTGGTACACCTGAAGCGGCTTTCTGCCGAACTGAAAAAAACCGCATGAAACTTGAGCAAGAACTGGCGTCCGGCATTACTGCGCTGGGATTAGATGTTCCCGCTCCCTCGCTGCCGCGAATGCTGGAATACCTGGCCTTGATTGATAAATGGAACAAGACCTATAACCTGACGGCGGTGCGCGAGCAGGACAGGATGCTGACGCATCATCTGCTGGATTCGCTCGCAGTACTGCCGCATATCCGCGGGCCGCGTGTACTCGACGTGGGCAGCGGCGCAGGGCTGCCAGGGATACCGCTGGCGCTGGCACGCCCGGACTGGCAGTTCACACTGCTGGATTCCAGTCACAAGAAAACCACCTTTCTGCGCCAGGCGGTCATTGAACTCGGGCTGAGCCATGTCGAGATCGTCTGCGACCGTGTCGAAAACTGGAATGCACCTCAACCGTTTGATTCGGTCGTGTCGAGAGCATTTTCCGACCTTCCCGAATTTCTCGCGCTCGCGGGCAGGTTGTGCGCGAAGAACGGCGTGGTGATTGCGATGAAAGGGGTTTATCCGCACGATGAGCTGGCGCAACTGCCGGGAAATTTCCGGCTGGATTGCGTGGTGCCCCTGCAGGTGCCGGGCCTCGATGCCGAACGTCACGCCGCAGTGCTGCAACCGGCCGAGGCGGCATGACGCGGATTATTGCCATCACCAACCAGAAAGGCGGCGTCGGAAAAACCACGACGGGCGTCAATCTTGCCGCGAGTCTGGCGGCCACGCAGCGCCGCGTACTGCTGGTGGATCTTGATCCACAGGGCAATGCGACCATGGGCAGCGGCATCGACAAGCGCAAACTGGCGATGACGGTCTATCACGTACTGCTTGGAGAAAACAGCGTTGCCGAAGTGCGTCAGCGTGCGGCAACGGCGGGGTACGATGTGTTGCCGTCCAACCGTGAACTGGCGGGTGCCGAGGTTGAATTGGTGGACATCGAGCACCGCGAGACCCGCCTGAAAGAAGCGCTGCAGGCAGTGACCGATGAATATGATTTCATCTTGATTGACTGTCCGCCGGCGTTGAATCTGCTGACGGTGAATGGTTTGACTGCCGCTCAGGCAGTGATGATCCCGATGCAATGTGAATACTATGCGCTGGAAGGATTGTCCGACCTGGTCGGTACCGTCAAACGGGTGCGTGAACATCTCAACCCTTCGCTCGAGATCGAAGGCTTGCTGCGCACCATGTATGACCCGCGCAATACCCTGGCGCAACAGGTTTCGGCCCAGTTGGTCCAGCATTTCGGCGACAAGGTGTATCGCACGGTGATTCCGCGCAACGTACGTCTGGCCGAGGCGCCCAGCCATGGTTTGCCGGCACTGGAATTCGATCGCAACTCCAAGGGTGCGCAAGCCTATCTGTCACTCGCCGGCGAAATGCTCAACCGGGCGGGTTCATCATAAGATATTGATTTAAAAGGTTTAATATGGTTAAACCCAAAGGATTGGGACGGGGACTGGATGCTTTGCTGGGCGACGCTCCGCGTGCCGCGTCCGCGGACAGCGTCAACACTTTGCCGATTTCCTCATTGCGGCCCGGTAAATACCAGCCGCGCACGCAGATGGATCAGGACGCATTGCAGGCACTGGCTGCCTCAATCAAGGCGCAGGGGGTAATGCAGCCGATATTGGTGAGACCGGTCGGCGATGGCGCACATGAAATCATTGCCGGTGAACGGCGCTGGCGTGCCGCACGCATGGCGGGACTGAGCGAGGTGCCGGTGCTGGTGCGCAATGTTCCGGATCAGCAGGCGCTGGCAGTAGCGCTGATTGAAAACATCCAGCGCGAGGACCTGAATGCACTTGAGGAAGCCGCTGGCATTGAACGCCTGATTGGCGAATTTGCATTGACCCACCAGGCCGTGGCTGATGCGATCGGCAAGTCGCGTGCCGCGGTCAGCAATCTGCTGCGCCTGCTTGAACTGGCACCTCCGGTGAAAAAACTGCTTAGCGAGGGACGCATTGAAATGGGACATGCGCGAGCCTTGCTGGCACTGCCTTCCGTGCGCCAGCTTGAGCTGGCGATGGAGGCGGCGAACAAGGGCTGGTCAGTCAGGGAAGTTGAGCAACGGGTCGCCGGGGCTCTAGCGGCCGCCAAGCCGGCACGCAGCAAGCGCCCGTTGGACCGGGATGTAGCGCGTTTGCAGAATGAATTGGCCGAAAAACTGGGGACTAGGGTCCAGATCAAGTCCCGGGCAAAAGGCAAAGGCAGCCTGATCATTGACTATGCCAGCCTGGACGATCTGGACCGGTTGATCCGGCAATTGACTTGATGTGCCGGAGATTGTTGCGATGCAGAACGGTTTGACGATGTTGCGCCTGAACTATTAAAATCCCGTGGTTACTCTGAGGCCGTGAAGGGGTTTGCACGCATCGCCAGGCCCATGCGCGTCATGATGGGATGCCAGGTTGTTGCAACTGCGGTAGCAGGGTTGCTGGCATGGCCATATGCCGGTGTGCATGGCGCAGTTTCTGCAGTTCTGGGGGGGCTCATCAACCAGGTCGCCGATCTTGCCTATGCGATGCTGGTGTCGGGCGGTAACCGGATCCGGACGGCTGGCGGAACGTTGAGAGTGCTTTTCCGGGCCGAAGCCGCGAGGATCGTTTTGATCGTGTTCCAGATGGGATGGGTGCTGACGTCCTACCGGGATGTCGTGCATGCCGCGCTTTTTTTATCGTTCGCTGTTTCGGTGATTGTTTTCCGGATGGCGATTTTGGTCAAAGAATAAATTTAGTATCAGGGACAAGCCGAGATGGCCGCAGCACAGGAACTGACCCCGACCAGCTACATCGGTCATCATCTCACCAACCGCACCATTTCACTGGGTGATGGTCCGTTCTGGACCCTGCATCTGGACACTTTCCTCACCGCCGTATTTCTGGGCATTGTCGGTTTCGGTTTCCTGTGGTGGGTGGTGCGCGGTGCCACTTCCGGCGTGCCGAACAAGCGGCAGGCTTTCGTCGAGATGCTGATCGAATTCGTCGACGACCAGGTCAAGGGCATCTTTCACGGCAACCGCGCGTTTGTCGCTCCGCTGGCGCTGACCGTTTTCGTCTGGGTGCTGCTGATGAACTCCATGGATTTCATCCCGGTCGATCTGGCTGCCGCATTCACCAGCAACGTGCTGCATCAGCATGAATGGAAGCCGGTGCCGACGTCGGACGTGAATACCACATTCGCATTGGCGCTTTCGGTATGGCTGCTGATGCTGTTCTACAACGTCAAGGTCAAGGGCATCGGCGGCTGGACCCACGAATTGTTTTGCACGCCGTTCGGCGGCAATCCCCTGCTCTGGGTTTTCAATTTCCTGTTCAACCTGGTCGAATACATTTCCAAGCCGCTGTCACATTCGCTGCGGCTCTACGGCAACATCTATGCCGGTGAAATCATTTTCCTGCTGCTGTGGATGTGGGCGGCGACTGGTCTAGTCGGTTCCGTGTTCGGCGGCGTGCTGGCGCTGGGCTGGGCGATTTTTCACATCCTGATCGTCGTTCTGCAGGCTTACATTTTCATGATGCTGACCGCCGTTTACATGGCGATGGCGCACGAAAGCCATTAACCACAACTAGTCACCGTTTTAACTGAAAGTACTGAAAAGGAGATTCTGATGGACAAGCTGCAACTCGTTGCGATGATCCAGGCCTATACCGGCATTGGTATCGGCCTGATGATCGGCCTGGGCGCCGCGGGCGCGTGTATCGGTGTGGGCATCATGTGCAGCCGTTTTCTTGAAGGTGCTGCACGCCAGCCCGAACTGATGCCGCAACTGCAGGCCAAGGTATTCCTGCTGCTCGGCCTGATTGACGCCTCGTTCATTATCGGTGTGGGTCTGGCCCTGTGGTTTGCCACTGGCAACCCCCTGCTTGGAAGCCTCAGGTAAGCCGATTCAAACCGTTGTTCGCAGGGGAATGACATGAACCTAAACGTCACGATGATTGCGCAAGCAGTCACGTTTTTCGTTTTTATCTGGTTTTGCAAGGTGCTGGTCTGGCCTCATCTGATCCGGGCGATAGAAGCACGCCAGAAGCAGATAGCCGACGGACTGGCCGCCGCCGAGCAAGGCAAGCAGTCGCTTGAGCGCGCTGCCAAGGATGCCGATGCTGCGGTGGAGCAAGCCCGTGGACGCGCCAGCGAAATCATCATTCAGGCAGAAAAGCGCGCCAGCCAGATGATCGAAGAAGCCAAGTCTTCGGCCAAAACGGAAGGTGAGCGCCTCGTCGCGGGAGCAAAGGCCGAAATCGAGCAGGAAGTATCTCGCGCCAAGGAAGCGTTGCGCACCCAGGTTGCCGCCCTCGCCGTAGCCGGTGCGGAACAGATCCTAAAGCGCGAAGTGGATGCCAAAGCGCATGCGGACATGCTGGCAGCCATGCAGCGCCAACTGTAGGACTGAACCTCAACCATGGCCGAACCGGTAACCATAGCCCGTCCCTACGCTGAAGCGGTATTCAGGATCGCGCGCGAAAAAAACGTGCTGACGTCCTGGGCCGATGCGCTGGCAAACCTCGACGCGGTGGTTGCGGACGTCCGCGTCCAGAGCCTGATCGGTGATCCGAATGTCAGTGCCGACCAGATCGAAGGTCTGGTGCTGGGCGTGATCGGTGACAAGCTCGACGCCGGAATTGCGGGAGAAGCGCGCAATTTCATCCACGTGCTGGTGGAAAACGGCAGGCTTGAAGGTACGCCGCAGATCCGCAGCCTATTCGATGACCTGAAACGCGAGCATGAAGGCGTGCTCGAGGCCATCGTGATATCGGCACTGCCGATCGGCGATGACCATGTCAAACCGCTGATTGCTTCGCTGGAAGCAAAGTTCAAGCGCAGGATCACCGCCAGGGTTGAAGTTGATTCACAACTGATCGGCGGCGTGAAAATCGTCGTCGGCGACAAAGTCATTGACGCCACCGTGCGCGGCAGGCTGGATGCCATGGCCGCCACGCTGACCCACTAGGAGTAATACATGCAACTCAATCCATCCGAGATCAGCGAACTCATCAAGAGCCGGATCCAGAATCTGGGCGGCAGCGCCGAAGCGCGCACCCAGGGCACGGTGATTTCGGTGACCGACGGCATCTGCCGCATTCACGGTCTTGCCGACGTGATGCAGGGCGAGATGCTGGAATTCCCGAAAAACACCTTCGGCGTGGCGTTGAACCTTGAGCGCGATTCGGTGGGCGCGGTGATATTGGGTGCCTACGAACATATTTCAGAAGGCGATACCGTCAAGACCACGGGCCGCATTCTCGAGGTGCCGGTGGGGCCGGAATTGATCGGCCGCGTGGTCAACTCGCTGGGCGAGCCGGTCGACGGCAAGGGCCCGGTCAACGCCAAGATGACGGACGTTATCGAGAAGGTGGCGCCGGGCGTGATCGCCCGCAAATCGGTGTCGCAGCCGGTGCAGACCGGACTGAAATCGATTGATGCGATGGTGCCCGTCGGTCGCGGCCAGCGCGAACTGATCATCGGAGACCGCCAGACCGGCAAGACCGCGGTGGCGATCGATGCCATCATCAACCAGAAGGGCAAGGACCTGATCTGCATCTACGTCGCGATCGGGCAGAAGGCTTCGTCGATCAAGAACGTGGTGCGCAAGCTCGAGGAACATGGCGCGATGGATTACACCATCGTCGTCGCCGCAACCGCGTCGGAATCAGCAGCGATGCAGTTCATCGCGCCCTACTCCGGCTGCACGATGGGCGAATATTTCCGCGACCGCGGCCAGGACGCACTGATCATTTATGACGATCTGACCAAACAGGCGTGGGCCTACCGTCAGGTGTCGCTGCTGCTGCGTCGCCCGCCGGGCCGTGAAGCCTATCCCGGTGACGTGTTCTATCTGCACTCGCGCCTGCTCGAGCGCGCCGCCCGCGTCAACGAAGATTATGTCGAAGCTTTCACCAAGGGCGCGGTCAAGGGCAAGACCGGTTCGCTGACCGCGTTGCCTGTCATCGAAACGCAGGCCGGTGACGTGACTGCCTTCGTGCCGACCAACGTGATTTCGATCACTGACGGCCAGATCTTCCTTGAGACCGATCTGTTCAATGCCGGTATCCGGCCTGCGATCAACGCCGGCATTTCGGTATCCCGTGTCGGCGGCGCTGCACAGACCAAGATCATCAAGAAACTCGGTGGCGGCGTGCGTCTGGCGCTGGCGCAGTACCGCGAACTCGCGGCCTTCGCGCAATTTGCGTCGGATCTCGACGAAGCCACCCGCAAGCAGCTCGAGCGCGGCCGCCTGGTCACCGAGCTGATGAAGCAGCCGCAGTACGAGCCCCTGCAGGTCTGGGAAATGGCGCTGACGCTGTTCTCCGTCAATGGCGGCTATTTTGACGACATCGATGTCAAGAAGGCGCTGGCGGCAGAACGCTCGATGCGCGACTACATCAAGTCCAAGTTCGGTGATCTGGTCAAGCGCATCGAGGACACCAAGGATCTGTCCAAGGACGATGAGGAAAAACTCAACGCCGCGATCAAGGACTGGAAGCAGAACGGCACCTTTTGATTGACAAAATAATTGTTTAAAATCAATAAGTTATAACATGCCCGGCTCCAAGGAAATCCGCACCAAGATCAAGAGCGTGCAAAACACGCGCAAGATCACCAAGGCCATGGAAATGGTGGCGGCGTCGAAAATGCGCAAGGCACAGGACCGCATGCGCACATCGCGGCCGTATGGCGAAAAAATACGCAATGTCGCTGCGCATATCAGCAAAGCCAATCCGGAGTACAAGCATCCGTTTTTGGTGTCCCGCGATAGCGTCAAGCGCGTCGGCCTGATTGTTGTGACCACCGACAAGGGTCTGTGCGGCGGCCTCAACACCAACGCACTGCGGCTGGCGCTGAACAAGATCAAGGAATGGCAGGCGCTGGGCGAGGAAATCGAGGTCTGCACGCTGGGCAACAAAGGGCTCGGCTTCATGCAGCGCCTGGGCATGAAGATCTCTTCGCAGGTGACCGGGCTCGGTGACAAACCGCAGATGGAAAAGCTGATCGGTGCGCTGAAAGTCATGCTCGACGGCTACACCCAGGATCGTTTTGACCGGCTGCTGATTATCTACACCAAGTTCATCAACACCATGAAACAGGAGCCGGTGGTTGAACAATTGCTGCCGCTGTCCGGCGATGCGCTGGGTGCGCCCGAAGGTTCATGGGATTACATCTACGAACCTGACGCCAAGGTCGTGCTCGACCAGGTGCTGACCCGCTATGTCGAGGCGCTGATTTACCAGGGTGTTGCTGAGAATATGGCGTCCGAGCAGTCGGCACGCATGGTGGCGATGAAAGCCGCATCTGACAATGCAGGCAAAGTGATAGACGAATTGACCTTGATTTACAACAAGACCCGGCAGGCTTCGATTACCAAGGAGCTGTCGGAGATTGTCGCAGGCGCGGCCGCGGTCTGACCCCGCCGGACAATCGGATTGTTTGACGACATTTTGATTTAGGAATTGACCATGAGCCAGGGAAAAATTGTTCAGTGTATCGGCGCGGTGATCGACGTCGAATTCGCCCGCGACCAGATGCCGCATGTCTATGACGCGCTGAAAATGGACGGCACAGAGCTGACGCTGGAAGTGCAGCAGCAGCTGGGTGACGGCATCGTGCGCACCATCGCACTGGGTTCCTCCGACGGCCTGCGCCGCGGCATGATGGTGACCAATACCGGTGCGCCGATCTCGGTACCGGTCGGCCCTGCCACGCTGGGGCGCATCATGGACGTGCTCGGTCGACCCATCGACGAGGTGGGCCCGGTCAAATCCGAGAAGCAGATGTCCATCCATCGTACGGCGCCTGCCTACGAGGAACTGTCGCCTTCGCAGGATCTGCTTGAAACCGGCATCAAGGTGATTGACCTGGTTTGCCCGTTTGCCAAGGGCGGCAAGGTCGGCCTGTTCGGTGGTGCCGGCGTGGGCAAGACCGTGAACATGATGGAACTGATCAACAACATCGCCAAGGCGCACTCCGGCCTGTCAGTGTTTGCCGGTGTCGGTGAGCGTACTCGCGAGGGTAATGACTTCTATCACGAGATGATGGAAGCCGGCGTGGTCGACAAGAAGGACCTCTCCAAGTCCAAGGTGGCGATGGTTTACGGACAGATGAATGAACCGCCCGGCAACCGCCTGCGTGTGGCGCTGACCGGCCTGACCATGGCCGAAGCCTTCCGCGACGAGGGCCGCGACGTGCTGTTCTTCGTCGACAACATCTACCGTTACACGCTGGCCGGAACCGAAGTATCGGCGCTGCTGGGCAGGATGCCGTCGGCGGTGGGTTACCAGCCGACGCTGGCCGAGGAAATGGGCCGCCTGCAGGAGCGCATCACTTCGACCAAGGTCGGCTCGATTACCTCGATCCAGGCGGTGTATGTGCCCGCGGACGACCTGACTGATCCCTCGCCCGCTACCACCTTCGGCCACCTGGATTCGACCGTGGTGCTGTCACGCGATATCGCTTCGCTGGGTATTTATCCGGCGGTGGATCCGCTGGATTCGACTTCGCGCCAGCTCGATCCGCACGTGGTCGGCGAAGATCACTACAACACCGCCCGTGGCGTACAGGCCACGCTGCAGCGTTACAAGGAGCTTCGCGACATCATCGCGATTCTGGGCATGGACGAACTGTCGCCCGAAGACAAGCTGGCCGTCTCCCGCGCGCGGAAGATCCAGCGTTTCCTGTCGCAGCCGTTCAGCGTGGCGGAAGTGTTCACCGGTTCTCCGGGAAAGTACGTGTCGCTGAAGGACACCATCAAGGGCTTCAAGATGATCGTCAACGGCGAATGCGATGCGCTGCCCGAACAGGCCTTCTACATGGTCGGTGGCATCGAGGAAGTGTTCGAAAAGGCAAAAACCCTGCAGTAACGGGTAATAGATACGGGGTAAGGAAATATAGCCATGGCCGAAGCCGTTCATACCATGCACGTCGATGTAGTCAGCGCGGAAGAGCAGATTTATTCCGGCGAGGCGGAATTCGTCGTGCTGCCCGGCGAGGCGGGTGAACTCGGTATTTATCCGCGGCATACCCCGCTGATCACCCGCATCAAGCCTGGCGAGGTGCGCATCAAGCCCGCAGGTGGCGGTGACGAGGAATTCATCTTTGTTGCCGGCGGCGTACTTGAAGTACAGCCCAAGGTGGTCACCGTGCTCGCCGACACCGCGATCCGTGGTGCCGATCTCGACGAGGCCAAGGCTACCGAGGCGCTGAAGCAGGCCGAGGAAGCGCGCAAAAATGCGCAGGGCAAACAGGAAGTCGCCACGGTCGAGGCCGAACTCGCGATGCTTGCGGCGCAGCTCGCCGCGATTCGCAAGCTCCGCGGCAAGCGATGACCCTCTCATTGCCGGTTTGCCACGAGGGCGGCTGCTAGCCGCCCTTTTTTGTCCCGGAACGTGACCGTGTCCCCCGCCGTCGACTTACTGGTGGTCGGTGGCGGCATCAACGGGGTGGGCATCGCGCGCGATGCCGCAGGCCGCGGTCTTTCCGTACTGCTGGTCGAAAAAAACGATCTGGGTGGAGCCACCAGTTCTGCCAGCAGCAAGCTGATCCATGGCGGGCTGCGCTATCTGGAACAGTTCGAGTTCCGCCTGGTGGCGGAGGCGCTGCGGGAGCGCGAGATCCTGCTGAACGCAGCACCTCACCTGGTCCGGCCCATGCGGTTTGTGATGCCCCACGTACCGGAATTGCGCCCGGCCTGGCTGATCCGGATCGGTTTGCTGCTTTATGATTATCTTGCGCGCCGGGATGCGTTATTGCCCTCGACAGCGGTGGACCTCACCCGGCCACCCTATGGTCATGCCCTGGAAAAGTCGCTGCGCAGGGGCTTCATGTATTCCGACTGCTGGGTTGATGATTCCCGGCTTGTGATCTCAACGGCACGGGCAGCTGCGCAACTCGGTGCGCAAATTCGCACCCGTACGGCATGCAGCGGTATGCGTCGCTCCGGCGCATCCTGGATTGCAACGCTGCAAAACGCAGACGGCATCTGCGAAGAAATTTCCGTGCGCGCCGTGGTCAATGCCGCGGGTCCCTGGGCGCTGCGCTTTCTGACCGATGCTGTCCACATCGATGTGCCTTACCGCCTGCGGCTGGTTCAGGGCAGCCATATTGTCGTGCCGAAACTGTACGCAGGGGATCACGCCTTCATCCTGCAGAACAATGATCGCCGGGTGGTTTTTGCCTATCCCTATCATGATGCCTACACCCTGGTTGGCACCACGGATGTCGAAATCAAGGGCAGCATAGAGAATTGCCGGCCCAGCGCCACGGAGGTGGATTACCTGTGCGCCGCAGTCAACCGTTACTTTTGCCGCAAGGTTGCTGCATCCGATGTGGTTCATGCCTACGCCGGCATAAGACCCTTGTTCGACGACGGCGCCGGCAATCCTTCGCAGGTGACGCGTGATTATGCGCTACGCATCGCGGGAGAGCGGACCGAGGCGCCGTTGCTGTCTGTTTTCGGCGGGAAAATCACGACTTACCGGGCGCTGGCCGAACAAGTCATGGAAACCTTGAGTCACTGGTTTCCGGACATGGGGGTCCGCTGGACGGCAACAGCGCCTTTGGACGGGGGAGATTGCGGAAGCGCGGGATTTTCTCCCTGGCTGGCGGAAATCCATCGCGCTTATGACTGGTTGCCGAAGACAGAGCTGGACACCCTGGCCCGCCGTCACGGCAGCAATCTGCCCACCGTACTCGGGGACGCCCGCAGCGTGGAGGATTTGGGGGTTGCCTTCGGCGCCGGGCTTTATGCCCGCGAAGTGGATTATCTGGTCAAGAACGAGTGGGCGGTCACAGCCGAAGATGTGCTGTGGCGACGCACCAAGTGCGGATTGCACTTTTCACCTGACCAGCAGGCTGCCCTGCGACAGTATTTGAAAGCATCTTAAGTTAATGTTTTCATGAGATAATTTTTATATGTCATTCCAGGCAGTCATACTTGCCGCGGGCCAGGGCAAGCGCATGCATTCAGACCTGCCCAAGGTGCTGCATCGGCTCGCCGGCAAGCCGCTGGTAGCGCACGTGGTCGATACCGCCCGCGCGATATCGGCAACGCAGATCTGCGTGGTTCACGGCCATGGCGGCGACGCAGTGCGTGCAGCGTTGTCAGGTGGTGATCTGGTTTATGCGCTGCAGGAACCTCAGCTCGGTACAGGACATGCCTTGCAGCAGGCGCTGCCGTTGTTATCCAAGTCACCGCTGACGCTGGTGTTGTATGGCGACGTGCCCTTGGTACGCGCCGAGACGCTGCGGACGCTGCTGGATGCGGCCGGCAAGAGCGTTGCCGTGCTGACCGCTGACATGGATGATCCCACGGGGTATGGGCGCATCCTGCGTAATAAAAGCGGCAAGGTAACCGGCATCGTCGAGCAGAAAGATGCCACTGCAACACAGCGCCGCATTCGCGAGATCAACACCGGAATCATGGCGTTGCCGACCGCGCGTCTGGCCGGTTGGCTCTCCAAACTGCAAAACCATAATGCGCAGAAAGAGTACTACTTGACGGATGTGATTGCGCTTGCAGTCAAGGATCGGGTGCCGGTCACCGGCGTCAAGGCCGGCGACGCCGGTGAAACCCAAGGCGTCAATACCCGGGCGCAACTGGCACAGCTGGAGCGTTCCTACCAGTGGTTGCAGGCCGCACGCCTGCTCGATGCCGGTGTGGCGCTGGCCGATCCGCTGCGTTTCGATGCGCGCGGCACGGTGGAATGTGATCGTGATGTGTTCATTGACGTCAACTGCGTGTTTGAAGGCGCGGTGAAACTCGGTGCCGGCGTCAGCATCGGCGCGCAATGCGTACTCCGGGATGTCAGCATCGGCCCCGGTACCCGCATCGAAGCATTTTCACATCTCGATGGTGCACTGATCGGCGCCAACTGTCGCATCGGACCCTATGCGCGCATCCGTCCCGGAACGCAGCTCGCTGCCGATGTGCATATCGGCAATTTCGTGGAAATCAAGGCCAGCACTATCGGCGACGGCACCAAGGCCAATCACCTGGCTTACGTCGGCGATACCACGGTCGGACGCAACGTCAACATCGGCGCCGGCACGATCACCTGCAATTACGACGGTGCGAACAAGCATCGCACCGTGATCGAAGACGATGTGCATATCGGCTCCGATGTACAGCTGGTGGCTCCGGTACGCGTGAGCCGCGGCGCGACGGTGGGCGCCGGCACCACGGTATGGAAGGACACCCCGGCCGGTGGTCTGGTACTCAATGCCAAGACACAGGAACACCGCGCCGGCTGGCAGCGTCCGCAAAAGAAAAAAGCCAAATCCTGACGGAGTTCATTTAGCCCATGTGCGGAATCGTAGGCGCTATTGCGGCCCGGAACGTGGTCCCGATCCTGATCGAGGGATTGAAGCGACTCGAGTATCGCGGCTACGACTCGGCCGGAATCGCCGTCATCAACGGCAAGCTGCGCCGCGTTCGCAGCACCGGCCGCGTAGCGGAACTCGAGCACGTCGCAAAGGCGGATAAGGTCGTGGGTCATGTCGGCATTGCCCACACGCGCTGGGCAACCCACGGGGCACCCTCTGAAAAGAATGCCCACCCGCACGTGTCGGGTGGCATCTCGGTGGTGCACAACGGGATTATCGAAAACCACGACGAAATGAGGCGCAGCCTCCGCGGGAAGGGCTACACCTTCGTCTCCGACACCGACACCGAGGTGATTGCCCACCTGGTACATTTCCATCGCCAATCGGCCCCGACCTTGCGCGACGCCGTGATGCAAGCGATGCGGGAGCTGGTCGGCGCTTACGCCATTGCGGTCATCGAGGAAAACAACGCCGATCGGCTGGTGGTGGCGCGCATGGGCGCGCCACTGCTGCTGGGACTGGGACAGGGCGAAAACTTCGCCGCCTCGGACGCTTCCGCGCTGGTGCAGGTCACGCAGCGCGTGATCTATCTCGAAGAAGGCGACTGCGCCGAGCTTACCGGCGCGGCGTTGCGCATTTTCGACCAGACCGGTGCCGAAACGCAGCGTATCGAGCAGAAAACCGAAATCAGCGCCGAGGCCGTGGAGCTGGGCCCGTACCAGCACTACATGCAGAAGGAAATCTTCGAGCAACCGATGGCAGTGGCCAACACGCTGGAGATGGTGACCAACGCGAAGGCGATTTCTCCCCAGCTTTTCGGTGCACGCGCGGAAGAAATATTCAAAGAAATCAACAAGATAGTCATACTGGCCTGCGGCACCAGCCACCATGCCGGCATGGTGGCCCGCTACTGGCTGGAAGGCGTGGCAGGACTGCCCTGTTCGGTCGAAATTGCCAGTGAATACCGCTACCGCGACACCGTGCACGACCCGCTGGCGCTGGTGGTGACGATTTCGCAGTCCGGCGAAACCGCGGATACACTCGCTGCGCTGCAGTTCGCCAAGGCCAAGGGCCACCGTTACAGCCTGTCGATTTGCAACGTGCCGGAGTCGGCGTTGGTGCGCGCTTCCGACCTGCGTTTCCTGACCCGGGCCGGGCCGGAGATCGGTGTTGCCTCAACCAAGGCTTTTACGACCCAGTTGGCGGCGCTGGTGCTGCTGGCGATGGCATTGGCCAAGCAACGCGGCCGACTGAAAGCCACCCAGGAAGCGGAATGGCTGCAGGCGCTGCGTCACCTGCCGGCGGCGCTGACCCATGTGCTGCAGACCGAGCCCGCGATCAAGGAATGGGCGAAGGTGTTTGCGCGCAAGCATCACGCGCTGTTCCTCGGCCGCGGCATCCATTACCCGATCGCGCTGGAAGGCGCACTGAAGCTCAAGGAAATCACCTACATTCACGCCGAGGGCTATGCCGCCGGCGAACTCAAGCACGGCCCGCTGGCGCTGGTCGATGCCGATATGCCAGTGGTCGCGGTCGCGCCGAAGGATGCGCTGATCGAGAAACTCAAATCCAATCTGCAGGAAGTGCGCGCGCGCGGCGGCGAACTTTACGTGCTGGCCGATCTCAATGCACAGTTTATCGACAGTGAAGGTTTGCACGTGATCCAGATGCCCGATCACGCCGGACTGCTCTCACCCATCCTCCACAGCGTACCGCTGCAACTGCTGGCGTATCACACGGCCTTGAACCGTGGTACCGACGTCGACAAGCCGCGCAATCTGGCGAAGTCGGTTACGGTTGAATAATTTCCGCTGGGTGCTGCAAAACAG
>Ga0222714_10000406_pt1 | contig 50289 bp, 32 predicted proteins | sample C33_3DmetaG_FD_165048 | JGI IMG/M metagenome (GOLD analysis project Ga0222714, IMG submission 165048) | Estuarine water microbial communities from San Francisco Bay, California, United States - C33_3D | ecosystem: Environmental > Aquatic > Marine > Unclassified | place: USA: California... | reverse complement strand
CACAATGAATCCAGCTACGGGAGGAGGAGGAACTACCAAATTCACGGCAATATCCAAGGCATTACCGTAAGAATTCACTGTACCACAACCGTTGTTCTTCGTCAAGGTGTAAACACTCGCACCGCCACGAACCCGCATGTGACTGGAACCGGCAGAGGTAAAGCAAGGCATCTTGACAGCAAACGACTGTGCCGTGGATCCCACCGAGTTGTTGCTGGGATCAATCAAATTTTCAGCTGACGCATAACTGTTGTCACGGTTGGCGTCGATCCAAACACCCACGCGGGTGTTCCATCCACCGGTTGCCCAGGTTCCGCCAGCGATTTCCAGCGTAAGCTCTTCGCCCGCTGTAACGTCAATGGGATTGCTGGCATTCAAAACACCCAAGTAAGTACCGGCACCGCGCTGGCAATTGGTACTCAGGCTACCCCAAGATCCCAGCACTTTCCCGGACTTGTCCTTGATGGTGACCGATTCAATGTCACCTGGCTTGTCCGAACCACCAACCAAGCAATTGCCTGACCCGTAATTCGACTGGCCGCTACACAGCTGAGCTTCCACTTGTTGAGCCGAAAACGCCCCCCAAGCAAAAAGCATCCATGCAGCGCCCTTTTTGAGTTTAGTAAAGGTTGATTTCATAGAAAATTTTTTGAGTTATCTTCACAAATGAAGCGAATACTCAAATAATTTTCAAATAATATGTTATTTTTTTTTAGCCCTTTGACAATCAAGGGACTTTAGAAAAGATGCGATATGCATCAATGAGCAGTCATTTGCTTCTTGTACAAGCGCACCGCATTGAAAATGCCCTTGGCGATGTTGCGCTGACCTTCGGCAGAACGCAATATGGCCCGGTCTTCGGCATTGCTTATGAATCCCGTTTCAACCAAAATGGAGGGCATGGAGGTTTGCCAGAGCACCAAAAATCCGGCTTGTTTGACCCCACGGCTGCGAATGGGACTCAACTTGGGAGTTTCTTGCTCAACCAAAGACGAAAGGCGCAAACTCTGCTCTAAGAATGCGTTTTGGACCAAACTGAAAATGATGTAAGCCTCAGGCGAATTGGGGTCGAATCCCCCGTAACTCTGGTTCTCAAGATAATCAGACTCATAGGCAATGGCTGCGTTTTCGCGCTTGGCCACATCCAAGTTGCCATCGGTTTTGTGCAAGCCCATGAAATAAGTTTCGCTGCCTTTGGGCGCCGAACTCGTATTGGAGTTGCAGTGAATGGAGATGAACAGGTCAGCCTCATTGCGATTCGCCATGGCAGGTCGATCAGAGAGTTTCAAGGTTTTATCAGTGGTGCGGGTATACAAAACCTTGATCTCGGGCATGGAGTCTTTGATCATTTGCCCCAACTTCAGGGCTATGGCCAGGGTGATTTGCTTTTCCCAAACTTCTCCTGCCCCATTGCTACCGGGATCATCACCACCGTGACCGGCATCGATGACAATGGTTTTTACTTGGCCACTGGCGCTACGAGGCGCTTGCTGATTCGATGCCAAACCGAGCATGAGCAGTAAACTCAGCAAAAGAAGACCCAAGGATCGTGTAGAATGATGGACAAATGCGATTAATCGTTGCATAAATGATAGCCTGGCAAAATTTTTGCCGAATTTCGCATTGCCGTGTTCAACCTTCGCAAGGCCTGCCCATCCTTTTCTTCGCTTCCTCTGTTGATAGCCGGGGTTTTCGCTATTGGAGCAGCCCTCATGCCTCATACGGCTAAGGCCCAAGTTGATTCGTCTAAAATTACAGACAGCCCCGTTCGACCAGGGGGAATCGACCAAGTGATTCACTACCAAGCGGCCGATTCCATGGTTTTATCCCTCGGCGATAACCGCGTGAGTTTGTTTCACCAGGCCCACTTGGACATGGGACCTACCGAATTGGATGCTTACCGAATCGATGTAAATCTGATCAGCAAAATGCTGCATGCGGTGGGGCACATCGACAGCAGCGGATTATACAGCGACAAGCCTGAACTAGCCGACGGGGCCGATCGATACATAGCCGACAGCCTTCTGTACAATGCACAAACTCAAAAAGGCCGAGTGTATGGACTGCGCTTGAGCCAAGACGAAGCCCAAATTCAATTGGGCGCCGTTTTGAAAGAGAGCAACGGCCATTTTGTGGGGGCTGCGGGCAAAATCACTACCTGCACAGACGATCATCCGCATTTTTATTTGAACGCCAAACAGGTAAAAGTCATGCCCGACAATAAAGTGCTGTTTGGACCAGCCAACCTGGTTATAGCGGGCATTCCCACTCCCCTTGCTTTGCCATTTGGCTTAGCCCCCATCAAAAAAGGGCAGCGAAATGGACTCATTTTTCCCAGCTATGGTTATAACCAATTCAATAAGAGTTATTACCTCCAAAACTTGGGCTATTACCGCGGCCTTGGACCCTACGCTGACATTCAAGCGACGGCCGACGCTTATTTGAATGGCGATTTGAGATTGGGGCTGAGAAGCAATTTGGTTCGGCGTTACAAATACCGAGGCCAACTCGCCGTTCAGGCATCGCGCTTTTCCAATGGGCTCGACATAGCCAATCCCAATTTTGGACGAAGCACAGATTTCAGCATTCAAGGTTCGTTTACAGCTGACCCCAAATGGTTACCGGGCATCGGTTTGAATGGAAACCTCAACATTGTCACCGGCGATTTCAACCGTCTCAATGCTCGCGACATCAACAGCATCTCGAACAACCAATTTCAATCGAGTTTGAATTACAGCCGCGGCCTTTGGCAGAACAAGGCCAACCTATCGGTGAGCGCCCGCCACAGCCAAAACACCCAAACCCGGGATTTTACAGTGGAACTGCCCAATGTCAATTTTGGGGTTTCGAGCTTGACCCCATTTGCCTCTAAAACCGGTTCCAACCGAAAGTGGTACCAGCAGCTGCGATTGAGTTACAACGCCAATTTGGGCAATCAACTCAAGAGCAAAGACAGCTTGATTTTCAGCCCCCAGTTTCGCGATGCCCTGCAAGATTTGAGAAGCGGCATGAAACACCGCATTCCCATTTCGACGAACATCAAATTGTTCAACGGAATCGTCAATTTAACGCCCAGCGCCAATTACCAAGAAATTTGGTATCAAAAACGGTTAATTCGCTATTACGAACCCCTGAGCAAAGCCGTAGAGTCACGAGACAGTCTCGGTTTTTTTCGACTGTACAATTACGACGTCAATGCGAGCCTACAAACCAACATTTACGGCACTTTTACGAATTTGCATTGGGGCAACATCAGGGCCATTCGACACACCCTGGCCCCCAGTGTTTCGTTCGGATACCGACCTGATACCGATCCATTCGCCAAGGGATGGAAAGATCGTTATTGGGATAGCAGCGGGAAAGCCATTGAATACAACCCTTTCCAGAATGGCATTTACGGCTCTTTGAGCAGCAGCAGCGGCGGGTTTGTCAATTTTGGCCTGTCCAACAACTTGCAAGCCAAGAAAGCGACGGGTTCTGACAGCACAGGAAAAGACATAACCGAGAAAGTCAATTTGATTGACCAATTCAACTTGAATTCGGGGTACAATATCTTGGCCGACAGCTTAAACTGGGATGATTTGAGGCTGACCTTCAACACCGTACTCTTCAAGCAACTGCGCATAGGCGCTTCGGCGAGCTACACGCCCTATGCCATGGCCAATGGAAGAACCATCAACGCATGGCAATGGCACGACCAGGGTCAGTTGCTTCGCTTTCGCAATGCCAGCATTTCCTTGAACACTCGACTTGACCCCAAACTCTTCCAGAAACTTGCAAAAGGAACGACAGAGGCCTCATCAGAATTCCAAAATCCGGTACTGGGCGCTCCCGAGACCGCTGGATCAGCCACCGAAGCCGAAAGGGCCATGATCGAGCGAGAGCCTTGGAATTACTATGATTTCAACATTCCCTGGTCCATCAACTTCACGTATTTGGTGGCCTACAACAACGAAGCCGTATTGGAGAGCCAGCGCTTGGGGAATCACAGGCTAACCCTATCGGGCGATTTGAGCATCACGCCCGAATGGAAAATTGCATACAATACGGGTTATGACTTCAAAAACATGCGCATGGCCGGCAGTCAGTTTTCAGTGGTGCGCAGCTTGCACTGCTGGCAAATGGAATTTTCCTGGATCCCAGACGGTTACCGCAAGAGTTGGACCTTTACCTTGCGGCCCAAAAGTGCGTTATTGCAAGACCTAAAACTCAACAAACGCGAATCTTTTTATGCGCCATTCGCTCAGTAAATTCAGATTCTTTGCTTGGGCTATTCTCTCGATAGCCGCCTCGCTTCAAGCCCAGAGCTCGCCGCATCCGCAATACCGCCAGCGCTATTACGTTCGCATGAGTGAAGGATTGTTTCGCACCCCAAACAACCTTTCGAACCCCGAATTTCAAGTACCCGGATTCATCTGGGTGCCCGCTCTATCGATTGATGTAACCATCTGCAATGGCTATGACAGTTTGTTCATAGTACCCGAATACAACATGCCTGTAGGAGCTTTCATGGCCTACAGCCATGAGGTTAGCAATGCAGAATACCGCGAATTTGTCAAGGATAGCCTGTTTTCTTCGCAAGTGCTTCGACCCGCTGACACCAGCTGTTTAAGTGCAGATGAAACTGAAGATTGGAAATGGACCTTATACAAACAGTATTATTTTCAGCATGATGCTTATTCCCAATACCCGGTAATCGGAGTCAGTCACACCCAAGCAAAAGAGTATTGCCGCTGGCTGAAAACCCGTTTGGAACAGAATCCCGAATTCATGCGTCAGCTGCGAAATGCATGGGGAGAAAACGCCTGGTTCGAGGTGGATTTACCCAGTTTGATGGAATATCAAGCGCTTTATCAAGTCCAAGTGCGCGAGCCGTTTCAACGCAGCACAGGCCCGCATCAGTATTCAGACCCCTTGTTGGAATACACCATCAGCAGCCATAAAAACCCTTATGTCAATTGGGCAGAACAAGGTTTGCGCAGCAATCGGGGGGCGCTGCTTATGCCCAGTCAGACCGCGAGCCCCTTTACTGTTCCCGTTTTGGAACCTCAGCCTGCCGCCACTGCCGCCACGGCCAAAAAGAAAAAAAACCAAGTGCCTTCGGCCAGCTGGGGCCCTTTTCATCATTTGCTCGGCAATGTGGCTGAATGGACCTCAAGCCCCGCTGAAAATCACCTGTTCAACAACATCAGTTACACCTTGAACACCAGCGATCAAATCATTGTCAACCAATACCAAATACCCACTGAGAAACTATTGGAAGGTCGCTTGCACAGCCCCCAGGATCTGCAAACGCATTTTGCGGTCTGGGGTGGTTCATGGGACGATGAATGGCACTACTTACAGGCATCTGCTGCCCAGTTCCTGCGCTTGGACCAGCGCCAACCCGACCTGGGCTTTAGGCCAGTCATTCGCTTTTACAAGCCATAAAGAGCTGGAGTCAATTTTAGTAATTGTACAATTGACACTTGTCATTTTTTTTGCTTAAATTGCCCGGCAAAACATTCTCTATGAATCAATATTCCTCGATTAGAAAGGCACTAAGCCTGTTGTTTCTATCGCTGTTGATGCTGGGGTCTGCATGGGCCCAAAACGGCACCATCAGAGGCAAAATCAGCAACGACGACGGGCAAGCCCTAGAAGGCGTAAGCATCAATTGGGGCACTGCCCAAGATGCCAAAAGCAGCGCCGATGGATCATTCATTCTGGAGCTGCCGGCCGGAAACTATACGCTGACGGCTAGCCATTCGGGTTACAAATCCAGCTCCATCACCGTTCAGCTTGCAGCCGGTGAAACCAAATCTGTTAACATCAACCTCATGCCCCAGGCCGATGTCATCGATGATGTTGTGATTGTGGGCTACGGTCGACAGTCTCGCCGAAACGTGGTGGGTTCGATTTCTTCGGTCAGTGGCCGTGAGTTAACCGAAGCCCCTGCCCCATCTTTCGAGGCCGCCCTTCAAGGAAAAGCCGCAGGTGTTCAAGTTACGGTTGGTTCGGGCATGGCCGGTTCTGCCTCTTTGATTCGCATTCGTGGAGCTGCTTCGATTTCAGCGGCGGGCGACCCCTTGTATGTCATCGACGGGATTCCCGTAACCCAAGATTATTTCATGAACCGTGCCAACGGCTCCAACTGGGGCGGCGGTTTCAACAACAACCCCTTGGCCAGCATCAACCCTGAAGACATCGAAAATATCGAAATCTTGAAAGATGCAGCCGCCACCAGCATTTACGGTTCACGCGGTGCCAACGGTGTTATTTTGATCACGACCAAGCGCGCCCGCAAGCAAGGTTTGAAATTCGATTTCAACACGCGTTGGTCTGTGGCCATGCCCACGGCTCGCCCCGATATGTTGAGCGGCCCTGAGTGGCTGCAACTCTATGAAGAAGCATGGCAAAACGACGGACATGTCGGCAAGCCCGACTTGTCTGCCGTGGGGCTTCGCCTCAGCTGGGACCAAGCCCAAAACATCAACACCGATTGGATCGACCAAATGATTGGCGTAGGCTTTAAGCAGAGCTACAACTTCTCGACCAACTACAAGAAAGACAATGTAGCCGTGAAAGCGATTTTGTCTTATGACGACAATGGTTCCTATGTAATAGGCAACAATTACAACCGCGTCAGCGAACGCGTAAACGTGGATTGGAAGCCCATGAAGAAAATGAACGTACAACTCTCCCACTCTTTGAGCCAAGGCACCAACACGCGTGTCGATGCCGCTTGGGCCGGCGGATTGGGTTCAGCCATGAGTACCATGTTGCCCATTTATCCGCTGGAGCCCTTGTACGACAGCGCTTCCAAATCTTACATCACCCCCGTTGGCTTGCAAACCATTCGCGATTTGAAAAACTGGAGAAGCATCGAGGTGCGCACCATCAACAACGCTTCTTTGTCCTACCAAATCAACGAAAACCTGGCCGTCAACGCCAGCGGAAGCATCGACTACATGGACTACAACGAGTTTCTGTACGAGCCAGCTGCCTTGATTCGCTATTACAATGCAAGTTACTTGCAGAACGGCAATGCCAAGTGGTTCCCCACCTGGACCCTGAACAAGAACTACTTTGCTACCTTGCAGTACGACAAGAACTTGGGCAAAGGAAATAGCTTTGGCGCCATGCTGGGTCACGAATACCAGCACAGCTACAGCACCAGCAAATACGTAGAAAACTTCGACGCAACCGGTCCCATCGACCAGGTTGTCATTCCGGATTCAGCTCGATTGGTGTTTAGCCGCACGCCCTATGAATGGGCTTTCTTGAGCTATTTCGGCCGTTTGAATTACAGCTACCACAACAAGCTGAATTTCCAAGTAACCGCCCGTCGTGACGGCAGCAGCCGTTTCGGCCGCAACAACCGCTATGGTTTCTTCCCGGCTGCGGCAGTTGGCTATATTTTGAGCGAAGAAGATTTCATTCGCAACATCAAGGCCATCGATTTCATGAAATTGCGCGCGGGCATTGGAAAAAGCGGTAACGCCAATTTCGACAACTATGCCCGCTGGGGTACCATTACACCCAGTGGCAACCTACAACCATACAATGGAATGCCTCAAATGGCCCCTGCTCGATTGGAAAACCCCAATTTGAAATGGGAATCTACCACCAACTTCGATGCAGGAATCGAAACCCAGCTTTGGAAGGGTCGTGTGAGCACAGAATTGACGTATTACAACAAAAACACCACCGATGTCATCTTGCAATTGAGCATCCCCACCTCGACCGGTTTTGGATCCTTCTACGACAACGTAGGTGCCATCACCAACAAAGGGGTTGAATTCTCCTTGAAAACGGTGAACATTCGCAGCAAAAACACCCAGTGGACGAGCAACTTCAACATTGCCCGCAACTACAACGAAATCACCAGCATTGGTGTATACACCGAAGATGCCGTAAGCGGTGGAACCAACGATACCCGCGTGGTGGTCGGTCAACCCGTCGGGACCAATTTCTTGGTTCGATTCTCCCATGTAGATCCTCAAACGGGAGCGCCTGTTTACCTGGACAAAGACGGCAATGAAACCTACAGCTGGGATCCTGATAACCGGGTGGCTGTAGGAAACGTGCTGCCCAAGGCTTTCGGAAGCTTCAACAACGTTTTCAACTACAAGAATTTCGAATTATCGGCCACCGTTTACTTCAACATAGGCGGAAGCATTTACGAAAGTTCGGTGAAGCGTCAATTGAGCTTGATGACCGATTGGAACATGGATCGCCGCGTATTGGATCGCTGGCAGCAGCCTGGCGACAACGCCTTGTACCCCAAGATGACCTTGAACACCTTCAATCACGGTTCTACTACACCTTGGATCAATACCGATTTGTGGTTGCAAGACGGTTCCTTCGCCCGATTGCGCAATTTGATGTTCAGCTACAACATGCCCAAGGCTTGGTTGACCAAAACCGGCTTTGAAGCGGCCAAGGTGACCTTGGTGGGCATCAACTTGTTGACCTGGACCCAATACACCGGTTTGGACCCCGAAATCGCGCGTGATTTTGAAAACCCCACTGACCGCAACATGAGCGGCAGCATTACCTACCTCACTCCTCCTCAAGAGAAGAGTATCAGTTTGGCCCTTAACCTGAGCTTCTAATCATGAACACCAAAACATTTCTTTGGGCACTTAGCCTGAGTGCAGTGGCGCTGAGCAGCTGCGATAAGATGATCGAAACCCCTCCACCCAATGAGATTCTCATTGATGATGCGGTTCAAAACACCGATGACTTGCAAATGTTGCTCAACTCGAGCTACAATGAACTCGCCAATACCTTCGGTGGGTTTGGACAAGTCCTGGCCGAGTTGCAAAGCGACAACCTAACCCTTCCCAACAACAATGATTACCGCGAGGTTTTCAACCACAACGTGTTGTTCTTCAACTCTACCACCGGGGCCTTCCACTCGATTTTGTACCGCACCATTTTCAGGGCCAACTTTGTCGAAAAATACCTGGACCGTGCCGCCGATCTGACCGAAGCCGATCGCACGCGCATAGTGGGAGAAGTGGCCTTCATTCGCGCATACTGCCATTTTTGGGCTGTTCGCATGTTTGCCCATCCCTATGGGAAAACAGCCGACAATTCACATCCCGGAATCGCCATTGCCAACCGGGTCAGCACCGACCCCTATCCCCGAAGCACAGTAGCCGAGGCCTATTCGGCTATTTTGGCTGATGCCAACACAGCCTTGACGAATTTGCCCAGCGACAATGGATACTACGCCGACAAGCAAGCCGCTCAAGCATTGCTGGCCCAGGTATATTTCCAAATGGGAGAATATTCCCAAGCCGCCGACATGGCCACACAGGTTATCAACAGTGGGAAGTATCAGTTGTCTGACACCGTAAACCTGTTCAATTCAAAAGCCGAGAGCGAGTATGTCTTTCGCATTGTGAGCACGGGTGTGAATGACAACCGCAGCGGTGCATTCAACGGCAACTACGCCCCTGGAACGCCTACCTGCCAAATGGATTTGGCCCTTTACAGCAACGTCAAAGATGCCAACGATAAGCGCTGCGCCATGTTGGTCGAAGCCAATGCAGGAGCCGCCAACATGTTTGTCAAGAGTTCGGCTTTTGACGCTCAGTTCTTCGATGTTCCTTTGCTCTATTTGACGCAGATGCACCTGATTCGAGCCGAATCTTTGGCCCTGTCTGGTGGAGACCTCAGCGTCGCCATCGCCGATGCAAATGCCCTAATAAGCCGAGCCTATACCGACCCCAGTGGGGAGTTTTTGGCTGGCTCTTCAAGCCCAAGCGAAGTACTGTCCAAGGTTCGTAGCGAGCGCCGCATGGAATTGCTCTTCCAAGGCGACCGCATACACGAAGTAAAACGCTTGGGAGCGGTAGAAGGAGTCAACATGTTCATTCGCGGGCACCGATGGGATTGCGATGGCATGATCTTGCAATTCCCCATCGTCGAGCGCACCAGTATTTTTGAAATCAATCCAACAGGAGGATGCAAATAATGAAACGAACTGTATTGAATAGCCTAGCCTTCATAGCTGTAGCCGCGGTGCTCAGCTTAACGGCCTGCAAGCCTGAAAAGAAGGAATTAGGGCCTCGCGTGAGTCAACTCGACGGCATAGCCGCCAATTGGATTTTGGACCGCGTGGCTCAGATTGATGTGAACGTAGAACTGGCTTTTGTAGAAAGCGATACCTTGTTGGACGTGAGTTCGGTCTACATCGCCGGTCAGCCCATGGAAATCAATTTTGACAAAGATGGCACCTATTCCACCACGGCCGGTTCGGGTTCCACCTTGTTTGGGCCTGCTACTGGAACCTGGAAATTCGACAACGATGAATATCCCTCGTTCTTGATTTTCAACGAAGGAACGGCAGATGAAACCCGCATCAACATGCTTTCACCCATTCGTCCCCAAGACCCCAATTTGGCGATCAAAGTCAACAAATTCTGCAACGGTGAGCGAACGGTTTCTTATCACCTTTGGTACAACCGCAAATAACGAACCCATGAAACAACGCCTTATATTATTCGCAAGCGCCCTTTTGATGGGATCGGCTGCTCAGGCCCAGAAAGCGTGGATCACACCTTCTGACAACCCCAATCTGAAGGATTCTGTTACCCTTTGGGTCGACATTAAAAAATGCGATCGCCAGCAATTGGCAGGATCTACCGAAGACTTGTACATGTGGACTTGGAAGCCCATTGAGCATCCGCAGGGGCACCCCTTGCACAACGGCACATGGAATGCCTCTAACGAAGCGCTGCGCTGGACCTCAGCTGGAAACGACGTTTATTTCTACCGCATGGTTCCAACCGAGTTTTACGGAGTCAGCCCCGCTCAGTTGTACGCCAATGACATTCATTTGTTGCTAAAAAAGAAAGACGGTACCGGCGATTCCAACGGCGAAGCGAAAACCGAAGACTTGCTCATCACCTTGGACCCCCCCGTTACGGGCCCTCAGAAGTTGTCTACCTTCCCCAAGACCAAGAAGAAAGACACCATGAGCACCTCGGCGAGTGATGTTTTCACCTTGAAGTACGACCGCAACTTGGAGGAAAAGACCGCCCTGCAAACGGCCGATGACTTTTATGTCTATGTGCAAGCCAAAGGAGACAATGGATTGTACTACAAATACAAGAATATCAGCATCACCAAGGTGGGCAATGAGCCCAGCTTGGCCATGAGCGATATGGGCAATGGCATGTTCCATTTCACCATCGTACCCAGCACTTTCATGGCCGCTGATTTGCCGTCGGGTGTCAAACTGGTCGGTTTGAAATTCCAAGTGGTTCGCAAGACGATCAAGAATTCTGACGATACGGTTGACGGTACCTACGAATACATTTTCAATCCTTACTGCGAATAGGCAGTTTGAAATTTTGCAAAGAAAAGGCCCCGGTTGCTCGGGGCCTTTTTCATTTACGACCAGCTGATCTCAACTTCGGTTCGCATGAGGTCTTCCAAGGTTTCCCTGCGTCGAATCAAATGCCATTGCCCCTTGTAAAACAGAGCCTCGGCTGGGCGCAATCGAGCATTGTAATTGTTGCTCATGCTCATGCCATAGGCACCTGCGTTGTAGATGGCCAAAATATCTCCTTCGCGCACTTCGCTCAGTTTGCGATCGTAACCCAAGGTGTCGGTTTCGCAGATGTATCCCACCACGCTGTACAAACGGGGGATCCCGCCCGGATTGCTGATGTTTTCAATGCGGTGAAAGGCGTCGTAGAACATGGGGCGTATCAAATGATTTTGACCGCTGTTCACCCCTACAAAAACCGTCGAAGTGGTTTGCTTGATGACATTGGCTGAAACCAAAAGCACACCTGACTCAGAAACCAAGTATTTCCCCGGTTCAAACCAGAGTTCCAACTCACGTCCATAACGGCCGCAGAATGCCTTAAAAGCCTCTGCAATGCGATTTCCAGTGTCTTGTATGTCGGTTACAATATCTCCTTCCTTGTATGGAACCTTAAAGCCACTTCCAAAGTCCATAAACCGCAAATCTTTGAATTCGGCCGCTGCATCAAACAGCAATTCAGCCCCGCGCAAGAACACATCAGCATCGAGAATATCAGAACCTGTATGCATGTGAAGCCCATGCACTTGAATCTGATGGGATTCTACAACCCGCAACACATGCCTCAACTGATAAATGCTGATGCCGAACTTGGAGTCGATATGACCCACTGAAATGTGACTGTGCCCACCCGCCATGATGTGGGGATTCAATCGCAAGCAACAGGGAACCGAGGAACCGTATCGATTTCCAAATTGTTCCAGAATGGAAATGTTATCGATGTTGATGTGAACGCCCAATTCTACCGCTTCTTCAATCTCAGCAAAATCGACGCAATTGGGCGTAAACATGATTTCTTCAGGTGCATAACCCGCTCTAAGACCCAATTGAACTTCCTGAATGGAAACGGCATCGAGTCCTGAGCCTTGTTCGCGTAGCAATCTCAATATATTGACATTGCTCAGGGCCTTCATGGCGTAATGGAGTCGAACCTGAACGCCCGGGAAAGCCCCTTTTAACTTATGGTACTGTTCTACGATGTGCTCGCCGTGGTAGGCGTACAACGGCGTTCCAAAGAGCCGGGCCCCTTCCAGCCACTGTGATGATTCTATTTGTGTTTGCATAAAAATAAAAAAAGGCGGGGTGTTGAATCACCCCGCCTTCACGGCACCGGCCGTGAGCGGGTTTTTACTGTTTCTTTTTAGAAGTAAAGTCGATCACTACAGGAGTAGCGATGCAGATAGAGGAATAGGTACCCACTATTACACCTACCAACAAGGCCATGGAGAAGCTCTTCAAAGCATCACCACCGAAGATGAATAGAATGGTCAATACCAAGAATACGGTAGCCGCGGTTACGATGGTACGACTCAAGGTACTGTTGATAGCGTCGTTGATCATGACTGCGTTGTTTTTCTCTGTGCGACGCTCGGTCAAGTATTCGCGAATACGGTCAAACACGATCACGGTATCGTTGATCGAGTAACCCAACAAAGTCAACAAGGCTGCAATCAAATGCTGATCGAATTCAGTGGGGAATGGCACTACACCATCCAACATAACGAATACCGACAATACCACTGCCACGTCATGGATCAAGGCTACGGTAGCACCCAAACCATAACTCACGCTACGGAATCGGAACATGATGTACAAGAAGATTCCCACGACAGCCAAAAGCACCAGGAATGCACTCTTGTTGCGGGTGCTAGTGGCGATGGCGGCACCTACTTTGGAACTGCTCAAAATGGGCCCTTCGCCGTCGGCGTTTTTCACCATTTCAAACTTCGCTTCCAATGCTTTGACCACGTCTTGAGCTACTTTCTCACGAGCCTCGCGAGAATCTTCGTTCAACAAATAAGTAGTCACGATGCGGAATTGACCGTCAGTACCGAAAGTTTTCACTTCGTTGCTGCTCTCAGTCAAAGCGGCATTCAAGGTCTCTTTGATGTCTTCAGCTCGGTAATTCTTCTCAGGATTGAATTGAACGATGTAAGCGTTACCGCCCTTAAAGTCAATACCCGTGCTGATTCCACCTTTCATGATGAAGGTTACGATACCCATGGCGATGAACGCCAAAGAACCGATGTAGAAATAGCGACGCTTGCTGACAAAATCAATGTTGGCTCCTTTCAAGAAACCGCGGTTCCATGAGGTATCAAATGCAATTTCTTTGCCTGAGTCGGCGCGGCGGTCCAACAACAAACGCGTGATGAACAAGGCCGTAAACAAGGAAGAGAAAATACCGATGACCAAAATCACGGCAAATCCATATACAGGACCTGCACCGGCGAAGGTCATCAAGAATCCAGCCAACAAAGTCGTGATGTTAGAGTCAATGATCGCACTCAAGGCATGTTTGAAACCATCGTTGATGGCTGATTTCAACCCTTTACCTGCAGCCATTTCGTCTTTGATGCGTTCGTAAATCAGTACGTTCGCGTCAACTGCCATACCGACAGTCAAGATGATACCGGCCATACCGGGAAGTGTCAAGGCTGCTCCCAAAGAAGACAACACACCCAAGATGATGAATACGTTACCCAACACCGCCACGATGGAAATCCAGCCGGCGCGGTTGTAGTACAGAATCATGAACAGAACGGTTGACAAGAAACCGAACAACAAGGAGTTCAAACCGCGCTGAATCGAAGCATCACCCAAAGAAGGACCGACTACTTCGCTCGCCACGATGCGAGCGGGTGCGGGAAGTTTACCCGCCTTCAGAACGTTGGCCAAGTCTTGGGCTTCGCGAATGTCGAAGTTGCCGCTGATTTGGCTCTGACCGCCACCAATTTTTTCGTTTACTACGGGAGCAGAATAAACCCGGTCGTCCAACACAATGGCGATGAACTTGCCTACGTTAGCACCCGTCACTTGGGCCCAACGTGAAGCGGCTGTGGGGGTCATGGTCATGCTGACTTCCAATTGACCGGTTTGGTTGGTATTCTCACGAGCATCCGCGATGATGTTCTCGTCATCTGAAGACAAGGCGGCATTTCCATCGCGATCGCGCTTCAAGAAATACACCAAGTACTCATCAGAGTTTTGAATTTCTTTACCCTGGGCGTCGTATTCGGTAGGCTTCGCACTGAAAGCTACTTTCACAGAAGGCTCCAATACCGATTGGAATTGAGGCTGCTCGAGCATGGTAACCAAACGATCGCGGTCGGCTGATTTCACGACACACATGGCTGAACCCTGGCCATTGCCATAGGTGCGCAAGATGCTGGCCAAGGGGGCCGAACTCATATCCTCTTCAGGAGCCGCTGCAACAGCCGTGGTATCGATGCCTTCAGCAGCAGTCGTATCTTCTTCAACCACTACATTGCCCATTTTTGATGCTTTGTACAAGTCGTTCAAAATGCGGGCCGCCTCTTGGCTGGTGGCTGAATTGCTGTATACTTCGTAGAATTCCAATTTGGCGCTTTTCTCTACCAAATCTTCCATGCGGCGAGGATTGTCTACACCGGGCAATTCCACGCTGATGCGACCTCCGTCAACCTTCTGAATGGTAGGTTGAGTCACGTTCGACTGGTTGATGCGTTTTTCAACTACCTCGAATACGCGATTGATGGCGCTCTCAGTCTCTACTTCCAACATGGATTTCACCTCTTCATCACCCGATGATGATTTGATCGTACCGCGGTTTCCTTTGGCGAAAACGTAAGCGGGCTTGCGATCAGGATTGGCCTTCTTGAATTGCTCCATGAACACCTCTACGTAATCACCGCCTTCGTTGCGAATGATGTTGTCAGTAGCGGCAATGGCTTTCAACAAACCGGCGTCTTTGTTATCGTTGGCCAAACCTTTGATGATGGCGCCTTTGTCAACCTCCAAAATCACGTTCATACCCCCGCGCAAATCCAGACCGAGATTGATCTCGCGCTGTTTGCACTCGAAATAGGTATAATTTGCGATACCCAGGTTGTAAAACTCCTTATTGCCCAAGCTATCGATGTAACGGCGGTACATTTCCTTTTCAGAAAAACCGAGTTTAGCTTGCTTTTGAGCAAAAGAACGGGCTTGTGATTCAAAGTTTCGGGCCTTCCAAGTGAAAGACAACTGGTACAAACAGGCCAGTGCCAAGATTACGGAAAAACCTACAATGGATTTATTGGTTTTCATTTGTGTTGATTCAAAGAGAATAAATACGGGTCGCGAAAATAAGCAAAAAATGCTTCCAAAAAGGCCCCAAATCGCGCCTAATCAAGATTTTCTAACTCAGCCACAATGGCCTCAGCCTTTTGATTCATCATGCACCGAAAATGGCCCTTGGGGCAGCGGTCATGCCCAAACTTGGTGCAAGGTCGGCAATCCAAATCTTGAACTTGATGATGATTAACCCGAGCACCCGGCCATTGCCCTGGACTCAAACCGTATAACGGATGCGTATTGCCCCAAATTACCTGTAGCGGCTTGCCCAATGCAGCCGCCCAGTGAGCCATGCCAGTATCTCCAGAGATCACGGCTGAACTTCCTTGAATCAAGCGCTGAGATGCGACCAAGGATTGGCCGCAGTGAATTTGCACTTGCAATCCCGTATTGAGCATGGCATGCAATTCCTGCGCACGACTTAAATCATCAGATCCACCCAGCAGCACCCAAGAACCGCCTGCTCGATTGAGTACATCGGCGCACAAAGACAAGGGTATTTGCTTGGTGGCATAAGTCCCCCCTAACACCAATACGCGATAAGTCCCTTCGCCCGTCTGAGCGGATCGAACAGGCCACAAGCCCTGAATGTCGGCCCCGCTAGCCAAGAGCGGTTTGGCTGCCTGAAGCAAGCGAGTTTGAAAGGGAGTGACGGGCCATTTCAGGCCAAGGGCATGTGCCCCTTTTTTCCAAGCCTCTTTGGAAACCCTGTATACTGCTGCAGGCCAAAGCCAGGCTGAAATGAGCCTGGATCGCAGGTTGTTGTGCGCATCGATCACGGCATCAAAACCCAAATTCCTCAAGTCATTGGCCTCTGCAAAAGAAGTCCAAGCGTGCACCCGAAGCGGTTCTGCATAATCGTCAAACAAAGCACAATTGCTCGGCTTGGTAATCAAATGCAGTTCATGCCCTTGGTTCATCAATGCACGCAACAAGGGCTCTATCATGATGATATCTCCCAGCGCACTCAAGCGAACCACGGCGATTTTCATGGGCGTTTGGTTTTTTGCTTTTCGAGATAAGCCTCGAATTCTGCGCCAGACAAGGCATTCAATGTAAACTCTTTCAACAACCCTCCTTTGGCCGCCGATAACACCCCCCAATGCATGTCCTTCAAACCCGATTGTTCGTGCGCATCGGGATTGATGGAGAGCATCACTCCCTTTTTCTGCGCATAATCGACATATCGCCAATCCATATCCAATCGATAGGGATGGGCATTGATCTCAATGGCGACCCCATTGTCGGCGCAGGCATCGATGATCTTTCGATGGTCAACGGGATACCCAGAGCGCATCAGCAACAACCGGCCCGTCATATGACCCAATATGGTGGTGTAAGGATTCTCAATGGCCCGAATCAGGCGCTGCATGGCTCGATCCAAATCCATCTTCAACACCGCGTGAATGGAAGCCACCACGAAATCCAGCTGAGCCAAGGTTTCGGAATCGTAATCCAAGGATCCGTCGAGGAGAATATCGCTTTCTATGCCCTTGAAAATTCGACACTTGGGTTGCCCCGAGTTCCATCGATCTACCTCTTGGCCTTGCTGAAGCAGCCGTTCAACAGAGAGTCCTCCCGCATAGGCTGCCGTTTTGGAATGATCGCAAACGCCAAAATATTCCAACCCCATGCGCTCTGCCGCCTTGGCCATTTCTTCCAAGCTATTGAGGCCGTCGCTATAATGGGTATGGTTGTGCAAGGTTCCACGCAAATGTTCATAAGCGATGGGAGTACCCTGGAGATACTCAAATTCCCCTACTCCCTCGCGTTGCCAAACGGGTATAAACGGCTTACCCAGCTGCTGGTAGGTAGCCAAATCTGAACCGGCCCATTTCGAGGAATCATAACCCAGAGCCGACAAGTGCGCGCCCTCTGAACTGCTCTCAAAAAGCGCTCGCTCAAATTGATCGGGGGCTACCAAGCGATGGCGATAGCGAAGCCCATTTTCGTCGACCCATTGATATACGGTTTCCTCTTGCGTGGCCTCAATGCCCTGCTGCTTCAATACGGGTTCAATTTCGCAATCGCTGATGAAGTCGAGTTGCTCCAAGGTATCGCAGTGGCGAGCCAAGGCCCCGGTAAAGGAATGTCGACCGCCTTGTGCCTGGGCTGCCGCGAGCCAAGATTGAGCCAGCGGATAAGCCCTCGCCAAATGAACCTGACCCGTGGAGGCCATGGCGAACTCAATGGCCTTGATGAGTTCAGCCTGAGTCTTGGGCCCGAAGCCCGACCACTCGACCAGGCGATTCTCTCGGCAAGCATCCAACAAGTCTTCGACCGTTTCTACGCCGTAATCTTGCCATAGGGTTTTGGCTTTTTTGGGACCCAATCCTTTTATCTTCAACATGGACAACACGCCCTCTGGCGTGCGTTGCACCAATTCTTGCAGGGCCGCGAATTGACCCATTTCTGTGATCTCACGAATGGCTTGTACGACCGATTTACCAACCCCGGGCAAAGCCAACAATTGCTCAGCCGACAAATCAGCCAAAGGATCTTTGATTTTCTTCAAGTTGAAGGCGGCCGAAGAAAAGGCCCTGATTTTAAAGGGATTCTCATCGTGAAGTTCACCCAATTTGGCATACAAATTCAGGTAGCCCAGTATGCTGGCGTTATCCATCACGGCTCTACTCCTTCCCGCTTATCCCAATTGGCCCTGAACTCTTGGATTTCGCCACTCGCCAAGGCTTCATCGAAATCAACCCAAAACACAGTATTGCGAACATCGCCATGCAGATAGACCACTCGAGCCCAGCGCGTTTGCGAATTGGCCGTGGTCAAGGGAACCTCTTCAACCCCTAAAATAACCAGGGCTTTCCCGGCATACGAGGCTGGCAATTCAGCCGCATCAAAATCACCAGAACGAAAGAAACTTTCAAAAAATCCCTGACCTGTGGCAGTGTCGTATGCTTTCTCAACGCCCGTAAACCGGGTTTTTCGATAGGCATCAATGTGCACGAAATCCATTCCTTCTCCTCGACTCGAAACACCCAAGATGGCGGTATCGCCGCAACCAATCTCCACTTCGACTTGTTCTTCGATTTGGCCAAACAAGGGGAAAATCCCCAACCCGATCAAGCAGCAGATGATTGCGCGCATCGCACGAAAATACCCTAGGATCATGGCTCAAGCAAACCCGCCAATTGGACTGCAACATCAGCGCCCAAGGCGACGCCCATGCCACCCATTCGAACGCCTGCCAGCAGCCCAGGAGCTATCGTTTTGACAATGGGTTCTCGACTCTCGGCCATGGCCATAATCCCAGCCCATTGCGACTCGATTTCGAATTCCTTGCCCGGGACTATGTGTTCCCGCAACATGCGCATCAAATGCGCCTGAATGGGAGCTGAGGTTTGCGATTCAAAGGTATGTTCACCACTAAAATCCTGGTTTCGCCCTCCCCCAATAAGCAGTCGGGTACCCAAAGAGCGCCAATAAAGATAACCTTCGTCAGCATGGAAAATACCCCTAAAAGGCAAGTCAGGGATGGGACTCGTGACCAAAACCTGGCCGCGCGCGGCTTGAACATCGAGCGAATCTTGCAGCCAGGAGCTGTAAGCATTGCTGCACAGAAAGACAGATTTGGCCTTGATATCCCAACCCAGGGCCAGGTTCAAGCGCCAATAAATCCCTTCAGCCTCTAATGCATGGACATGAACCCCTTCGTAAAGTTCAACACCCATGGAAAGCGCTTTTTGTCTCAAGGAGCGCATCATCAGATGGGTTTGAATGGCTCCTTCTTGGGCGGCAAAAATGGCGGTATCGGCAAAATTCATTCCCAATGATTTCGCTGCTTTGGGCTGAAAAGGAAATTGACCCGCGATGGCATGCAAATCTTGATTGAGGCTTTCGAGTTGATCGACCACCTTATGGGCCTCTTCTTGAGTTGGAAACATTTCCCAACCTCCAGAGGATTCAAAACCCAATGCGGCATCGCCAAACTCTTGCCTCAGCGCATGCAAACCGCGAAAACGTCGCTCATACAGTCGATAGGCCGAATCCAGCGAACTGCGTTTAGCTTCATCGAGCAACTCCCCTGCCGAACCGTAACAGGCAAAACCAGCATTGCGCCAGCTGGCAGCAAAAAAATGAGACTTTTGGTCCAACACCCAAACGCTGCGTCGGGGAAATTTTTCTTTGAGTCGAATGGAGGTAAGCAAGCCTACCAAACCAGCTCCAACTACAACGATATCGGCTCGATCCCACTCGCGTTTGACCCAAAAACTGGGGGCCGGAACGGGCAGATCAAGCAGCGATTTAGGCATTCAAACGCGATGGCAATGCTTGGAAGTATCCCGATTCGAATTCGGCCATGCTGCCCCAAACGCGACCATTCACCGTCACACTGGGACCTGTAACAGTGCCTATTTGAAGGGCTGGCACACCATGCTTAGCCGCTAATGCCAAGAGTGACTCCAAACCATCAAACGTGCAAGACACCAGAACACGACTTTGAGACTCTCCGAACAACCAAGCGTCGAGTCGGTATTCCTGCTGGCTGCAGATATCAAAACCCAAGCCGCCGGCCAACGCCGACTCAAAAGCAGCTACAAATACACCACCTTCGCTGATGTCGTGCACCGATTGAATGGAATCGCGTCCAGCCAATTCTCCCAACAACCCGTGCAAGGTGTATTCGGTATCCAAATCAAAAGCGGGACAAGGAGAATATTCAACCCCACAGATTTTCGCCAAATACTGCGAAGACCCTAAATCATTTTCGGGTTTACCCAACAATACGATGGCATCCCCTTCTTGCTTGAAATTCAAGCTCAAGCGTTTGGATTCGTGTTCCAACAAGCCCAACATGGCAATTGTGGGGGTCGGATAAACGGCTTGGCCATTGCTGCTCTGGTTGTAGAAACTGACGTTACCACCGGTAACAGGAGTATCGAATTTGCGGCAGGCCTTCCCCATGCCGTCAATGGCGTGTTTGAATTGATAATAAACCTCTTCGTTATAGGGGTTACCAAAGTTCAAGCAATTGGAAATGGCGGTTGGCACCGCGCCGCTGCAACGAATGTTGCGCGCCGCTTCAGCAACGGCGATCTGTGTACCCTTATCGGGGTCTGCGTAGATGTACCGGCTGTTGCAATCAACGGTCAAAGCCAAACTCTTGTGCGTACCCTTGACTTTGGCAATGGCCGCGTCAGAGGGCAAATTGGTGGTTTCGTTCACTGTACCGACCATTGAATCGTATTGATTGAACACCCACTTTTTCGATGCAATGTTGGGCAAGGCTACCATTTTCGCAGCCACTTCTTGGGCTTTTTCCAAGCTCAAGTCAGGAATTGAATTCAAATCAAATTCAGCAATTTTCTGGAAGTATGCGGGCTCTTTCCAAGAGCGCTTGTAAACGGGAGCTCCCCCGCCTAACACCAGGGATTCAGCTGGAATATCGGCCTCCAAATCTTCACCCATGTAGTATCGAACGCGTTTGGTATCGGTCACGACTCCGATTTGGGCATAAGTCAAATCCCACTTTTCGAAAATGCGCTCAACGGCCGCTTCTTGTCCTTTTTGAACAATGACGAGCATGCGCTCTTGGCTTTCAGACAATAGCAGCTCCCAACCTTTCATGTCGGCTTGGCGCATGGGAACCTTATCGAGCCAAATGTCCATACCTACATCGCTTTTGGCGCTCATTTCGCTGGTCGAACAGGTGATACCGGCAGCACCCATATCTTGCATACCCACCACGGCTCCCGTTTCGATGATTTCCAAACTGGCCTCCAAAATCAACTTCTCCCAGAAGGGATCACCGACTTGAACCGAAGGCAAATCGTTGATGGAGTCTTCACTCATGTCTTTGGAGGCAAAAGCCGCACCGTGTATGCCGTCTTTACCCGTAGCTGAGCCGAAAATATACACCGGGTTGCCGGCGGGTCCGGCCGCCGCTGAGATGCTCTTACCCACCTCGACAATGCCCGCACTCATGGCATTCACCAATATGTTCTGCTCGTAACAATCGTCAAAGTATACCTCGCCACCCACAGTGGGTATGCCAAAGGCATTTCCGTAATCGCCGATCCCTTTGACAACACCCTTCACCAACCATTGGGTTCGGGCCGTGTCGATGTTTCCAAAACGCAAAGAATTCAATTGAGCGACGGGTCGCGCGCCCATGGAGAAAATATCGCGGTTGATGCCCCCAACACCCGTTGCAGCCCCTTGATAAGGCTCAATGGCTGAAGGGTGGTTATGACTCTCAATTTTGAAACAACAGGCCAAACCGTCACCTATGTCTACCAAACCCGCATTCTCTTCACCCGCCATGGCCAGCATCTTGCTCCCTTCTTTGGGAAGGGTCTTGAGCCAGGTTATGGAGTTTTTGTAACTGCAATGTTCACTCCACATGACCGAATAGATCGACAACTCCGTAAAGTTGGGGGTGCGCCCTAAAATGGTACAGATTTGATCAAACTCTTCAGCCAGCAAACCCAGTTGCTGGGCTTGTTCAACGGTAGCCAATTCCTGTTGCATGTACCGCAAAGGTACAACCTCAATCAGGCCTTGATGAAATAGTTTTGGACAGGTTTTCCCGATTTAATCGGTTTTTAACGCATCAAAAAGACGTTGCCTTTGATGGTGTTGTGACGCTTCAAATCACCTGTGATGATGTCATAGCGAAACAGGTACTGATAGAAGCCTTCCATGCAAGGTTCACCATTCGCATTGCCATCCCACTCGAAAGACCCGTTGTCGTTGCTATCAAACACCTTCTCTCCCCAGCGGTTGTATATGATGAAATACGTGGGGCGCACACCGCGACCGGTGATGGTAAAGGTTTCGTTGCGACCGTCGCCGTTGGGGGTAAAGGCCGTAGGAATGAACGCATCGCACAGGCCCGATTTGATCGTGACTTGAACCCCGTCTGAAGCCGAACCGCATGGATTGGTCAAGGTCGCTTGGAAATAGCCGCTGGTGCTGACGTAAATCACCGAATCGGTGCTGCCGTTGTTCCATTGAACCTTCGCGCCGGGCCAACTGGCCTTCAATTGCAACATGGCACCTTGGCAAATCAAGGTATCTTCGGGCAACTGCACCTTGGGCGAGGTCCCTTCGTAAATCTTAATGGTATCGCGCCATTTGCAGCCGTTGTTGTTCACTTCGGCCCAATAAAAACCTCCTTTGTTGATGCTGCGAGTGGCTCCTGTAGTAGCATTGTCCCAGGTTACCGTTCCTGTGGCGCCTACGTACAGGGTCATGGATTTTCCATCGCACACGCTGCTATCCTTACCCAATGAGAATTTGGGAAGGGGAGAAATCGTGATCGACTGCTCGCTCGAGTCGGGGCAAAATGAGTCCTTAACCACGTATTTGATTTTTTGCAATCCCGCCACGGTGGGAGAAAAATCAAATCCATTGAAAGAATTGCCGTAGAACTTGCCGTTGGTAGTTTCTGCGGGACTCAGTGTAATCGCAGGATCCCCCAAGCAAAGAGTGGCGGGAAGACCTGAGAATGAGGGATCGACGTTTCGCTTCACAAAGACCAATACTGTATCAATCGAACTGCATCCTTCTGGACTTGAAGCCGCGTGAATGACCGAATAAACCCCGGTGGCGGCGTAGGAATGCGTCACCTTTTTCGCCGTCGAGGTTGTGCCGTCTCCCAAATTCCAACTGAAAGAACTCAAGCCTGGAAATACGTTATCAAATACAAAACTGTTCGACTTGAAACATTGGATCGAATCGTTGATGGAAATGCCCGATGAAGGATCGGGAATCACCCGCACATACATGGAGGTAGTATCGGTACAACCGGTGCGTTTGTTGTCGTAAAGAGTCTCACTTTTATAGCGAATGCGGTACTTGCCTGGGGCCGGATACACCCTTGTGGGAGTGGGAATGGTCGCACTATCGCCTGGGCCGAAATACCAAGTTCTGATGTATGCCGTTTTGGGCACCTTGGCCAATTGGGTTTGGTCGTCAAACTTAAACTGATGTCCCACAAAACACTGGGCAGTATCGTTGTTTTGCTCAATGGGAATGGAAACCGGTCTGGGTATGATGAAAACCGCTTTGGTTGAGGTAAAGTTATCGGTGCAACCCAATGCAGGAGCGGCTAACAGGGTCACCAAGAAGCTACCGCCTTTGGTGTAGACGTGATTGACATTTTTACCCGTATCGGTCATACCGTCTTGAAACAACCAAGTGTATTTGATACCGCTGTAAGTGGCCGTGGTTTTGTTGGTAAACTGAACAAAGTTGGTGTTCTGGCAACTATCGGTATAGGTAAAATCAAAATCCAGAACCAAATTCTGAGTCTTGAAGGTAATGGTCAGATAAGTACTGGTCAGGTAATCGGGAGTAGCCCCACCGTTGTGTTCATACAGGCGAAACTCGTAGGAAGTGTTCTTCTTCAAGTTGGTGATGTTGACACTGTTGGTAATGTTGTCATACACCACATAACTGTTGGTACCCATGTTGGTACCGCTTCCAAAGGCGGCTACCGCTGTGTATTTCGTTCCATCTGAGGGGGTATTGGCTGAACCGCTACCCTCTATCAAAAGGCCCATTCTCCATGTACCATTTCCCGAAGTCCAAGACAGTTGGGCCGAGGTACAGGTCAAAGTTCCCACCTTGCCGTTGCTGGAAGCAACGGTTGGTTCTTGTGCCTTTACCGCTGCTGTGGCAAAGAGTGTAAACCAAAGGACTGAAAGGATTTTTTTCATTGGGCTTCGCAAAGGTACTCAATTAGACACAAATCCTTCTCCCCTCGTGGCCTATACCCTAGACATTTGACACGAGACAATCTGCGGTGGTATGGATAACTTGGTTTGCGTGAACACCGAGCAGCCCTCAATTTTGATACTGTATGCAAACCCCTACCAGCAAACGCAGAAAACCCAACGGTTGGCCTAGTATATTGAGCTTGACTTCTGTCTTATTCCTTTTGGGCTTGGTGGGTTTCAGCATTTTGGGATTTCAGGGCCTTTCTGAACGACTGGTTGAAAGCAGCAGCATTGATGTGTATTTCGATGAAAGCAGCAGCCAAGATGACATTGCAGAATTTCAACGTTCCTTGGAGCGTGAAACCTGGGTCAAATCGACCAAATTCATTAGCCGCGAAGAGGGATTGCGCCAAATGGGCGAAAAATTTGACACGGAACTGATGACCTATGCCGAAAGCGTCAACCTTCCCCTCAGCGTTGAAGTATATCCCAAAGCGGAATTCGCTCAGCCCAACATTTTGTCGGCCAAGGTGCGGGAATTGAGGCGTCGTGCCGGCGTAGAAGATGTGCTATACCAGAAGGTTTGGGTCGAACAAATGGCTCAAAATATCAAGCGAATTCAGTTGGGCTTGTTGGTGCTTGCCATACTCATGACCCTGGTTTCAGCCGGCTTGATCCAAAGCGCAACCCGCTTGGGAATCTATTCCAATCGATTCATTATCAAAAGCATGCAGCTAGTAGGTGCCACCAATGCCTTCATCGTAAGACCCTTCGTATGGCGCTTCATTCAATATGCTTTGGCTGCCTTTCCCTTGGCTGCAGGGCTGTTGTGGGGCATCATTTATGGCATTCCCAGCTTGGACCCCGCCGGTTTATTGAGCGGGCAAGCCGCTTCCTTGTTGGCTGACTTTAATCGTCACATCGTGCCTTGGCAGGCTGCGGCCATGCTCAGTGCGGTTGGACTATTCGGCATTCTATTGGCCGGGCTTGGCTCTTGGATCAGTACGCGCAAGTATTTGAAGGCAAAAATTGAAAATCTGTATTGAATCCTGCCCTCATTTGTTCAAATTTGCAAGCAAACCCTATGAAACAAACGGTATTTACAAAAAAGAATTACATGCTCACCGGCTTGGCATTGGCCGTAGTCGTGATTGGATTCGTTCTCATGACTGGAACCGAAGGTGACATCTACGATTTTCGCCGCACCACGCTTGCGCCAATCGTCGTTTTGGCTGGATTTGGGTTGGGCATTTACGCCATTTTTCACAAAGACAAAGGTTAAGCCATGACCTGGCTCGAAAACGTAGGCCTTTCCATTTTGGAAGGCATTACCGAGTTTTTACCCGTTTCTAGTACCGGCCATCTGATGATGGGCAGCCAATTGTTGGGTTTGGAAGCTGAATCGGTCGACACCTACATCATCAGCATTCAATTTGGGGCCATTGCTTCGGTGGTTCTGCTGTATTGGGAGCGTTTTTTTGGTCCCAAAGCTTGGCATTTATACACCCGTTTGCTGGCCGGTTTTATCCCGGCTGCCATCTTAGGATTGGCCTTTGATGACCTACTGGAGCAACTGCTGCAAACCCCGGCAGTGGTCGGCATCATGCTCATCAGCGTGGGTGTGTTTTTGGTATTCTTAGACCGCTTGCTTCCCGGTGGTGAGCGCAACCTCGATGAACTATCACACAAAGATGCCGTCATCGTAGGTTTGGTTCAGTGCTTGGCTATGATTCCCGGGGTCAGCCGCAGCGCCGCTACCATCGCCGGTGGTTTGGGTTGCCGCCTCAGCAAAAAGGCCGCCATGGAGTTCAGCTTCTTATTGGCGGTACCGACCCTGAGTGCTGCAGGGCTTTATAAGCTGCTCAAGAATTGGGATGCACTCTCGTCTGACGAATTGGTTGATATCGCCTTGGGCAACGTCTTGAGTTTTGCCACAGCCTTATTCGCCATTCGATTCTTTTTGAAATGGGTAGAACACCGAGGCTTTGCCTTTTTCGGTTTTTACCGAATTGTTGTAGGCGCAGCATTTTTGCTGTATCTCGCTTACTTATGAAGAAAATCTTCTGGACCGTTTGCCTCGGCGCTTGGCTATCTATGGGTCAGGGTCAATCACTCAAACTCGCACGGCTGCAGTACGGCGGCGGCGGGGATTGGTACAGTTCTCGAACCGCTCTGCCCAACCTCAGTCGTTTTTGCAACCAACACCTGAATACCGCCTTTTCCAACCAAGAAGCCGTGGTTTCTGTAGGCAGCAGTGACCTATTTCAATATCCCTTTTTGTTCTTAACCGGCCATGGAAATCTGGTATTCAGCGCCAGTGAGGCCGATAACCTAAGGCAATACCTCCTCTCTGGGGGATTCCTTCACATTTGCGACAATTACGGGTTGGATGCCTTTGTTCGCCGCGAAATGAAAAAGGTATTCCCCGAATTGGAATTTCGCCTGGTGCCTTTTTCTCACCCCATTTACCAAGGCCCCTACTCTTTCCCCAAAGGCTTGCCGAAAGTGCATGAACACGATGGCAAAGCTCCCCAAGGTTGGGGCCTATTTTGGGAAGACCGCATGGTCTGCTTTTACGATTATCAATGCGATTTAGGCAACGGATGGGAAGACCCTGAAGTATATGATGACCCCGAAACGGTTCGCCGCCAAGCCTTGCAAATGGGAGCCAACTTGGTCCACTATGCATTGAGTCAATAAAAAAGGGGCCGAAGCCCCTTTTTTTAAATGCCTTATCGAACTTCTCGAATCCAGACTTGCGGCACTAAACCCTCGAAGTAGTACATGCTCTTGTTGGCGTCTTTCTCAGAGCCAAAGTGCTTCACAAATACATAGAAGCTCTTGTTCTTTGGATCGTACATTTTGTAAGCAATGACATCTTTCTCGTACAAATCTTTGATTTGTTTATTGGCCTTGGCTTCGCTGCTGTGCAAGCCCACGACCAAATAGAATCCAGGAGCTGAAGCTACTTTTTCCAAATCAGGCAATTGAATGCCGCTGGTATCGTATCCCAAACCGAAGTTTTCCAAATCTTCCAGACTGCGAATCACCGCTTCTTTGCGTACAGCAGCCACGCAAATTCCCTGATCTTCGTCTAAAGAACCAGAACCTGAACCGTCGCCACTGCCATCGCCGCGAACACCGCCGCCCAAAGCCGCAAAGCCCAAGTTCAATTGAAACTCATGCGAGGGGCCCAAGGCTAAGCGAGAAGCCCCACTGGGCGTATTGTACGAATAGCTAAACTGCATATCGTCTTGGGGTTTGAAGCCCAGATTCGCGCCAATTTGGCCCAAGTTGTTGGCCCCTGCGCCAAACCAGAACATATCTTGGTACCACAAGCTCACGTTACCTTGAAACAGGTAATAGCTCCAATCGTACGCGTATACATGCAAAGCGGGCTTCAACAACATTTCTGAACCCACCTCAGCTTGGAAACCCACCAAGAAATTAGCCTGGGATTGCATATCGTAAGCGGCCGTATAGTTGTAATATGAATAATCAAAGGTGGGCTTAGGCAAACGCGACAAAGAAGCACCTGCAAACCAATTATCTCCCTTGGCATACATAGAGGCGCGCAGGTCAGCGCGAGTCACAGCCGGTGAAAAGATCAAGGCCTTGATGATAGGGTCATTGTCGTGCACATAAATCGCCTTAGAGGGGTCAAAGCTCTGGCGCAAGGCACCCACGCTGACTCCCAAAGAAAGGTCGGCAGCATTGCCCAACCCGATGGTATAGGCATAGGTGGCATAGGTGTTGTGTGTCTCGGCAAAGCCGTAACGTTCACGCATGTAATAAATGCCAAAGCCTGTATTCTTAGAAGCCATGGGCATGTTGACATTCATGACACTGTGCTGGGGGCTTCCGGGCACGTCGGAGAACATTTTGTTGTGAAACAGACTCAAGCCGCCCATTTCCATGTTTCCAACCGCTGCTGGAATGATCGAAGCGTGATCCATGTAAAACTGATCCAAGCGAACTCCCATTTGGGCGTTCAAGGGAAGGCCAAGCGCCAAACCCATCAAAGCAATTGTGATTTTTTTCATGTTCATGGGTATTAGCGAATGACTTGGATATAACCGCGGAACTGTTCTCCCGTAAATCGGTTTTTCATGTAGTAGAAATAAATACCATCAGGCAAAGTCTCACCGTTCATATCAACGGCAGACCAATCGTTTTGGTAATTGGAACTCTGGTAAATCAACTTGCCCTGACGATCGTGAATGTCAATGTCGTACAAGAACAAGTCTGCCAATTCGATCAAATCCCAAGCGTCGTTCTGACCGTCATTATTGGGCGTAATCAAATTCGGGATTTTCAAGATGGGAGGATCAATGACGGTCACCAATACAGAGTCGATGTCTGCGCATCCGTTGGAGTCCAAACTATTCAAGTAATACATGGTGGTAGACAAGGGTCTAGCCGTAACCACTGCTTGAGTGGAGTCATCCAAAGTATTTCCAGGAGACCAAGTAAAGTTCGTTGCCCCACTTGACCACAAAGTGGCGTATTTGCCGCGGTAAATGGTCGTGTCGCTGTAAGCATTCACTTGTGCGGGCGGGAAAGCCAAAATTTGAACCGAATCTTCGGTGTAACATACAGCACCGACCGAGTAAGCCCTCACTTTGTACCAGCCTTTGTTGTAGAAACTGCGCACACGCGCCACACTGCTGTCTTTGAGCCAACTAATGCTGTCTCCTCCAATGACCGTCACTTCCAAACTATCGCCTTTGCACAGCGGTAGCGATCCGTTGTACGAGAAGCTCAAGTCGGGCTTCTGAATGAAGCTCAAGCTTTGGCGAGCGGTATCTGAGCATCCGGCGTCGCTCGTCAACACATAGGTCACGTCAATAGGACCTACGTTATCGATGTACACCACGGGGCTATCGAGAGACGAAACGGTTCCATTTCCAAAATCCCACAACTTGTAGATGATGGGATCTACAGAAGTGCTAGCTGTGTCGTAAAAGTAAATGCTATCGGGAACGCAGATGCCTTCAGTATAGAATTGGGCCACAGGCGAATTTGCCACGGTGTAGGTTCTGAACATGCTGTCGGCGCAGCCGTGTATGTTTTGAGCAAACAGACGCAGGGTGTAAGTACCGGCAGCCGGGAAAATGTGATCGGTAGAAGTGGCCGGCAATTCGGTGGTTCCATCGCCAAAATCCCAAGAGGTAAAGCTCATGGTGTCATCAGCATCAAACAATTCTTCTTTGACAAAATAGAAATGGTTCTCATTGAAACACTGGGTTGAATCGTTAGGCGTCACCAAGGGATCTAAAAAGAAACTCACCTTAGGCAGGTAATATACCCGAATTTGCTCTACCGCTGAGTCTTTGCAGCCCTCGTTTGAGGTCGCAATCAAGGTCACATCGTGGGCACCAGGGGTATTGAAACCCTTCTTCACCATGGTATCAATGTACTGGGGAGGTGTTTGGTCAATGACCCAGTTGTAGATGATTTGGTTGTCGGGAATGGTGGTTGATTTTTTGCGGCGCATGACCGTAGTATCGCCCAAACAAACCTGCTTGGTTGTAAAAGAAGGCTGAGGTTTTGGATGCACTTTGATCCAATAAGAAGCTGTGTCTTCGCAACCGTCTGTCGTAATGACCTTCAAGGTCGCCTTGTAGGTACCGACTGCGGCATATTGGTGCGTGGTATTGGGGTAAGTTGAATCGTTGGCAGAGAAATCACCGAAGTTCCACACGTAAATATCGGCTACGGTGTTCTTCAAGTTTGTCTGATCGTTCGTATTGGTTACCTCGTCCAAGCAGGTGTGGCTGAGGGTAAATTTGGCATCGGGAATGGCATTCACCGTATGGTAGTACTCGGTTGAATCGACGCAGCCAAAATCAGAAGTTACCTTCAATTTGATGATGTACACACCGGGTGACGGGTATTTGTAAGCGATGTTTTTATTCAGGTTGTTGGTGATGTTACCCGTTAGCTTGGGGCTTCCATCTCCACGATCCCATTCCCATGTCTTCACTTTGTCTGGCGCGGGATCTTGAGTGCCGTTGGAATAGAAAGACGTTTTACCAAAGCAAATGGGATCGCCTCCCGGAGGGAAGTTGATCGCCGGCGCGGGCAAGGAATGCACCAAGTAATCCAAACTATCAATGGCTTTGCAACCCAAGGCAGTGGTGCGAGTCAAATAAATCTTGTAGTTGCCACCGGCGGCATAAATGTGATTGATGGTTTGAGCAGTCGAAGTGGTCAAATCACCCAAATCCCATTTGCGCGAGAAAATACTTTCGGGCGAAGGGGGCGTATACGTATCGATGAACAAGGAGGTATCGCCTACGCAAACTCCATTGGTATAGATGTTTTTGTTGAACATCACCGTGGGCAATACACCCACGCGAAGGTTGTAGCTAAAGGTATCTTCATCGGTGCTATTGCCTACAATCAAGGTGACGGTATAGTTGCCATAGGCAGCATACTTGCGAAAAATCTTAGCTGGAATACCGGTATTGGTATAAGTCAAGGTATTGCCATCGCCGAAGCTCCATTTCCAATATGTAATGGGAGAAGCGGTACTCTTCGACAAATCGGTAAAGAAAAATGTATCGCGCTCGCAACGACCCTTGGCCAATTCAAACTTGGAAAACGCATTGGTACTTCCCAATACGTTGACGCCGTTCTTGACGTTGGCCAGAACAAAAGTCATTTGGGTTTGAAAGGTATTGGTCGCAATTTGGCCTTTTCGATTGGCAGATCCCATGCCGCCGAGATCCACCCAAGAACCGGCAGGAGCATGACCTAAAATGCGTAAAAAGTTTGCCTCGTATACTTGGTCGTCAGCGGTCACAGAATCATATGAGGCCGTCAACTCAAAATTGTTTGACGTCCCTGTGGGCAACAATCCCAATTCCCAATAGTGGACCTTTGAAATGTTGCGAATGCCCGTGGGCAATGCCCCTCCCGTTGATGGACCTCCACTTTTCACTTCCATGCGGTAGTAAACCAAGCCACTCACCGTCTTATTGAAATTGAGCTGCGTATAGCGGTAGTCTTGGTTGACTCCAATGGGAAAATCCAAACTGGTAGCACCGCTGGTCAAACCGATCCAAAGGGCTCCTTTGACAAAACTATTCTTGCTGCCACCCAAGCGCTGAGCACCCGCCATGGTGCGAAAGGCTTTAGAACCCGTGGTGCTAATGTGGCCCAAGGTCAATTCCAAGGTGTCTTTCACATCGAGGGTATCGCCCGAAACCGTCAAGGTTACACCCGAACCATTCATGTGCAAGCTGCGCACTTGAACATTGCTCGAACCGCTGCTGCTCACGGCAAACTCGAGCGACTTGCTCAGGGTAATGGTTTCAGAATAAACTCCGTTGGAAATGTTAATGACATCGCCAGAAGATGCGATGGCCATGGCTGCATTGATGGTCTTTTTGGGGCCGGTAGTTCCACTGACAAAAGTGGCCGAGGTCCCATCATAAGAATCGCTTCCAGAGGTGGAAACATACCATGATGCCCCGAATACCGAGGAGGCTCCCACCCAGCTCAAAAACAAGGCGAGAATTCTAAGTTTTATATTCATTGGAATGGATTCAATTAAAAACGCTGCGTTTTGCTAACGAATTTACTGCCATAAAGACAATTAAAAACAGGTTTGCGTTGCAAACGAGCAAAACATGATGGTTTATTGACCGCTGGGGCCTAATCTTAGAAAGGCAAATCGTCGTCAGCAGAGTCGCTGGCTGAAACATCACCCGCCACGGGCGCTTCTGAAGCGAAAGGATTGGCCATAGGAGCAGGGGCTGATGCAGGAGAAGCCGCACCGGCAGCTTGCACATTCCACGCTTTCACATCGGTGTACCAACGGCCGTTATATTCTCGGCTTTCCACATCGATGCTCACAGTCAAATCCTGACCCTCTTGAATGGCGAATTTGGCAATTTTATCGCCCCACAAATTGAAGCACACTTTTTTAGGGTAGGTTCCGGGAACTTCCAAGATGTACTCTTGCTTTTCCCACACTCCGTTTTTCCCTTGCCCCGTTTGCTTGGGCAGTAATTGCACGACTTTACCAGTAATTTCCATGCAAACAAAAGTAGAACAATTGCCCTACTCCCTATTCACTACATACCCACATCGCCTCCACCGTCTTTCAGGTCGTCGACTTGCAATTTGCGCTTGACCTTGGGAGTGCGGTCCACTTCGATCTCACCAAATCGGTAATCGAAATTCACGCGAACTCCCCACATGTTGGTGCGGCGAATATCAGAATAATAAAAATCGGCTCCTTGGGTAAGGGTAACAAAATCGCGGCGAGGCGCCAGCGGATTATCCAATCCGAAGCCCAAACCACCTTTGTCACCGGCGAAACGCTTTTTTGCGCCGACCATGTGAAAGAACCAGTTGGTGGTCTTTCCTTGCAAGGTAAAATTGGGTGCGTTGAAACGACCAAAGGCTTCCAGCTGCCAATTGTTTTTCAAGTTCACATTCCCTCTCAAGCCAGCACTGTAGGTAAACCCGCTGTTGCTCACACCCGCCAAAGGACCGGTACTGATTCCAGAGTTGAGGTAAACGTAACCCAAACCGCCGTTGAAATTCACCATGTATTGATCGCCTTTGAGGTTCAAATTCAAGTCCATGCCGGTAGTATTGCTAATACCCAAATTCTCATAGGTACTGAGAAAAACACCCTCACCGGTGACCCGACCAATGGTTTGTATGGCATTGCCTACTGTGCGGTTGTATACACTCAAGCCCCAACCGCCGCCGCGGCCGTATTTGCCCAAATTCAATTCCACGTTGTTGCTCACTTCAGCCTCCAATTCGGGATTGCCTTCAGAAACTTTAAGGGGGTCAGAGGTATTGCGATAGGGGTTCAAGAAATTCAAGCTGGGACGCTGTATGCGCTGGGTGTAGGTCAAGCGAACGAAACCGCCACGACCTACATTTTTAGATAAGTTCAGATAGGGAATGAAATTGGCGTAAGGCTTGCCCACAAAACTGCTGTCGCTGGGCTTTTGCATTCCCCCACCAAACTCGGTAAACTCGTATCGACCGCCGGCCCTCAGGCTCAAGGATTTGCTGAAGTTGAACAACATTTGCGCATAGCCCCCATACACGTTTTGGTAATAGGTGAAAGCATTGTTGCGGCTCTCCAACGTATGGTAAAACCTGGTGGCGTAGTCCAAGGTATCGAAATGATAATCAGAAGCTACATCGCGCAATATGGTCTTGGCTCCCACTTCCAAAACCGCTTTTTTACTGAAAGGCTCGGTGTAGTCCAACTGGGCAGTCCACTCGCGGTTATCGGCCACGTTTGAACTGATTTCCTGGTAGGGGTTGAATGCGAGGCCGTTCAAGCGATTGGCTTCGTAATCGGCCAGGTCGCGGTTGTTGGACATTTGAAGGCTGACACCCAACTCACGATCGGCTTTGTCAAATTTGCGGCGGTAATCGATGTTGAAATCAGTACCCAAGCCTATGCTGTTATTTTGGGCTTCTTGAGACCAACTGAAGTCTAAAGGAGCTTCTTTGATTCCTTGAAGGGTATTCCAATCTTGGTTGGTCCAGCGCATGTGGCTGCGCAGGGTAGAGCTGACACTCAACCCATTTTTTTCATTGAATTGGTGGTCGAAACTCAGGGTCAAACGAGGACCACCGCCCCAATTGTTGTTGCTTCCTGTTTGCAACATGGCGTAGGAAACCCCATCGATGGAATTGTAGCGCTCGGTGCGGTAATCGCCCCAAGTGCGCCAAAAATGGCCACCCAATTGAGCACTGAAATTGGATTTACCGGTTTGGTGAGACACGTTGCCACTCAAATTGGCACTGCGAGTCCCGATACCCGCCCGAAAATTACCGCTGGTACCCTTGAGCCGAGACTCTTTCATGATGATATTGATGATACCCGCCGTGCCTTCGGCATCGTATTTGGCTGAAGGATTGGTGATGACTTCGACTCGTTCGATTTCGTCGGCAGGAAGTGCTCGCAAGGCGTCTGCTACGCTACCGGTCATCAAACCGCTGGGGCGGCCGTTGATGAGCACCTTCAAATTGCGACTGCCTCGAATCGAAACGTTTCCATCCATATCGACTTCTACCATGGGCACCTTGGCCAAAAGCTCTGAAGCACTGCTACCGCGACTCGTTAAATCTTGAGAAGCGTTGTATACCAAACGGTCCACTCGATTCTCTACCACTTGACTCTGGGCTATGATTTCAACCCCTTCTATTTGTTCAACAGAATCCATTGGCTCCCAATTTCGGGGCAATGCAACCTTGCCCACTCGGGCAAAACGCTGGCTGTCGCTGAGCGTGAAAAATTTGGTGCGGTAAACGGGGTAGTTGACCGCCAAGACACGCACACGGTAAACCCCAGGAAATTCAACCGAAAAGCGAAAACGACCGCTGCTATCGGTCAACAGACCGTCAACAATCTTCTGTTCGTCGATGCTAATGAGATCAACAGCCACGAACTCCAATGGAACTTGGGTAGCAGAATCTACAATAGCACCTGCTACCATGTATGCAGGCATATTAGCTGGGAATCCCCCTGGGCGCATTCCATCGGGGCGTTGACCACCTTGTTGAGGCTGAGCCTGTGCCATTCCTACGGTTGCACCTAAACAGGCCAACAACATCCAAGTTCTCCAAAAACGCATAGCGGGTGCAAAAATACGTTCTATTTTGAACGCATGGCATCAACGGGATTTAAGCGGGCTGCTGAACGAGCCGGCAAAAAGCCCGATAAAATTCCCACGCCAATCGAAACCAAGAGCCCCAACAGGGCATCAGAAGCATCCAACCCTATCTCCACCGAGTTGCCCAATGATTGGGCTGCGATGGCTTGTATTCCCATCAGAGTAAGCCCTACAAACCCTAGTCCCACTGCACCTCCGGCCGTACACAGCCAGATCGCTTCCAGTAAAAATTGTCGACGAATGAAGGAAGATGGAGCCCCCAAAGCCTTCTGAATTCCAATTTCCTGGGTTCGTTCTTTTACGCTCACAAACAAGATGTTGGCTACGCCAAAGCATCCGACTAACATCGCAAATGCTCCGATGATCACACCCACTTTTTGTATTTGAGCGAACAATTGAGTGACGGCTTCGGTTATCATGCTCATGCGGTTAACCGCATAACTGGCCTCTTGGGCAGGACGCTCGTGGCGAATTTGACGCATGGTCATTTCAACTTCAGTTTGAAGGTCATCTAACGAAACTCCTTCAGCTGCTTTGATCATAATTTGAGCGTCATCGTTGTTTTTGAAACTAGACAAACCCAAACCCGTTTTGAGCGGAAGCAAGAGGCTGTTGTCTGCCGAATTATTCAAAATACTAGCTCCTTCTTTTTCGAACACCCCTATGATATGAACGACTCCATTCAATATGCGAATGGGTTGACCAATGGGATCTTTGTCTCCAAAAAGGGCTTCAGCTACATCTGCCCCTACAACCGCCACAGCCCTGCCGGCGCGGCTTTCGGCCGGAGAAAAATAACGCCCTTTGCTCAAGTTCACCTTTTGAATTTCGGCGTAAGCGTGGTCGACGCAGCGAATGGAAACACCATCTACCCGGGATTCAGCCGTTTGGACCCCTTTGTTCAAGGAAAAAGAATAGGCAATCGCCGAGGCCCGGTTGGCTGGCAATCGATCGCGCAAAAACTGAGCTTCAGTAGGAGTAACAATGGGTCGAGACAAATATTTCCACCAGGGGTAATTGCCCCCCATTCCATCCCAGGGCCATTTTTGAACAAACAACACTTCGGTCCCATATTGGCGAAACTGGTTGTTGATGCTGCGCTCCATGGAATGCACTAGGGCATAGACCGCAATGATGCAATAAATACCAATGGTAATGCCCAGGACCGACAGAAAACTGCGCAATTTGTTCTGCCGAATGGCCCGAAACGAAAAGCGAAAGGATTCCAGCCAGGAACTGCCCAGGTGCATGGCTCAAAGATACAGGCTTATGGGTTCGCAGCCGCAGCTGTTTGGACCAACGTGCATCCTTGGCGGTTAACGGGAGCGAAATGTGTGAAATTCGCGGCGGTAAATCGCGCCGGCCCCTAAGGTATTCCCACTCACTCCGTTGCCGATGGAGCCTGATCCACTTTGGTCCAGCAACAGATTGCTGCTGCGCGAAAAGGCCTTCAATTTCCAGTCTTCGTTGCGGGTCATGTACTCCAAATTGAAGTTGAAAGGAACAGCGAGGTTGTTCACGAGCATGCTCACCGTAGGGTCGTAATTGAGATCCAAGCGAAGGCGATCGCTCAGGAACCATTCTGAATTCACAAATACCTGCGTATTGCTGTTGCCCGATGCATTTCGCACATCGTCTATGTTCACTTGAATTCGGGTGGGAACTCCATATTTGGCAAAGAGGTCATTGACCACGCTAGAGGCAATCGTGGAAACTGAATTTCCAGCCACCCCTGCCCCGCTGAGCATATTGGTCTCCAGTGAATTTCCCGATAGAAACGACGGCGGAATGAAATTTCCAAACAGCAACAAGGCTACCGCTTGGCGCATGGTTTCATCTTTATCGCTGCGAATGCGCTGAATGACCGCATTGGCCTCGTTGGCTGAAGCCGTGGCCGAACTGGCCAAGTCGGGTGCTAAAATATCGAATTCGATGGTGGGCCTAATCAGACTCCCGGAAAGCTTCAATACCGAAACAATGCGAGTGGGTGCCACCGCTGAGGCAGAAGGCGTACCTGTTAACAAGGCCACCGGTGAAATCTTTTTCTCGTAGTGACCCACCATTTGTATGTCGGCGTTGTAGGGATCGCCGGTCCAAACGATGCTTCCACCCGGATCCAGAGTGACACGCTTGGTCAATACGTTGATACCCGGGATGGAAAATACATACTCTCCATCTTGAAGCTCTAAAGAACCGTACAAGAAAAACTGCTCTTGTTCATCGTAGAGCATGCGTAAGGTCCCTTTTCCATGGCCACGAATGGCATCACCCAACTGTTTATCGATGACAAATTGAGCATCCAAATCGGGATTGGCATGAACCACCACATTCACTCGATTCAGATAATCGCTGCTGGTTTCACTTGGCTCTTCAGCGGGCTTCTCGCCTTTGCTTGCAAATCGAATGGCTCCCGATACTTCGTTGTAGTTATCGGTTTCGTACAGAATGGTCAGTTCGCTGTTTTTTCTTGGAGTTAAATCGATGTCCATGTCCAAGGCGGTCAAAGGTCCGTGAACCCGAATGCGACCATCGGCCCACGCCGTACCATAAAACAAGTCATTGTCTCGAGCCGTGGTGTTTAAGACCTTCAAATTTCGAGCACTATCGAGCCTCAGGTCTAAGCGCAGATTATCATAATCCTGATGCTGCAGCTTCAAAGAGCCCCATGCATAATTCAAGCGAGACTCATCCGTGACCCGAAACGGACGTGCACTTGAAATGCCGCGGTTGTCAATTTCAAAATCAGCCGTTGTGTAATAACGGGTCCCTAAGTAATCGACCTTGGCCCCCAAATTCTTGGCGCGCACTTGACCCTCAATTTGGGCTTCTCCTTGCAGCGAATAACTGTGCAAAAAGCCACTCAAATAACCCGTTTCCAGCGTCAGTACACCCTGAAACAAGGGTTGCAAAACCTGGACAGGAGTGGTCTTGGGCAATTCGGCATACAAATCCCAATTGTACTCATCTTGGGCGTAGCCGCTGATGTCAACTCCCCCATACAACTCTATGCCCTTCAAGGGACCCGATTCAGAATCAACGTTGATCGACAGCATCTCATGTGTCTTGTGTTGCACCACTTTCAAACCCAAGTTTCCATAATCGTGTTGATTCCAACGCACATCGTTTACCGATACATCGGCGCTGAGTTTAGCCCTGCCTAGCAAAGCAATTCCCTTGATTTTACCCATGGCATGGCCGTCTAAACTATCCAGCACATGTTCAGCCAAAAAAGGCTCCAAGATTTCAGGCGTAAGGTTGTAAAACTCAACCACGGCGGTGTCGCTGAGCTCAGCCCCTATGCGACCCTTCAATTCAAAATAGTGTTCTCCATCGCTCAGGGCTAAACGCCTGATATCCAAAGCCCCACTGCGCTCGATGCGTATGCGAGCCGAGGTATCCATGACCCATTGCTTGTCGTACAAACGCAAATGACTCGAATCGACGCGTGTACTGATGAACTCTGGGGTTACCCGAGTTCTCAAATGAGCATTGACCGCGTAGCGATTTTTCAAATCGTGAACCCAAGCATGGGTTCTCCAAACTTGGTCCTGGGCGGTCATTTGAAGGCCCCAATCGTCGTATTCGGTTCTTCCCACCCGCATGTACTTAGACGCCAAACTCAAGGTCCATGATTCGGTTGCACTGCGTTGAGCTTCGACTTGAACCCCTTCCATTTGAAAGCCTGCCCATTCCAAGTGAATGGCCCCTGTTTTCAAGGCAAATTGATTGCCGGGGCGAACGCTTAAACTCCATTCAAAGGGGTCCATTTGGGCTCCCGGAAATACAAAATGCTCCAACCAATCAGTTTGAAGAACTGCAAATGAAGCTTCAAAGCTGTCGCTTGGGCTGTGAATGGGGGCGGCAAATCGCTGCGGAACCGCATCGTGCAACCAAGCTTGAATCAATGCTTGGCTCTGACTAGGCTGAAAACGCCCGCGAATTTTCCCTTGAATGGCATCACCCTCCAGGTTCCATGCCAGGGCTCGAGGTCGGCTCAATTTCTGGCGATTCACGTGCAAGGCCGAACCATTGTGCAGCCAATCCAAATTGCGAACCAACACCTGCCCCTCAAAAGCATCGATATCAAAGCTCTTGCCTTCGATCTCCAATTGCGTGCTCAAAATCGATGGCAGAGAATCCCAGCCCAAAGCCTGCAAATCGCAGGCCAAGAGATTGGCACTTAGGCTCCATGTGGGGAGATCCAGCATATCTTCAACCTGCAACCAAGCTTCATGGGTCAAAAAGGGGTCTCGGCATTTCCACTGACCTTTAGCCGAAGACTGAGTGAGCGCGAGTTCGAGTTCAATGTCATGTACATCTTTGTTCATGAGCTGAAGGCTTTCCAGGCTGCCTTCTACATCGACCACCATGCGCGGGCCGGGCACATCTCGAAAGCGCCCCAACAGTTGACCTTGCAACAATCCAAGGCGTGAATCGCCTAGAGCGAATCCGGCGTCGAACGATTGAAGAGAGGCTGAAAACTCGCTCCATTCGCTGTTCAAATCATAAGCGTACCAACCGTTGAACTGCCCTTTTCCACTGTTGACCGAACCTTGCACATACAGCTCTTGAGCGTCGAGATCAAAGTTGGCGTCGGCCACCCAAGCCCCCCAAGAGGCCAATTCACCCACCCACGATTCACCGGGGAATAAGGGCTCCAAGTCACTGGGAACCAGCTTGGAGTCGGCCAATTCGATGCGGTGCACCAAGGAATCTGCATAGGGCAAGCCTCTCAAATAATAGGTACCGTTGAGGTTCGTACCCTGGCCTAGGTTGAGCGAAAATCCAGGTATCTCCAAATTCCCCAAGGGGCCCTCAAAAGAAGCCAACATCGAAATCTTACCGTTGCGGTGATCAAACCATTCATGGAAATAAGCCAGATCCTGGGTGCAGATTTCAGCCTCTTCGACATCTCCCATCCAGAGCATGTATTCAAACACGCTATCCAGGGCATATTCGTGGCGATAATCCAAATCCATGAGCCACTTCACCTGTGAACAGGGAGTGCGCAATTCAGAATTTCGGAAACGCAAGAACTGGGGCCTTACATTCAAATCGGTTTTGAATTCTTGCACGAACAAACCCGAACGTTCTTGAGTACTCAAGCGCTCTATGTGAAATTGTGGGTCGCCTGCCGAGTCAGAAAAACAGGGGCCGGTCAGCAACTTGACGGCCTGAAAATCCATGTATTCGGGGGCAAACCTGCCCGCCGTCAACCGAGTCGAATAGGCCTCTTCTTGCAACAAACTCAAGCCTGTCTCGCGCAAATCAAAGTAGCGAAAACGCCCCCCGTCGATGCGAATCTCTTGGATGTACCAGGACCATGCCGGGCCTGAACCACCCGAGGAAACGCTCAAGCGATCCAAAATTTGTTGATAGTTATTGCCTTCTGAACCGCTGTGAAAACCCATGCTGAGCTGCAATGCTCGGGCGTTCACCTGCCGAATTCGAATCTGGCGATCCCACCAATTGATGCGGGATAACGCTACATCCAAACTGGGCAACCACAGCAATGTATCGCCCTGCACATCGGTTACAGAAAGATCTTCCAGGTGAAAATTTCGAAGGAAATCAACCTGAACCAATCCCACAGACACAGGGGTTTGCAGGTATGCCGAGACCTGCTTCATGACCCAATCGGCCAAGGCATTTTGCACCAAGCGATTTCGGGTGGCTACGGCGAAGGCCGAAAGCAAGAACAAGCCCCACAAGAGGGCCGACAGCGCTTTCTTCCTTATTTTTGAATCGCGTAAAGCCAAACCAACCAAAATTAAATCCCGGCCTGAGGCTTCCATCCACACATGTACCGCTATTCCACCATATTGGGCATAGAGAGCAGTTGCGACGACACCTCGGCTGCTGTATGGCAAAATGGCAAAATCCTTGCCAATGAAACGGCGGGGCAGCCGGTGCACGAAGCTTGGGGTGGAGTCGTACCCGAATTGGCTTCACGCGCCCACCAAAGCCACATTCTGCCGGTCATTCAACACGCCTTAAACCGCGCTGGAATTGGCCTTGAACAACTCGATGCCATAGCCTGTACCCAAGGGCCGGGCTTGATGGGCTCGCTCATGGTAGGGTGGAATACCGCCAAAGGCCTTGCATTGGCTCTGCAAAAACCCTTGATCGGAGTGCATCATTTGCAGGCGCATGTAGCCGCTTTGCATTTGGAACACGAGGTAAAATTCCCCTTGTTAACCCTGCTGGTCAGCGGTGGGCACACCCAATTGTTGTGGATACCCGAACCCGGTCGCATGCAGATAGTCGGCGAAAGCCAAGACGATGCAGCTGGTGAAGCTTTTGACAAGGCTGCCAAGCTCCTGAATTTGGGTTACCCAGGCGGGCCTCACATCGATCGATTGGCCTCTGGGGGCGACCCCAAAGCCTTTAGCTTTCCAGACAGCCAAACGCCCGACTTGGGATTTAGCTTCTCAGGCATCAAGACCAGTTTGTTGTATTTCTTGCGAGAAGCCCAAAAGGAGAATCCCCAATTCGCCCAAGATCGACTGGCCGACATTTGCGCCTCTTACCAGGGGCAGGTGGTGAGCAGCCTGCTAAAGCGGGTTAAAAAAGCCATTCAGCTGTACCAACCGGCCTCTATGGGTTTGGTGGGCGGTGTTTCAGCCAATTCTGAGCTGCGCAGGCGCTTCACCGAATTGGGGATTTCCAAACAAATTCAAGTCTGCATTCCTTCCTTCACCTATTGCACCGACAATGCCGCCATGATTGCCCAGGCAGGATCCATGCAATTGGAACAGGGAGAAAGCACCCCCTTGTCTGCCCTGCCATTCGCTCGTTGATGGAGCGTATGCATATCGCCATCGGGCGCTAGTGCTTGTACTCCATTCGCTTTAGATTTGGCTATCTTCGTGGGCCATGGATGCTTCTACCTTGATGAACGGCATACGGCAAGGCGATCAGCGCGCCTTGGCGCGCGGCATCAGTTGGGTAGAAAATCAGCACCCTCAGGGCCTGGAGTTGCTGAAGTTGACAGGCAAAAAAGTGCCTCTCATTGGCATAACGGGAGCCCCGGGAGCTGGCAAGAGCAGCTTGGTCAATGCCTTGGTTAGCCATTGGGTAAGCAAGGGTTACCGCGTGGCCATCTTGGCCATTGACCCCTCATCTCCCTTTCATTTAGGAGCCTTGCTCGGCGATCGGCTGCGCATGCCTGGGCTGTTTTTGGAAGAATCGGTTTTCATTCGAAGCATTGCCGCTCGCGGATCTTTGGGCGGGCTCAGCGCCAGCATCATGGAGGTCTGTGATTTGGTCCAAGAAGGCCCTTTTGATCGCATCATCGTTGAAACCGTTGGCGTTGGACAAAGCGAGATTGAAATCGCCGGATTAGCCGATACCACCCTGGTCCTCACCGTTCCAGAAGGAGGCGATGATGTACAAGCCCTCAAAAGCGGCGTCATGGAAATTGCCGATGTTTTTGCAGTAAACAAATGCGACAGACCGGGCTCAGAGGCCATGCTGCGTCATTTGCGCGAGCTGGCTCATACGCATGCCCAGTCAAGTTGGGAAGTGCCTGTTATTGGAACAGTAGCCACTCAAGGAGAAGGCATTGAGGCCTTGGATGAAGCCCTTGAATCGCACCGCAAATCAGGACATATTTCAGCCAAGAAGCAGCATTTGCTCATGGAAAAGGCCTATCAGCTCATTCAGCGCAACCGCATGCGCGGTGTTCACAAAGAAATTTTAAAAAAACAATTGGCCTCTGCTCAAACAAAGCCCGGGTTTAATTTGTATGATTTTGTGAACAATTACGACGCATGAACATTGCCATTCTCAGCACTTCTTCCAGAGCTCATTCCAATACAGCCCGTGTAGGAAAAGCCATTGAGCACTACTTTGAGAACCATCCCGAAAAGCACCTCATTTTCAGGCCTGACTTCACCCAATACGACATTCCATTTTTCAATGAAGCCTACCTGGACCCCCAAAAGCTCAGTTCTTTTCAGCAAGAAGTAGTGGATGCACTTACCCAGAGCCAATTGGTCTTTTTCTTATCGCCCGAATACAATTGGTTCCCCAGTGCTGAAGCGGTGAATTTATTGCACCAATTGGGCAACCGTAAATTCATGTCCTGTTGGGAAAACAAAACCTGGGCAACCGTAGGAATTAGCAGCGGTCGAGGCGGTCGAATTCCATCCGTTCAACTGGGCTATGTTTTGAATAAAATCATCGGGCATCTCGGAGCATTCAGCCAAGTGTCAGCGAAAAACTTCGAAAGTCAATTCACACCGCATGTCTTGGATGAACAAGGTCTTTCCCTTGGAAATCAAGAATACGACCAAGGATTGGAGTCTTTCTTGGTCTACAATTACGAACTCGCGAAAAAATTAGGCTAAACCGCTTAGGGCTTGATCAACACAGTACCCTGCCCTTCAATGGACAACCAGTACAAGCCCGGTTTCAAAGCTGAAGCAGAAATGCTCATTTGTTTGGAGAGGGCAACCCCTTCTTGGCAAATTTGACCTTTGGCGTCAAACAAAGTCCAGGTCCGGGCGCGGTTGTTGCCGAATGTCACGTTCCAAATTTCAGAACTGGGATTGGGATAAACCTCAAAAGCCAAAGGCGTCATGTCGGTGCGGCTCGCCAACAAATCAGCTAAGGTAACCGTACAAACACCCGATGATTCCAAGAATCGCGAATCAAAATCAACCCAAGCGATGTTGTCTATTTCTTGATTGAGACTCAGTTTTTGGGTCAAATCGACTTGATATTCCACGAAACCGCCAGCCGACGCACTGTTGCTTTCCAACGAAGACAAATTGGCTTCAGGAAACTCTACCACCAAAATGCGCCCTTGAACAATGCTCAAATTAGCTTTCAAGGGATAGTGATTCGTCACCAACAATCGCTTCAGGGGCAGATTGGCGTCTAGGGTATCGATCATGACCGCGCGTTTCACAAAACCGCTGGAGGTATTCAGGAAGTCTACGCGGTAATTCCATGAAGTAAGTCGGTAATCAATCGTTTCCCCGCCTTGGCTCTTTTTGCTCACAGATGGAGGCAATTGGCCACCCTCTGCAGGCCCCATGAGCAAGGTATCTTGGTTATCAGCCGCCCATTTGTCGTCTTTGGTAAAGAAACTGCCCACGTGAATCTGCACAGATTTGGGCGATCCTGTTTCGGCATCGGGGGCAATTTTCAGTTCTGCCTCATACACCATTTTAGCAAAAGGAGCCAGATTGACCAGCGTAAAGACGGCTTGACTACCATCGTAGTTGCTAGGACTGGGATTGCTTTGGAACTGGGTCAAAGCGGCATCGTGCTGAACATGCAAGGTAGGACCTGTCAAGGTAGACGCACCGTGGTTTTGAGCCACAATCAGGAAACGTGCCGACTCCCCTGCCTGATTCGTTTGAGGACTCAAAGGCACCAAATGCACTTCCAAGTCTTGGATGCTGGGCTGCTGGTAATAGCCCAAGCTGGTAGAAGCATACATGCCCTGACGAATGCGGGAAGTTTGGTTGTTGGAACAAACCGAATATAAATGGCGACCTGGCTGCAAACTGATTTGATAATCGCCAGCCGGCAAGGCTACCGAGAAATGCCCTTGGTCATCAGTAATGGCAAAAAAGATGGAGCCCGTCGCTTTGTTTTCCAAGCGAATGGGACAAGTGGGAATGCCGACTTCACTGCTTTCTTTGCTGCAATTGGAGTTGGCATCGAAATACACATCTCCCACCAAATTACCTGCTTCGTTTTCCAAATTAGAGAAATAGCGAATGCCAGTATTTTGTTCTGTAAAATCGCCCCATATGAAAGCATCATCGCCGCGTTGACCCAATTGAAAGGTCCCCGAAATGCGATTTCCTGTTAAAGCCAAGGCACCTGATTCATAGCGAATCAAAGAAGATCCGTTACCGTCTTTTTCGAACTGGCCGCCAATCATCAAATAGTCGGGCGCACCGGCAATGGTTCGGGGTTCAGCGATGCTGAAGGAATCGAATCCCAATGCATCTGACCACCCTGTACCGATAAACTTACGAATCTCGTAATCACTACTGGCACTCTGGCCCAAAGCGTAAATCTCTGTGCCGACTGTCGCAAAATCAAGAACTTCACCGCTGAAGGGCGAACCGATCCCGCCCCATTCACCGTTGGAAGCCGTGTAATAAGCGATGTTCCCGGTAAAAGTGCTGGCAAAATATTGAAAATCACCGGCGATGTACAAGCGAGAGCCCAAAACCAATAGGCTCTTGATGGTTCCATCGGTGCCTTGTTCTGAGCTTGAACTTCCCAAATAGGACCAACTCGTCCCGTCAAAGGCAGCGATGTTTTGAACGTCTACACCGTCTACCTGATTGGTAAAACGACCGGCCACAATCAACTTATTGTCGTAAACGGTCATGGCCATGATGCCATAATTGGTCGATGCGATCCCATTCACTTGAAGCCACTGGTTGTCGTCCCAACGGTACAAATGGCTAATGGCCGTGGTGGCATCTTGCGCTGCCCCCGCAATGTAAGCGGCGGCATATAAGGTATCGTGGTACAAAACCACGCTGTGGAAATTGTAACTGCCTTGGGTGCCTTCTACCAATGGTGGGGTCGTCAGACCTGGGAAATAGGTCCAGTGCACACCGTCCCAAGAGGCGGCGGTAAAGTCATTGTTATCAGGGGTAGACGTTTCATCGAAGAGCACGACATACTCGTTGCCCGCCGCGTACGATGCTACAACCTTACCGGGTACACCATTCCCCAGCGGTTGTAGCACCTGCGCATTGGCCCCCATTGTCCAAACGCAAGCAAGCAGGAAAAATCCGAGCTTACTCATGCCTAGCAAGATAGGGTTGATGAAACACAATTTTCTCATGGGCGGCCTCCTTTCAAAGACCAAATCAACTGGGTACTCAAACCCGCAGACCACGCATGGGCCTTGACGGCAGAACCCGCTTGATACAAAGGCGTCATAGCGCCTTGCATATTTCCAAGAATGGACCAACTCAAACCCGGGCGCAATTCACGCTCCCAACCGGCGGCCACTCGAGCCGACAAGAACCAGGTTTGGAATGCATCGTCAGACCAATCTTCCAAAGTCAAATAATGGTAATTCAAGGTTTTTCCACCCTGCCCCGAAATGAGGTTGGCTTGCAGTTGAGCATCCATGACCCAGTTTCCATGTCGACCCGCTTCAGGACGGAAAGACAACCCTACAGGAATGCTCAAGAAATTCAAGGTGCTTTGGCCTTGGTATTGCACCCTTGGCCCCGGACTGAGGTAACCGAAAATGGGATAATTCCCAAAGGCATCGGCAACCGTTCCAACCGCTGAACTGGCGGGCATGCTATCTTGAAAATCAAAAGACTGGCCACGGCGATTTTGCGCCCAAGCCAAACCCGCGTGCAAGCGTAAATGTTCTTGAATATCGCGTTGAACGGAAAAAGAAAGGCGAGCGCTTTGCAAACTAAATTCGCCTTGCTGCACGCGATCAAAATAATTTTTATGTATGTAGGAAGAACGCACAGGAACGGCCGAATACAGAATACCTGTTTGGTTTTGGTCGAACCCGACCTCGAGATACCAGGGACCTTTATCAGATCGCTGCGAATCTCGAGGTGCGGATACCACCAATTGATTCTGTAAAAACGGTTCCAAGCGAAACACTCGAATGGATAAGGCCTTGGAATAAGGTTCGAAAACAGGAGGCAAAAGCCCCTGGTAAACCTCACCTACCCCTGAGGTAGATGCCAAGGAAGAAGAAGGAAAAGTTGAAGGAATAGGTGCGCGGTACAAACCCACATTAGCCTCATGCTCAGCACTACCCGCAGAAACCGATTGTTCTGGGGAAGGCGCTATCACCGGGCTCTGGGATTCAACCAATGCAGGGCCTTGGGCACCTGATTCGCTCACTGCGCTCGAGGAAACGGAGTGGCTAGCCACCCAAACCCCCAAACTCACCACGGCGATGCTCGCAGCAGACACCCATGCCCACAAGGGGAAGCGGCGCTTACGAGCATCCATTTTCGCCTCAATGGCCTCCCACATTTCGGGAGCAGGCGTAAGTTCAACTCCTTCGAGTTGTTGCTTCAGCCATTCATCGATATGCGAATTGTCGCGGTTCATTTCTTTCTTTTCTTCAGTTCTTCTTTCAGCATTTTCCGCCCGCGGCTCAGCAAGGTTTTGGCGTTCCCTTCGCTGACCCCCATCAGCTCAGCAATTTCTCGGTGAGGCAATTGGTCAATGGCGTAGAGGTTCAATACCGTTGCGTAGGTCGGTGGCAAGGCGTGCAAGCAAGCCAACACCTCAGAGAGTTCCAAAACCGGCAGCGGCTCAGAAGTCTCTTCTTCTGACAACTGATCCGACTCTGGCAACTCTTGAAACTGTGGGCCGCTTCGCTCTTTGCGGTAACGACTTAGCGCCAAGTTGATGAACACCCGGGTCATCCATCCTTCCAATTGCTGGGGATTTTTTAGGGCAGAAATGCTGTCAAAGACCTTGATGAAACCGTCTTGCAGCAAATCTTGCGCGTCATCCGTATTCCCGGAGTAGCGCAAGCAATGTCCAAACATTTTGGGGGCGAAGCGGTCGTACAAAGCCTTTTGGAATTGACGATCGCCTTTGATACACCCAGCTATGAGGACATCGTTGCTGATCAAGGGTTTCGGATTAATGACGCAGAAAGTAGTAAAGGTTACAAAAAAATATAGCGAACGCGAAGAAAACATGCGAAAAGCCCATTTTTCGGGTATTATTTTTGGCTCAACCCATGAAGTTTGATCGCCGAGACCTGAGCCCCGAAGAATTGTTGCAATTGTATCGTGCGTTAATCAAACCGCGGGTCATAGAAGAGCGCATGCTCGTGTTGCTGCGTCAAGGGAAAATTGGAAAGTGGTTTTCGGGCATAGGCCAAGAAGCCATCTCGGTAGGCATTACCTGTGCGCTCAAACCCGAAGAATACATCATGCCGCTGCACCGAAATTTGGGAGTATTCACAACTCGCGGCATCCCCTATCAAAAGTTATTTGCTCAATGGCAAGGGAAAGAATCGGGATTCACCAAGGGGCGAGATCGCAGCTTTCACTTTGGAACCCAAGAGTACCGCATCGTGGGCATGATCAGCCATTTGGGAGCCATGCTCGGGGTTGCCAATGGAACAGCTTTGGCAGCCAAAATGGCCAAGCGCCCTGAAATTTCAGTTGCCTTTTCGGGAGATGGCGGCGCCTCTGAGGGCGACTTTCACGAAGCCCTGAATACCGCTGCCGTATGGAATCTGCCCGTTTTGTTTGTCATTGAAAACAACGGTTATGGACTCAGCACCCCCAGCCAGGATCAGTTTCGTTGCAAACAATTCATAGACAAAGGAATTGGCTACGGCATGGAGGCCCATCAAGTCGATGGGAATAACATATTGGAAGTCTACCACAAGGCTTGCGAGTTGAGCGAATCCATGCGCAGCCATCCGCGCCCGATTTTGCTCGAATGCATGACCTTTCGCATGCGGGGACACGAAGAGGCCTCGGGAACGAAATACGTACCCCAACACTTGTTCGATGAATGGGCGGTCAAAGACCCCATTCGCAATTTCAAGCAGTACCTGCTGGACGAAGGCATTGCCCAAGAATCGCAACTCAACCAGTGGGAAAACGAAATGTTGGCCGAACTCAACGAAGCGGTAGAACGGGTATTCGAAGAAGCAGAACCCCAGTCCAACCCTGAGCGTGAATTAGCCGATGTATACGCTCCTGTAACCGTTCCCACCACCCCAGCAGGTAGCCAAAGCCGGGAACTTCGTCTGGTCGATGCGGTTCAAGATGGCCTCAAAGAAGCCATGCGCAAACACCCCAACTTGGTTTTGATGGGGCAAGACATCGCCGAGTACGGCGGTGTATTCAAGATAACAGAGGGATTTCTGTCTGAATTCGGTTCTGAGCGCGTGCGCAATACGCCCATTACCGAAAGTTCCATCGTCGGCGCCGCTTATGGTCTCGCCATTAGCGGGCACAAAGCCATGGTTGAAATGCAATTCTCAGATTTCGTAAGCTGTGCGTTCAACCAGATTGCCAACAACCTAGCCAAAAGCCATTATCGGTGGCAGCAGGCCGCTGATGTGGTCGTGCGAATGCCGACCGGAGCCGGTGTTCAGGCCGGGCCCTTTCACAGCCAAAGCACTGAATCTTGGTTCTACCACATACCGGGTCTAAAAATCTATTACCCCTCGAACCCCGCCGATGCCAAGGGCCTACTCTTGCGGGCATTCGAAGATCCCAATCCCGTCTTGTTTTTCGAGCACAAATACCTGTACCGCAGCTTGACTGGTCCCGTACCCGAAGGTTATTACAGTTTGGAAGAAGGGCAAGCCCGGGTGCACGATTTGGGCCGTGACGCCTGCATCATCACCTACGGCTGGGGGGTCCATCAGGCCTTAGCCGCCGCTGAGAAAAACCAATGGCCCATACAGGTCATTGATTTGTGCACCTTGTTGCCTTGGGACAAAGAGCGCGTCAAACAAGCCGTTCAAGATTGCGGAAAAGTCTTGCTATTGGGCGAAGCCACCGAAACAGGTTCTTTGTTGAGCGACATTTCGGCTTGGATTGCCGAGCATGCATTTGAGCATTTGGATGCCCCGATCGTGCGCTTGGGCAGTCTCGACACTCCCATTCCCTTGGCCAAGAATCTAGAAGACGGATTCCTACCTTGGCAGCGATTGGAAGCTGCCATGCGTGATTTGTTGGCCTATTGATCCGCGGGACGCGATTCCGTCACCAACACCGTTTAAACCCCGGCGACGCCGTAACAAGCAAGAAACATTGAATAATCAGACTGTGCCGCCCATGATCAGGCCGGTATCCTTGAGCACTGAAACAACGCCTGCGTTAAACGTTGAATCTGAAGTGCATGCAATCGCCATCGGCCACTACATATTCTTTGCCTTCAACCCTCAACTTCCCTGTATCGCGGCAAGCTGCTTCACTGCCCAATTCTACAAAATCGGCATAGGCAATGACTTCTGCCCGAATGAAGCCTTTTTCAAAATCCGTATGAATCACACCCGCGGCTTGGGGTGCTTTCGTGCCTTTGGTAATGGTCCAAGCGCGAACCTCTTTAACACCTGCGGTGAAATAGGTGATGTAATTCAACAAATCGTAGGCCGCGTGTATCAACTTTTCGGTACCGCTTTGCTCCAAGCCCATTTCGCTCAAAAACAATTGGCGATCTTCAAAAGACTCCAATTCGGCAATTTCAGCTTCGATCGCGGCTGAGATCATAAGCAACCCCGCTTCTTCATCTTTGATCAGCTCGCGCACCTGGTCTACGTAGGCATTTCCCGTATTGACGCTGTTGGGATCGACGTTGCACA
>Ga0222714_10000404_pt1 | contig 50434 bp, 84 predicted proteins | sample C33_3DmetaG_FD_165048 | JGI IMG/M metagenome (GOLD analysis project Ga0222714, IMG submission 165048) | Estuarine water microbial communities from San Francisco Bay, California, United States - C33_3D | ecosystem: Environmental > Aquatic > Marine > Unclassified | place: USA: California... | reverse complement strand
CCATCAATTGAATGGCAGCCCACACATCCAATTCCTCTTTAGACATATTGGAGAGCAAGATCGAAGAGCTGTTGGTTAAGCTTGAGATCTTTCTCGAAGGATTTAATCTTGCGCACCTTACGAATCTTAGCGCCTTGAAGTGCACCCTGGAAGCCTCCTTGAGTGATAGCTTCTTGAACTCGATTGAAGGTTACCCAGAGATCACTTCCGGCATCTTCTGCTCGTTGAGTCTCTAGAATGTTCTCAAGTACCTCGTCAGAGATCTTAACCTCCTTAGCCTGCTCAGATTCTAGAGCAATACCTTGACGAAGCAAGAAAGCTTTGAAAGCGAGATCCTTCTGCTGCTTCTCAGTCAGCTCGATATTTTTCATAGTGTTGATAACTTCAACCTTCTTAGGCAACTCCTCAACAGCATTAGTAATCAGTCCCTGAAGATCTTCAAACGAGTAGCCCATGTGACGAATCTTAAAGCTAGCAAACTCTTCGTCAGCGATAACCAATCCATTGCTACATACCAATCGATACAAGCCCATCATGAACTTAAACGACTGAGTACCATCGTGAGAGTTAGTTAAGATGATTTGCGGGAAGACATCATCACCTTCATTACCTTTGATAATCAGGTTAGGGTTCTGAAACTTAATCATGTGCTTAGAGAAGACAGAAGTCTTTCCGGCACGACCACGACGTTGAGCAGCTTGAACGGGCTGCCATCCCATCGACATTAAATCTTCGATAACACGGCTCGTAGGAACGTGTACGTACTTGCTCGATACTTTACGAGTAGGAGCATCTAAGAAAGCGAAAGGAACTTCCTTCTTCAGCTGATCGATAGTCATTACCTGGTCAGCGCTGTTGTTTGAGATCATCATATCCATAACATTTACCTTTTTATTATACCTTAAATATAGGAACTAAATTTCAGTTACGCAACTAAACCTCGCTTTTTAGCAGTTAAATAACTAATTACTTTTCCGGAATCATCTAAGTATTTTCTCTTATGCTTGGGAAGCTTTTCATTCTGCTCCTCTAACTCCTCATGTAAACTTTTGAAGTTACCTTTATACTTAATGTCTGTCCGGACCATTCGATTGTATTCGTAGTAGTAGGTAATGATACAATCATCATCTTCTATAACATAAGTACGTTCTGGTTGAACGACGTCTTTGGGTACATAAGCCATATTAGAGTAGGTCGGTTACTTCCTTTAGTAGCTGGAAGGTATCAATTACATCATCATAACGCTCTGCTTCTTCGTAATGATTAAGGCAATTGTTAAGCGCTACTGGCCATTCTGAAAGTGGTAATCCAATCTCAAAGTAGTTATCATCTCCATCAAAGGCTACCTCAAAGAGGTCTGCATTACGCTTCTTAGACTTTACTGCTACTCGGATGCCGGCTGTAATTGCATCAGCTACTTCCAGATTACGTCCTGTGAAGAAGCTTTCAAATTGGTCTGGAGTTTCAAAGTTAAACTGTTTCATACTTCAATAAATGCTAATGAGTTAGTCTTCTTAGCTCTCTTATTAGTTCCGTAGATATAGAGAGGTCCTTCATATAAATAGGTTCGCATAGGTACCCAAGGGTTGCCCTTCTCCGTACGAGTAGGTTCGGTGATGCGTCTAGGTCCATCCCAACTCCGGAAACGTCCAGACGTAACTCGGTACCATTTCTCTCCATCAGAGCTAATCTCTAACACTCCTGCTGTATTAAAAGGGAATAGAATCTTCTCTAAATGTCCTGTCTTCTCAGCCATTATTTGTAAAGCATTTCAAGTCGAGCAGGTATCACCTTACTCATATTACATTTATCACAGCAACGATCTTTCTCATTCTGAGATAGAGGCCAAGGATTGTGACCAAAGTCATCAAGAGGCGCTCCACATAAACTACAATCCACCATAACCTTTATTCTTTTCTTATTCTTCTTCGTCGTTAAAGATAGTGAAAATATCTTTGTCAAGCAACTTTTCCCGAAGTTTATTATTATGTTTATCTTGCTCAAGAAGCTTATCAGCATGCTTCTTTAGAATGTATTGCTTGTTCTTTTCCTGATCTAATTGAGGACGTTGACGTTTGCGTGGTACCTTTTTCATATCTTAATCCATTTCTGATTACTATCTAACCTAAATGAACCAATATGTTCTCTATTCCATTCATCAGGTCCTATCAAAGATAAAAACGGTGCTCCATTATTGCCGACGTAAAGATGATAGGTATCTCCTATCACAGGCTCATAAGCAAACTTTGCAGTATAAACTAATTCATTCCATTGAAACTCCTGAACAAGTCTTCTATACTCTTCTTTCAGTTCTTCAAACTTTGTACTGAGTTGTTTATTGACTTTGTTAACTCCTCTTTGCTTCCAGCCGTCTATATCTTCTGTACGGATTGCCGGAGCACCTACATTACTTGCGTAAGGAAGTAAGCCTGGATTGTCTGCTACATTGTCTGGTTTTTTCATATCCTGGCAATGAATTCGTCTCCTGGACGTTGATTAGTATCTTCCCACAATCCTAGTTCTTTCAAATGGTCGATGTGTGCCTGATCTAATTCCCAATCATGCTCCTGTACTCCATTCTTCTCGATATAGCTTTCCATCTGTGCTACCTGCTCATCAGTCATTGGAGCAGCTCCGTATAAGAAGGAACAATTATAACATAACATCTCAATGTTGTCTAGATTGTAGTTATGCCTATTCTTATCTTTGAAATTTAATATCAAAGGGACTTTGTTGTCAAAGAGCCTAGCTTCATTAAAGCCACATTGCTTACATTCTTCCTTCAAGTAACCCTCCGCAAAGAGTTTCTGTTTGATCTTCTCAGGCTTGAAATGCTCTACTGGGACAGTTCCGTTGATGAGTCCTTCTAGGGGCGGTTCTTTTCCTGTGCTGGAAAGAAACTTAGGAATGCCTTTACCTGCCTGATTGAGATGAGTATCATAAAGAGTTACTCCGTCTTCGGTTGTAAACAGTTTAGCATAAGTCTTGTAATGTGGAAAAGAAACATGAAGGTATCTAGCGGCAGCCTTATTTGACTTAGTCATCCGGATTGCTCGTTCGATATCCTCTCTGGTGAGAATCTTTCTAGGACGTCCTCTCTGTTTCTTGCTCATTATCTTTTTCGTACCATTTAGGATTAGGTAAGCCGGAATAGTAATCCCAATGCTCGTCTTCAATCAGGTTAGCCTTCTCGCTCATCGTAGTCATCTGGGAGTACAAAGCCTTCTTCTTCATCATGGTCAACGTAGCGCACTGCTCGTTCTTTTAAGCTGCCTGTATAGTCGGCTAAAGATGTTGCACTATAGTCCTGAAGTTCAGGCATCTCATCTAGAGGAGAACGCTCACCAAATTCGATAGCAGTAACATACTTGTAGACATCCTCTTCTAAGATTTCAATCTCGTTGTAGGTATGATCTCCTTCTCCTAGAGTTAGAATACGTCCACGCTTAGGAGCAGCATTAGAATGCTCAACACAAGTCACTGCAGTAGGCAATGCCTTAACTCGTAGCGGATTAATCTCCTCACCACATACTTTACAAAACCTTTTTTCCATATTTATTTTTTTCTTTTTCTATCGAAATATACCGCAACACAACCACCTAAAGTACTAAATATTAAAAGGCTTGTTACCCAAATTGTAATTCCTAATTCACTCATTTTTATATGTTGTTTTATAATAAAATTTAATTGAATTTTTGAATAGCGTTCCAGACATCTTCTGGAGTTTTAAAATTGACTTTCTCTTCTTTCTTTCCTACCTGGACAGTTATCGTTCCGTCCCAGTCATCGTCCACTTCTGGAATATCGTTTAGATACATCTGCACTAAGAAGATCTGCTGTTTATTAAAAGCAATCCTCATTAGGTTTTCAATCACCCTGAAGAACTTATCCTCAAAGGAAGTAGTATCAATTCCTATCTCAGTTGCTAGGAAGTCATTACGGTCATTTATCTCTTTGAGTATACCGATAGACTCTATGAATAGCTGTTTATCCATCTGCTCTTTTGACACAGGACGTTCTCTGATCCTATACCGAAGGCGTAGGAACTTCTTGATCTGTGCTCGTATTAAATCTTTCTCATTCATTTACTGATGCCAAATATACGAAGAAAAGCTTTCAGAGGCAACTGTTTTGTTTGTGCAAACTTCTTAGCAGCACTAAGGCGGCTGCTAGCAATGACCGTAGAAATAGCCTCCTGGCTCTTATCAACCCGGCTGTAAAACGAGAACCTTTTCATATGTAATTGATTTTTAGGATTGCAATGCTTGTCTGATAATCTTATCGAGGTACTCAATATAGATAAAGAAGCCAATGATGCTCTTATCTTTTAAGTTACGATCTCTCTCTACTCGCATACCATACTGTCCTAGTCCAGCATCTAATTTATCTCCCAGAGCCATAGCGATATCATTCTGCTCGGTTGGTGATAGAGCTCCAAAGGTAGTAGGTAAGAACTGAACCTTGATACCTTTCTTGTTAGGATCTTCATTCACATCTACTCGAAGGACGAACTTATGTCCTTGATAGTTTACTTTGGTAGCTTCAGAGATGACGTTAGTGATCTCATTAAGTAGTTCTTCTCTTTTCATATTGATCTAAATATACGAACGTAATCCTAATTCTCCAACTGCTCCGGAAAATCTTTATTATAAATAGGAGTTGGTTTTTTCTTTTTGTTAGTCTTGATTGGCTGATATGTCTCAGCTTCCTCTGCGTACTTGTCCAAATCCTGGAGATGAACTTTACCCATGTCTATAAATTAATTAATTGATCTTGATACTCAACCAGACGTTCAACAGTAAGTTCCATATTACCTAACTGGAACTTACCAACAGCCTGGTTTTCTTTTAAAATGTCTGGAAGCATCTGAATATACTGAAAGTCTTCAGAGTTAAACGTCTTACCGTCTAAACGTACAACGATGTCGGATGTATGGCTATTTACAATTCTCTTTGTCAAATCGTAAGCAGTGTTTGGTTGCTCTTGTTGAATATAACTATCAACCTTTTCCTGTAACAGGTCAGTGTAGATTGTATTACACCAAGGCTCTAATACTCTTAGCAATGCTTCAGTACAGTTACTTATTCTAAGATTGATATCGTACTTTGGCGAAACAATTGGCTTCATTAAAGTATCATGCTTTACAAAGTGTCCCCACTTACGAATAAAGTTACGAGTGCTTCTCTCATTCTGCTTCAACCACTCATCAGACTCTTTACCTACTGTTGTGATGGTAGGATTGTATCTAGAACCTCTACAGGTCATATGGTAGACACATCCCTCCCAGGTTTGAATAAATTCTATTCCGTCTAAGAGAAATCGGTTGAAGATGTCTGAGTCTTCTTTTGACTGAGGAGCGTACAGAGGATCATGTCCTCCAATCTTCTGGAAGTCCTCTCTATAGAATGCCCAAGGTGCAAAGATACCTTCCGTTGTTTGGTCCCTAACTGAATCAATATGTTTACTAACCCAGACTAGGAATTCATCCTCAGGAAAGTCTTCTGGCTCTGTTCCAAAGTTACGTAAGACCTTCTCAGGTCCGTCCGGATGTAGAGGAGGTTCGATACGAGTCAGTGATACAATCTTTCTAGGCTCAATATACTTTTCGATAGCATCGATGGCTTGAGGACAAAGATACATATCGGCATGATAGATCATAGCAACGTCTGCTGTAGCTACTTCATTAACCAATCGGTCGTAAAGTATTGTATGACCTAGACGAGTAGGACCTTCATTACGGATGGCTTTGAAGTGAGGATCATTCTCCATTCTCTCCTGACACCACTCCCAGGTACCATCGCTACTAAAGTCATCTGCTACACAGACCTCTACTTCATGGTTACCTTGATTCTTTCTAATAGCTTCATAGGACCATTTTAGGTACTTGAGATTATTTCTTGAGGGTTGTATGAAACTTATTTTCATCCTTCTATTCTTTCAAATGTTCCTAGATTCAGATCATAACCTTTGATCTCTTTCCAGTTTGGTTTAGGTTTAAATATTGCAATCGTCTGAGGAGTATCATCAATCTTCTCAATTACATCGTAGTAATCTAATACACACCAGTAAGGAGAACGCTCACACCAATCGTGAATGACTAACACTCCGTCTTCTTTTAAGAAGCTCAGAGCTTTGTATGCACACAGTCTTCTTGCTCTACCATCGACCAGTATTAAATCAAACTGTTCCTTTGGCAACTCAATTGCATTAATATACTCTGCATAGTCTTCGTATGTAGATTGATGGTAGAAGTTACTGCTTGGCTCTCCGGCAATGAAGTAGAGTGTAGCATTGTCTACCTTCTGCTGTGATAGCATCTCAGATACCTTATTGTACCATTGCTGATTATTCTCTACTGAATAAATTCTTTTAACGAGTTGAGAGAAGTATTGAGTGCTTCCTCCTGATCCCCACTCAAACATTACTGAGTCGATTGTTAGGTGCTTCTCTATCAGCTCTCTTTCTCTATCGTGCATCCATGCTCCGTTCATGACAGGTACGTATGTTTAAATGATTGTTCTGTATAGTATGTTTCATAGAGAGTTCTGGCGCGTTGACTACATTGATTATAAAAGCTCTCATCGTTATGAAGTAGTCCTACTAGCTTTCGGGCTGTAGCTAGATCTCCATCCTCAACAGTTAGCTCAGGATGCAGAATGTATTGAGTGTCTAGTCCTCCATATCCTATACAAGGAATGCCCAAGTAGGCACAGTTAAGAGCAAAGGTTCCTGCAGCATGAGTCCTCATCATATGAATACCTATCTTTCTCTTACTCAATTCTGATATCCATTGGTTCCATTCTAGATAAGGCAGTTGAGTAATTCCTAACTGCTCTTCTCCTTCTTGACGTCTGCCCATCTGTGGGGAGTATATCTCATCAGTAACACTTTTAGCTAACATAAAGGAATCAAAGCCTCCGTACCAGCTCTTGAAGTTGCCTCCTATCATCACTCCTGTTCTTTCTTCCGGAGGAGTAATAGCTCCGATTGGGTCTTCAATCATTAACGATTGTAAAACTCTTACGTCAGGATGGTTAGTTAGCCCTTGATAATATTTACTATCCTGTTGATTGTGTACGTAAATGATATCGGCAGCCATTAAGTTATTAAAGTAGTGCACTTGATTGGCTAGAGGATAGTCTTGAAAGTACCAGAAGGGACCCTCCTGCATGATGCCTACCTTCTTACATTTAGACTTTAAGGCAGGTACGTTTACTTTATCTGGATGGTTCTTAGAATTAATAACAATTCCTAGATCATATTCCTGTTCAGGTACTTGAGTGAAGTTATAATGGTCTGCATTCATTGCTACCATCCAGGCAAACTCTGTACGCATGTTTGTATGCGTACGAGGAATCTTCCCGTTAAAGTTCATCTCAGTAAAGAACGCTATTCTCATTTGCTATAGATATCGAACCAATGCTCAATCATTTCGTCCATCAACGTTTCAAATGTATACTCAGGCTCCCATCCTAGTGAACGGATCTGACTAGAGTCTCCTTTCAGGTACTTTAGCTCTTCCGGACGTAAGAACTTTTGATTCTGTACTACATACTGGTTGTAGTCTAGTCCTAGCTTACCAAATACATACTCGCACATCTCTCTTACTGAATGAGTAACTCCTGTAGCAACTACCCAGTCACCTGGCTCTTCTTGCTGAACGATTAGATGCATTGCACGGACATAATCCTTAGAGTGTCCCCAATCACGATATGCGTCCATATTACCTAGCTCAAGCTTATCCTGCAAGCCTAACTTAATACGAACGGCTGCCTTAACTACTTTGTTAGTTACGAAGTTAGAACCTCTACGAGGTGATTCGTGATTGAATAGGATACCATTTGAGGCATGCATGTTGTATGCATTGCGATAGTTACGTACGATATTATAACCAAACACTTTAGTACAGCCGTAAGGTGATACAGGAGTCATCTTAGTAGTCTCCCTCTGGTATCCATCTTCATCGACTGAGCTACCGAACATCTCTGAGGAGGATGCTTGATAGAACTTAGCATTAGGGCAATTGTTACGAACTGCTTCAAGGATATTAACTACACCTAGAGCATTTGTCATTACTGTGAACTGAGGAATCTCATATGAAATACGTACATGCGATTGTGCTGCAATGTTATATACTTCATCAGGTTGAATATCTCTTAAGAGCTTCTCCAGGCTACTTTGATCTAAAAGGTCTCCGTAGTAGGTAGTAACCTTTCCTTCTAAGTGATTAATTCTAGACTCTTGATGTTCAGGAGTAGAGTTACGACGAATAATCCCATGAACTTCATAACCTAAGCTTACTAAATACTCTGCAAGGTATGAGCCATCTTGTCCGGCAATACCTGTAATGAAAGCTTTCTTCATAATTACTTTTTAAATATATCCATTTGTGTTAAGTCCGGCCAATCTGTTACCACCCATTGACGAGGAGCGGTAGTAGTTGCTTCCGGTAATTTATCTAATCCTTTCTGAGCTACTTCAGGTGTCATGTAGTAATGGTAACCAACTGTATCAATGTTCTGATCTCTCCAAGGAGTGTTTGGTATACGTCCATCATAGGACATCTTCTTAATCGTTGTAGCAGCTTCTTTGTCGTCTGTTAAAAGTATACCTCCTCTACCTAAAGACAAATGCTTCTGGTATTGGAAGCTTACTCCCATAAACGTTCCTGGTATATAACTTCCTAGCTTCCATAGTACTGCGGCATCGATTACCCTATCGGTAACGTAGTAATAGTCCTGCCATTGCTCATCTTTCCAGAAAAGGTCTATGTTGAGTTTGTTGGCTAAGAATGGAATAGAGAGGTAAGTACGCTGAGGTACTCTAATATGATCAGCCTCTGTATAACGGAGAGCTAATTCAATACCATGGGTACAGCTATCAACAGCGATAGCATAAGGTGCACCGAAGAACTCTGCTACCTTATTCTCAAACTGTGTTACTACTTCAAAGCTCATTTTGTAGCTTGTACGTTTAAACTAATTAGTGTTCCGTTTACTTTATCCATATGAGGAATGTATGCCTGAGAGTGATCATCGAATAGAGCATGCTCTGTATCTTCCCAGTCGTACGTTTCTATATTACTAAATGTAAGAACTTTTAATAAGGATTCCAACTCCTGGAGGTCATAAGTTGTCTTATGGTAGATTGTTTGTTCACCCATAGGCATCTTTCCGTACAGAGGCCCTAAGAACTTGGATAGTGGGTATCCTTTCTCAAGGTATAGCTTAACCATTGCCTCAAAGTTAGGTACAGCTAATCTAATTACACCTCCTGGTTTTAGTTTACTATGCCATTTGGTTAGAAGCTCTTTAGCTTCTTCTCTATCAAAGTACTCAAGAACGTGACTAGCGTAGATAAGGTCTACGGAGTTGTCTTCATACGGGAGGTTAACAATGTCTTTAGAATTAAGATGAGGATAATCTCCTCCATCAATATGAACCCAATCAGGTCCAAAGTCTCTCCAGCCGCAACCTAAATTTAACTTTAACATTATTTCTCTATTTTTAAAATGAATTGTCTATTTTGTACTAAACCTGATTTAATTTGGTCTTTATGTTCATTCACGAACTGATCTAACGCTCGATGAATATCGTTACCGTTATCAAAATCATCTCCGGTTATGTACCCTCCTGATTTAACTAACTGGTAGCTTATATTAAGATCTTCTAGCACAGCTTCGTAACTATGGTCACCATCTATGTATGTCCAATCTAAGCTATTAGGTTCAATATGACTTAGTAAGTTTGTGCTAAGGTCTCTTATCACCTGTACATTTGGACTGCTCCTAAACATTCCTACTACATCGTTGTAGATGCCATCCATATCTTCCTGAGAGGTAGCTTGAGTTCCTCCGTACCATCTATCTGGATGCTGAGGTGTAAACAGCCAAGGGTCACATAAGTATAGTACTGCTGGAGAGATTTTACTGTTAATGGTTTTAGAGAACTCTCCTTTCCATACTCCAATCTCTACTCCTCTGCTTTGTGGAGGGAAGTAATCTAATACAAAACTCTTATCTAACATTGAAACTTCTTCTTAAAGAATTAAAATCTATTCTATCAATATGCATCCGTTGAGCATCTTCCCACTTGTACATGAGGTTCTTCAAAGGCGTACAGATGATTGTACCTCTGTTAAAATAGCTTGCCATTATAGAGAAGCTACTCTGACCTGTGATGAGTATATCTGCAGCACACATATGGTGAAATGCTTCTAGATCAGAGCCTCCAAGCTGTAGTGTTACATTCTCTCTTACAAGTACTTTAAAATCTTCAGGCTGTCCTTCAGAGAAGATATGAATGTCTAATAGTTCTAATCCTAGCTCTGAGTTAAACTTATCGATAATGCCGGCGTAGTAATCTAGATCCAACCATCGGTCTGGGTTCTTACTTGCATTAATATCTCCTCTACGGATATGAATAGCGATAGATACTTTACTGCCATCGTACTTCAAGTCAATACCTCTATCCAAGCTCCAGTATGCTTGCTGAAGCTCTTCTACTACCTTAGAGTAGTACTGAGTAAGTAGTCCAGGAAATGGATTATGCCCTAACTTAAATAATGTTTCATCTGGACTACTCTCTATTACTTCTCTTATACGCTCTATACTTTGATAGTAGTGTATGTGATCTAGTTCATCGTTGTGACATAGCTCAGGAGTACCTAACTCAACAACTGATGTGTTACTAATCTGATCAGTTGAACGATAAGCAGTATGTAGGTTTAAGAATGCTTCATACCTCTCTGCATCTTCTGTAAAAGGACTGTACACGTACTCTAAGTCAAATAACTTACTGAGGTATAGTCCTGTAATCCAATTATGGAACTTATGTCCTGAGCTACTTCGACCTGCGTCTGGGTCTGTGAAGTGTATAGGTGCTGACTGAATATACTTCATAATGTCTTACCTGTATGAATGACTCTGTGAATAGTATCCCAGATGTTATATTTGTTTAGTATCAAATCCTTTGCTTCAAATAGAGCGGAGTAGTCTAGCTGCTCTACTGGAATGCTTGTGATGTCTCTTACTTGAGCGATTACATCTTTGTCTAGATCAATTGTGAAGTAACTTCCTTTAGGAAAGAATCTATCGATCTGTTTACATCCTACATAGATAGGAAACGTATTACATAGTACAGGGTCGCAGAACTTCTCTGAGAAGTATAAGTCTGTTTGTCCGTTCTCAATAGCTAAATTAAATCGATAAGGAATTAATCCATCTGTCTTATCTCTAGCTGGAAGCTCTCCTAAATACTTCTCATCTGTATAGCGAGTAGTCTTTCCGTAGATATGTAAATCAATACTGGAAGCATGAAGCTTATCAACTACTTCAACTCTCTTATTATGTCCGCTTACTCCTAACTTACCGGAGTCAATAATGCTTAGTAGGTGAGGCTTATCTGTAGACGTATTAGAGAGTATCTCATCATAGGTTCGATTCACCCACCAGGTCTGAGGCATATGGCTGTTTCCTTTCTCGTGATGAAAGTTATATGCTGCCTGAGGTATATCATGGAAGTAGATATGTCTTGGCTCTCTTCCAAAGAAGATTAATTTACTTGCGTGGTATTTTCCATCTGTCTTGTCTTGAGCTACTTCATAAGTGGCTTGATCAATATCGTCTACAGCAATAAGGTTCTTCCATACTCCACTACTGCCTGGTGTCTGTTTACTAAACAGTTCAGTTAGTTCTTTGGAAGGTAGGAAGTAGTTATGAAAGTAAACTTTGTAGAGAGTGTCGAAGTTCTGAGTTAGAAAGTTATATAGGATGTGTCCTAGTTTAACCTGATCTCTTCTCTGAGAGTCAAAGTCGATCTCTATTCCTTTAAACTGTGCTCTGGTATGATGGTAGTTTCTTTTTAGAGAGTCTATCGCTCTTCTGTAATCACCGTCTGTGATCTTATCGCTAAACCATTTATCAATTCTAAAAGAATCTTCTAAGCCTTCCTCTCTGTCTACGTATACGATCTTATACTCTTCACCTTCAGGCATATTAGCAATCCAATACTTTAACGTGCCAATGAATCGAGGATCTTTAATAAAGACTGTCTTACCTTTGAGAGGTGCTAAAAAGTCTTTGATGAGAGTATTAAGGTTGTCATCAAGAACTTCTGGGAGGTCTTTATGATTGAAGTATATCTCTGCATTAGAGTAATGTGAAAGTATTTGATTGTTAAGCATGTTAACAAAGTAAGACTCTTTGATGTCATACTCCCTAGTAAGCCCTTTAGTTGTAGCTACCCTATCAACAATACTCTCACAGCCTATCTCCTCTAGCATAGAAGCTATTAAAGATGTTCCTGATTTATATAATCCAACAACGAATACTATCATAACTTCTGATAAACTCTACCCTCTCTAATTCTTTGTTCGGTTTGCTTTTGCTCTTCTGTTCTTAGTCTTCCTTCGTTCTGTAGCTCTTGGTCTCGATTAAGTACATAGAGTACTTCTGGACATCTAAAGATACGGTCTTTGCCAGCCATCTCTACCATCGGTAAGCATAGAGCATGATCCCATGCTGCTGCAAAGATCTCTCCTGTAGCAGGATCAATTAGGTCTTCCCTCTCTATCTTATTAAGTAGCCAGTACTTATAAGTCTTTAGGTGTGAGTAAGGAAAATCATATTGACGATGTAGGTTCTGCTTATCTACTTCTGGATGTATATCTGCCTGGAAGTGACCTCCTAACTGAGCTGTAGGCCACATCTGGTATTGTCCAAAGGTCATCCAAATGTGTTCGTTCTGGTATACTTCATTTAGGTATTGAAGTACAAAGCTACTTGAGAGCCAATCATCTCCATCTACTTCGACAATAATGTCTTCATCCTGTATCAGGTTATTACTCTCTAAGTAGTTCAATGCATACATAAATGCCTTACCTTGACTTCCGTTATCTTTATTTTTAATAGCCAGGAAGCGATCATCAGCAAAGCCTAAATGAGTTAGGGTACTGTAAGTAGTATCTTTTGAATTATCATCAACGTAAACAAAGAGAGCATTTTTATACGATTGGAATCTATTCATATGAATATTCATCCTAATGTACGGCTCTACATTGTAACATGTAGTGATAATAACAAACCTATTGTCCATCTAAGAATGTTTTATCTAATGCCTGACCTTCGTAAGGACCTGTCTTGTATTCGTACACTAAAGTATTATCTTCTAGGATTGTATAGGTATGTCCTCCTTCTAAAGTAAATGAAGCATCACCTGGGTATAAGGTAGGTTCAGCAATTACTTCATCATCTATATCAAAGAAGGTACAACGTACACTCCCCTGTACTACTATCCAGCTTTCTTGAGCAATCACATTACGGGTACGCTCTTTCCAGATATGCTTATGTGGCCTAAAGGTCTTACCTTCTTCCATATTAAGAAGTGCACATTGGATAAAATGATCTTCTGGTACAACCTCTACACGTCCTGGGGTTAGATCTTCTTTACGTACAATGATGTGTAAAAGCTTATTAGTATCTACTTTTGAATAAATCTTTTCCATTATAAAGTATCGTAATAGTTATTTTGTCTTTCTTGTCTCTCAATATCTTTAGGATGATACAAAGCCCATTCTTCTTCCATAGGCAGGTAAGCAAACTGCTTATGTCCTTCAATCACTTCATGTACTTTATTCTTCCATCTAATCTCAGGACTCCTCTTATAGACTCTAGTCTGGAAGTCAGGCCAATTGACCCAATTGTTCTCATCAACTCTCCAGCCCCATTTCTGAATATGCTCTTGAGTCAATCCTTGTACTGTGTTAACTCTAGGTACAGCATATAGTTCTACAGCTGAGTTGTGTTCTAGTACTGTGGGTAAGTTTTTAATCAAAGAAGCATGAGGCATCTCATCTGCATCGATCTGAAAGATATATTGACCTAAACAAGCTTCTGTAAGAGCATTTTTCATATTAGCAAAGTGCCCATCGAAGTGGTATCCAATCCATCTAAAAGAAACTTTGTTAACACTTCTGGCTCTTAGAAAATCTTCAACTGATTTAGAGCCATTATTTGTATCATAGAAAATAATTATCTCATCCTGCTCTCTCTTGTTCTCAAGTAGAAAGTCCAACAGGCGATGTAGCTCTATAAGCTCATTACATACCGTAATTGCATAACTTATTTTCATAACAATTCAAAAAATCCAATCACTTCTAAAGCGTCCATAAAGTCTCGTTCAGCAAAATGCTGTACGTTCTGCATATCCATTCTATGAGTTTGGTTCTCACTTAACTTCTTATCGCCTTCTTGAAGTGGTACTGCTCTAACAGCAGCCCATTTCCAATCTGTTGCTGATGTTCCATCTAGAAATACCATACCTCTGTTAGGTAAAGTAATTGTAGAAGGTACCCAGATACATCCATCGGCATCTGTATACATAAGGTCTTTATACAATTCAGGTGATGATTCTAAGATAGCTTTAATAGGCTCTGAGTTTTCAATCATTACTGTTGAGGTAGTAAAGCCACAGCCCATACAGAGCCAAGTCTTAACCTCTTCACTTACCTGCTGTTCGTAGCAGGCATTCGATCCACAGCGCTTACAAATAGTTAACTGTTCCATTTTAAATCTTTTGTAGTTTAGGAAGTGAAAGTGTTGGTAGTTTTAACTCTACCTGTTGAGCAAATGCCGGGAGACTCTTTGATAGAATTGAATCTAATTGCTCTACCATATTATCAAAGCTAAAGTTATTACGTGACTTATATCCTTGACGTTTAGCTAGCTCTGAGTACTTCTTATAGTCTTCGAATACGTTACGTAGAGCTAATCCTGCTTCACTATCTGCAGGAGTAAACCATTGTGCCTCTGCCAAGATCATATTCTTAACTACTGCACTTGGGTGTACATTCGTTAATGAACCTCCTACTAGAGTAGTAAATTCTCTATCTAAGAAGTCAATATGTCCTGACCATCCTGTGGCTATGATAGGTTTGTTAACCAGACTGAACTCTAATAGAGGACGTCCAAAGCCTTCACCCTTAGTAAAGCTAACCATAGCTTTTACCTTCTTGTGGTTGTATAGTTCGTTAACTTCTTGATCAGACATCTCTCCGTGAAGTACGTAGATGTTTGGTAGAGTGCCGCTAACAGTACTTCTAATCTCATCTATCTTTTTTAAGATCTGATCTCTGTCTAAGATGGAAGCGTTAGCTGATTGAGTCTTTACAATAAGAGCTGGTTGTTTCTTTTTATTTTTAAATACTTCTAAGAAGGCTTTGATCATATAGCCAACATTCTTTCTGTCTTGTGCAAAGTCTCCTTGCAACCAATGTCCTACAAATAAGAAAGCAAAGTCTTCTTCAACACCAGATAGGTTAAAGTTAGAAGGAGTGATAAAGTACTTTTCTAAGTCTGCTCCTTCAAGCAGTACCTCGATAGGCTTCTGTAATTCTACTGTACCTTTTACCTGTCCACCTTCTTCGACATTAAACTTAGAGCGCTGAAAGGTCTCCTTAGCATGATTAGAAGAGACTAGATTAAGATTCATTCTATTCAGTCCTTCAATCCAACTAGGGTCACAGATCGTAGTCTCAATACCAGCAGTAACTCCGATGTTATATTCACCTACAGGCTGGAATTCATTAGGTACAGTTACCTGTATCCATACTTGAGGCTTTGATGTAAGGTTAGGTATAACAAGTGACAGTAACTCTACTTCGTTATGGTCCTTTAAGTAACCAAAGCGAGTATTACCCCAGCGCTGGCTTAGAATCTTTACATCGTACTTACCTGTCTTTAAAAGAGCTTTAACCAAGTCTCTGCTTCTTGCTCCATAACCGCTGTACGTATCAACCGGACAGCTTATTGTAACATTTATCTTACTCATTAGTATACCATTGCGTGTTTAACATATCTTGCTGGTAGAGTTTCTACCTTGATAAGGTCGTACTTAGAACGTGGCACAAAGCTTTCAAACGTCTCTTCGATACATTGAGCGATATTTGCTCCCATTGCATCAGCTGTCATCTTAGCTTCATCTGAACGTACCCAGTCATGACCTAGCATACCTCTACGATCTCTTTCTTCTTTAGGTAGCTCATATATTTCTTGAATAGCTTGAGCTACATCTCTAAAGTCACATCTGTCATCGTGGATGTATGGAGTAGGTACTGAACCTACTAGCGAGATATTAGAAGGGAAGACAGGTACTGCCCACTCACCATGCTCTAAGTAAGTAGCCATATGATTAGAAGGTACCTCTGGATTAGGTGTATACCACTCTCCATCATCGTCTATAAACCTCATCTGGTCTTGCATACCTCCGGTAACGTTACCGATGATCATAGTACCAGCAGTCATTGACTCAGTTAGAGATAGGCCCCATCCTTCATTAGAAGAGATCAACATCGTAACATCAGCCATATTGTAGAGCCAGTTCATCTGCTCTGCTCCTAGTTTGTTCTGAGAGAAGAATACATTTACGTAGCTTGGGTCGCAGATAGCTTCCCTAACAGCATATAGGTCTGTACCATTCTGATCTACTGCTTGTGTATGCATTACTAGTGCACACTTCTTAGCCTTCTCTGGTCCGATCTGATCACAGAACTGTCTGTAAGAAAGAATAACATCCCCCGGGGACTTACGACGGATGTTTCTAGAGTTCCAGAAGACAACGAATTCAATATCTCTTCCTTCAAAGATACTATTTCTAAACTCTAAGTACTTAGCATACTGGTCAGAGTCTTTTGTGACTGGTGAGAAGAAGTCTGTATTGATGCCGTGAGGTACATACTTAATAAGTTTACCTTTAGCTTTTTCATCTAATACCATTCTATTAATGTTAACAGTCTGTTTAGAGATACCCATCAATAGATCACAACACTCGTAGAAGCTCTTATTGTAAAGAGGAGTAGGGTAATCATCCCAAATGTTTAGATATAGAAGAGGAATAGTCTGTCTAATCTCTCTTTCAATATCATACAACCAAGTCCAGTATCTAGGATCAGTAAAGTGTAGAATAGCATCTGGTTTCTCTACTCTAATAAGTTCCCTAACAATATCAGCAGTACCGTAACCTGACGTAGCATATAGCTTAACGTACGAGTCTTCGATACCTACTTGCTTGTTAACATCTGCCGATAGGTCGAATGCTTTCTTATCATCTGGGTGGTTCATTGCTCCTCCTAGGTTAACCCAGTTGAAGTGATGTGAGGTTTGTATTACTATCTCTCTGGACATCGTAGCGATGCCGGAGTGTAGTCTCATATCATCTGATAACAGAAGGATCTTCTTTCGATCTTCTTTTTTAACGTAACTTAATTTGCTGTTCATTTATTTGATACTTATATCATTTTGATTGTGTACCTTCTCTCGGAATCTATCATCTGTAAGATAGAGAAAAATTGCTCGATCGGCAAGCTTTTGAAAAGAAAATTTGTGACGTACGCACTGAATCTTAAACTGCTCAAATAACTCTTGCTCAACCCTTACACTGGTTAGCTTCTTTTCGTTCATAGCCTTTAGTATTATATATGTATATATAAATATCTAAAAATCTACTTTACTGCTACATTACACAGAGGATTTTCTTTAAAGGGACAGAACATACAATTACTCTTTGAAGGCTGTTTAGGATACTCTCTCTCAAGATAGTTTCCGTTGTCGTCAAAGGCTTGTGCTACAAAGCTGTTAACCTTCTCCATTGCCTTCTTTCGTTTAATCTTTCCGGAAGCAGGCTTGAACTCCTGAACTCGTTTAGGCATAAAGTCGCCTCCGTAAAGCTTTCGACGTACAATAAAGTACTCAACGTCTATATTCTCTACGTCAGTATTGAATTGCTGAGCAAAGTACTCTTTGTAGAGAAGTATCTGAGATACTTTAGTCTCGTCTTTCTTCTCATAATCGCTCCATCCTTTAGTAGATGTCTTGATGTCTAAGATTAAATACTTACCTGTAAAGCTATTATATAATACTAAGTCGATGAAACCTTTGAATATAACTCCAGGCTTTACCTCTTGAAGGATAGGTACTTCAATACCTGCTAAGTAAGTATTCTTTGTACTGAAGTAGATAGCTCGTTTCTTCTTGAGGTAGTTTAAGATCTCTACTCCATCCTGATGGAACTCTTGAAGTGTTTGAGGAGTAGTGAAGTCTTCGTTGCTGTTATTGTAACGCTCCTTCTTATAAGTCTTCCTCATTCTATCTAAGAGTAGCTCAGATAGGTCCATCTCATTAGCTGCTTTAACTGTTTGATTATAGAGTACATCTAACCACTCCTGTACCGTCTCATGAAGAGCAGTACCAAAGACTGTATGAATAGAAGGCTTATATGGAGCTAACTTCTTAGGGTAAGTTAGGTACCATTTGTATTGACAGCTATCGTAAAGTAGAATCTGACTAAAAGAGATATTCTTCTCTGTACCGTAGTCAATCTTTCTTGCTTTATACTCCTGTACTACTGTAACCTCCTTAGGGAGTTTTTTAGCCATAACTTATTTTTTCCACAATCCTCTATCCACCAACTGGCAGATGATTGCGTAGTTGCAGATGTCCTGAAAGGTATCTGATAGAGTTTCGTTCTGTACTTCTCGATTGTTGATGATTAGGTTCTTCCAGCGATTGATCTTATCGCTCATTCGATACCAAAGCCCTGTAAGAGCAAAAGACCTTTCTTCTTTACTGCTAAGACTAGTACCAGCAGTAATGTTATGCATACCGTAGTCAAGATGCTTCTTAGCAAATAACTCCATTTGCTCTTCCATGACAGCCATGTAGCCAGCATGAATGGTAGGATATTCTTTCTTGAGGATTTCGGTAGCACTTGGGCCGTACTTAACTATTTCTTCTGACATATAACTTAATCGTTTGTTTGATTCTTTTTATTAGCAAAACCTTTTACTGTCTGCTCTTCTCGATCTAGTCGCTCTTCAATAGCTTCTAAACGTCCGGCAATGGCAGATAAAGCTTCATTGATATCTTCTACAATAATGCTATCGTTCTGTTCTAGTTGAGCAATCTGATCGATTGATACTTTAGGAGTATCTGTCTTAGTCTTTGTACCTCGCAATAGCAAGATAGTTAGCATCACGATAGGTGCTACTAGAATAGTAAAAACAAATAAAGCAGTAAGGGTCTGTAGGATGTGTATCATATACCGTATCTATTATATTTACTATAAGATACGAAATATAATTTAAACGAGCAACTTAGCTTCTATCTCCTTTGTGTAGATCGATCTTATCTAGGATCTTATTAAGGTCAGCGCTTTTGATGATACCTACCATTGAGGCATTCTTTAATGCGCTAAGTAATTGAAGTATAATGAAAGGTACGATGATTGTTTCTGATAGCCAGTTTGTTCCAGCAAAGCCTTTTTCTACCATTAACACAACTGTTAAGAAAGCTACCCACGTTACTGCTCTCTGTAATACTCTTACAGCCTTTCTTGTTTGAAAACCTTCTCTTTTAATACCTGCGGCGATGCCGAAGAACCCATCGATAAATACAACTGCTATTAGAGCTAAATATTGTTCGGCATTGCTCATTGTGAGCTCCATAAAGTAGGTGCACATAAAGGTTAAAGCTGTAAGTATTGATAGGAATACGGTACTTGTTTTCATTTTAAAGGCTTATTAACATGTCTAATAGTTCTGGTTGAGGGAACATATCAAACTTATCTGTTCTGGTATTGGTATGTGTCCATAAGCCTTTTACTTTACCGTAATAAGCATCTTCGTTAAACTCAAATGCTGCGGCACCTTTCTGTTTAATAAGTGCAGGTAAGCCGGCTCTAACATCGATACCGTCTCTTTTAGCTATAAAAAGAATCCATTTTTTAAGAACTTCAATTTGCTTATCAGAGTAGCGGTGCCAAGTTTTATGGCCTTTAAATGCTTGTGGCAGGGTTACAATTTGTGACGGGTCTACAGTCGCTCCTGCGTATGTTTTTCCGTCTTTAACGTACCCAAAGTTACATACCTCGATACCAACAGAGTTGATATGCATTTTTTGAGAACCGTTCTTACCTAAATGATATCCCCAGTTACCTGCCGGGAAGGCTTGTACTAGTTCACCATCATATTGATCATCATTTCCTTTACAAGAAGGTCCTCCTAGTACAAATTCTGTAGAGATTGGACCGTTCTTATCAGCATCCCAAGCTTTAATAGTGTTGTAAGGGTTGTGCCAGCCTGCTGTGTGGTGTAGGAATAACCATTCAGCTTTGATAGGACCTTTCTTATATTCGTCAGCAGGCATAAAATATTCTACTATCTGTAGATCATCTACCTTGTAAGGTTTTTTTGTATATAGACCTGAAGCGTTTTCTGGGATGGCAGAGGAGGTGCTGTTATCAGTATCTAGTAGTCCCATCTTACCTAGTGTTCCGTTGCCAACTATACCGTCGGCAGTTAGTCCGTTGGCTGCTTGCCACTTCTTAACAGCCTCAGCTGTAGCAGGGCCGAAGATACCATCTGCGGGGACGCCAATAACTTCTTGTACGTCTTTTACAAGCTCACCTTTTGAACCAACCTTTAGTACCATATTTACTCTTCGTCTTTTTTAGTAAAAATTTTAGTAACACCGTCGATGCCAAATGAGCCAAGAACAATAATTACAAAAGAATTAAAGATTGTATCAGAGATTACTAAATCAATACCCATAATACCTGTCACAATGTCAGCTGCAGCGAAGATCGCCATGATCGCGAAAGATGCAAATCCTACAATATTCTTTTCGTTGTAGGTGTTATCGTCTTTAAAGATGTCTGAGAACGCCATAAAGTTTCTTTTAAAGTAATTTAACATACCGCAACAAGTTTTAGTAGAACAATCTTTGATATAAATATGTCTTAGAACTTGTTACTTAGTAGGTCCTCTATAGCCTCTTGTATTTCTTCTGGGTCTAGTTCTAGTTCAAGCATAATGTTACCTCTCCACATATCTTCCTTAGTACCGTTGTTAAATAAGATAACTGTAGGAAGTGCTCTGATTTTGTATTTATCTTTTAAAGCTGGGTACTTTTCAATATCAACTCTGTAATATTTACAGTCTTTAATTTTATTCCAATCCTTGTAGGAGTTCGCAAAAGGTGCTGTAAATTCTACTACCACTACTCCTGTATTGATTGAAGATTCAAAATTGCTTGTAGTTAAATACTTTGGGGCAGTTGTTTTAGATTGTCCAAAAACAGCTGTGGAGAGTACAACTAACATTATTAATAATAACTTTTTCATCGTCCTTCAAATAATCTATCTTCAATTTTATCTAACTGCTTTTTAATCTCCTCAACGTCATCTTGAGTGTTCATGATTGTTTCTCTGATCATTTGATCTTTTAGATCATACTCAGTACGTGTGATGTTAGGAGCTGGTAATTCTTTTGCTTCTTGAATATCAGCTTGAAGTGCATACCACATACCTACTACAGTAGCAATACCTACACCGATGCCGGCTAGTGTTTTAATAGATACTGTGAAGCCTGTTTCTTCGTTTAACTCTCTAGCCATCTTATCTAAATTGGTAGTTAATACCTCCTTTTATCATGTACAAATTTCTATTCCAATATTGCTGCTTACTACCTTCAATATAAATGCCAAGCTGTTTGGTTAACCACCAGCCTGATACAAAACCGGCTTGGTAGTCAATCCAGCCTGGGTTTGCTATTCCATAAAAATAAGCAGTGTCGCCGTATGCTTGCTGATTAAAAGGTAGTATGCTTCCCCAAGCATGTAACCAGAATTTATCTGATGTATGGTAGAAGTCTAAGCCTACAACTGGTGAGATTGTTCCCATAACTCCTATAGAATCTAACATCATATCATTGTAATCGCCAGCAATATCGTCCCACATTAATCTTCTAAACTCCCAGTCGGACAGCGCTATTGTATCACCTGTTGCATTATTTCTCCAGTGGTACTCAGTATATGTAGTTCCGTCTCCGTATTCAACATTAACAGAGTAGTCTGAATAACCGGCGTCGTATGCTAGAGAAAGCCAAGAGCCTCCGTCTTCTAGGAAAGCTTTAATAGGAGCAATGCCGTAGTACATATGATCTCTTAAGTTAACTCCTAAAGAGAGGTTTAATTTACTCCCGACAGGCTGTCTATATCTTAAATCAGTTGAAGTATAGTTTAAGTTAACAAATCCATTATCAAAGTGCTCTACTTTAGCGATGTAGTGTTTTCCTAAATACCTTAAAAAATAATTATTATTTGTATATACTTGTCCAATTTGTCTGTTAAGTTCACTATGGAGTAAGTATTCCCATCCGTTAACTGCTCCAATATTAGTTGATGTTGAAATGTTCTTTTCACTCCCGTCATAAAATATAGTAGGTCTATTTTCATACTTAAACCTGGCGATCTTACGAATACCTAAGGAGTAAGTATAATTGAAAGGATTCTGATTCTCTACCGGCTGTGGCTGTAACCACCATTCTCTTGGAATAAACCAGTCCCCATAAGCATCTTGTACAGGCTGTGAGACAAATGCTGTTCCATATACAGTTGAATACTTAAAAAATTCTTTTACTTGGGCTGAAGTATTTAAGCTTATACTGAGAGCTAATAAGAAGATTATTTTTTTCATGTATGTGCTTTTATAATAAATAGAAACAGGAAAAGGGACACGTGGTCCCTATTCTAATTTATTCTTTCTTTAAACTTACTCCTCTTCTTCTGAGTGGTCGTTGTAGATGGATTCTTGAATACCGTCATACAGCCAAACAGGCTCGTTGAAGTGAATACTAATCAGTGGCTGATTCATTTCCCAGGTCTTTAACTTCTTTTGGTAAAAATTCTGTATTGATATGTCCGCAAGCGGTACATGCAAAGACTGGGATAGGAAGATAAGAAGTCTGACCTGTTCCTGTTAGAAGGCCAGATACTTTACGGATATGTAGAGCTTGCTCAAAATACAAGTGTCCGCATTCATCACACGATACTGGTGATGTTTGATCTAAACTTACGTTTAAGTTCTGATTCATTTCTTAGCTGCTGGCTTACGATTGTTGTTACGGCGACGAGTAGGCTTCTTAGGAGCTTCTACTACTTCAGCTTTAGGAGCAGGAGCAGCAGCTGGTTTGTTAGCTGGCTTTCTGTTAGCAGGCTTACGTCCTTTTCTAGGAGCACCTTTTGCAGCAGCAACTACATCCTTAGATTGCTTAGCAACCTCTTTAGCAGCTTCAAGTACATCTCTAGTCTCCTCAGCAACTCTTTTAGCACGAGCTCTGATAACTTCGATGTCTTCTTTTACTTCTTCTACAACTTCGACTACTTTTTCATCAACGGTTGTTTGATCCATTAACCAAGACCAACCTCTTTTAACTGATGAGGATAACCAATTCCAAAAACGTTTTAACATGACTTAATTTAATTTAATGTTCTTTTATATAAATATATACTGATTACCTTTTAATAAGGTTTATCATCATATTTCTCATGAAGGAAGTGATAGAACTCTAAAACAGTCTCACCGTCAAAGCTCTCTAAGTGTAGCATAATCTCATCTCGGTTCATATCAAAGATACGTCCTACGTACTTGTAGAAGCCTTCTAAGCGGCGGTTCTCTTCCTTCTCATGATCTTCTAAGAGACGTTTACGGCGAGCTAGATCTATAGCACACGTCTCTAAAAACTTCTGCCAGTCACCCTGAAGTTCAAACCACTTACGGCGTAGACGATGCTCTACTAACTGAGCTTCAAACTTATAAGGAGCAGGATCAAAGTCTCCGTTCTCAACTCGCTCTAGAGGAGAAGCCTTACCGGTCAATGGACGAGTCTTAGGAGTATAACTCTTCCACCACATGAACCTATTATAAGGCATCTTGAAGTAGTTCTTCTTAAAGAATGACTCTAACCACTCTTCGGTATGGATCGGCTTGTATGGACAAGGATCATTCTCGGCGTACTGCATAACATTTCCCATATCTAAATATATGAAAATATTAGCAAGTATGCAACTTATCTTAGGAGAGTTACGTTAAAACTATACTGTTCTATAATGTCTTTGTATGAGATAAAAAGCACTCCAAAGTATACTCCGTCTGAAAGATCTCCTCCATTCCAATCGTTCTTGTAGTCTCCGTTCTCATATACGACAGTACCCCATCTATTCATAACAACTAGCTCTCTATACTGCCAATCCATTAAGTTTTCAATAATAAACAAATCGTTTTTATTATCACCATTTGGAGTCATCACATTCGGAATAACTACAGGCTTAGGATCAGGACTTACAGGGTCTGGTTCTAATTCTTGATCAATCGGACCAATAGGGTCGGGAGGTGGAGGTGGCGGGCAATCATCTACAATAAGAACTATCGTATCAAATTCAGCCATAGGCAGACCGCACTTATTGATTAATGTATTACCATCGTTACCTTTCTTAGAATAGAGGTAGTATCTGCCGTCCATACCAAAACTAAAAGGTACGTGTAGTGTTAGTGAATCTGTCTCAGCATTGACATCGCAATTGGCTTCGATAGCTGTAATAGCTCTAGGCTGTCCATCAGGTCCGGTCATTCTAAAGTCTTGTTCATTGACTGAGTAGCAGTCTAAAGCGATATGGAACTTTAGAGTTATGACTGTATCAGAGCAGCTAGCTTTAAGGAAAGGTAGACCTGTTAGAGTATCAAGAGGGTAGGTTGTATCATCATATTGTACACCCTGCATGGCAATAGTATTACAGTTAGGAGAGATACTAATCATCATATCTCTAGAAGCTGTTCCTACCTTATACCAGTATCCCCATAACGTATCAAATCTATATTCTTCTACTAGCACTGATAGTATATCAATCTCAGTAGCGGTGGGTAGAAAAGAAATCAGACCACTAACAGGGTCGATATTAAAATACGTAGAAGTAACTGGCTGTTGTGAAGTCCAGCCTGCTAGAAAAGGAATGTCAGTCTGGTTAGGGTAGGCATTCTGTCTGCAGTTGATAAGAGAATAAACTACTGAGTCTCCATCCTCTTCGATGGCTGTTTGTTTCCAGTTAAAAGAATTACCAACACAGAAAGCTCTTACAGGCTCACTAACAAAGACCGGTGAGGAGTTTTGACCTTGAGAAGCATTATCTAACTCAGCATCAAAATAAAATCCTGCTCCAGATGATCCTGCTATGTTTGTAATACCTCCAGGTCTGCAGCAGTTCTGATACCAGAATCTAAATGAGTTACAGTTACCGGGCAGTATAACATACCCTACGTACATATAAACTTCTAGAGTCTTAGTTGCAGAGCTAGGAGTTACACAATCAAATAACGTAGGAGATACTATTCCTGATCCAGGCACTAGCGTAACCGGTACGTTGATGTTTGAGTAACAGCCTGAGCTTACTGTTACGTTTTCAGTGGTTGGCATTCCAATACCGGTAACGTCTCTATAGATACGCAAGATCACTTTGTAGTGTCTTGCTGTACCTGTCGAGTCGCCAATATAACGATATTGAATATCACCTCCGGAAAGGTGTGACCCGTATAAGATTGTCGATGCAATAAATGCTAGTAGGGTAAATAACTTCTTCATAGATATAAATATAAAAAAAGGGTGACTAAAAAGCCACCCTCTCTTTAAATAAACTTTTACGTAACTTAGAAGTTATACTTCAAGCTAGCGTTCCAAGTACGGCCAAAGCCAAACCATACTGAGTTACGAACGTCGATACCGTTCCAGGTAACAGAGTTCTCATCAGCGTGGATGTTTGTCTCAGACTCAGAGATGTAAGTAGCATCAAGCAAGTTGTTGATGTTTACTCTCAAAGACCACTTCTCACCTAAGCGAGTAGTAAGACCGGCATCTACTAAACCGTATGAAGGAAGCTTAAGAGCTCCAGCATTGTCTGGTTGAGTGAAGACAGCATCTACAATAGAGTAGTCAGCGTAAAGACCATCTACAAAGCGGTAACCTAGATCAAAAGCAACCCACTTATTAGCGCGGTAGTCAGCAGCTAAGTAAGTAGTGAACTGAGCAGCGTCACCAACCTTAGCACCCTTCAAGTAAAGAGTACCTGTACCGATTGATTGCTGTTGATCGTCAAACAACTCTGCATCAAAGTCTTTAGTGTATCTCCAATCACCGATAGAAGTCATAGCAGTCAACTTCAACTTAGGAGTTGCGTTGTATACACCTTCAACTTCAATACCGTTGTGACGTACGTCGATATTACGGAACTGACCGTAACCCTGATCACCTTGAGCATTAAACAATGCACGAGTGATAAAACGATTACCCCAAGTTGTAGAGTAAGCATTTACATTCAAGGTAAGTTTGCTGCTATTATAACCGTACCCTAACTCTACAGATTTAATTTCTTCGTTCTGTAGGTCTTCGTTAATAAGGTTAGCATAGTTAGGGAATACAGCATCAAACTGAGGCTGACGAGAGATGTAACCAGTGTTAAAGAATACGTTAGAGTACTCGTTAATGTTATAGTTAGCACCGCCCTTTAAGTATCCGCCTCCTAAGTTAGCAACTTCTGAGATAGGAAGTGTTGGTTGGTCGAAGAAGTCTTCTCTCTGGAAAGATTGATTAGACAGTCCGCCCTGTACCACAGCAGTAAGCTTAGTATCAGCCCACTCCAGTAAACCATTAACGCCTTGCCATCCTACGATACCATTGTTATAGTAGTCAATCTTAGGACCGTTCAAGCCAGTACCAGTGAACGGAGTAGCAGCAACAGTTGTAGTGATGAACTGGCCTTCTGAGTTCTTGTTACCAGTTGAGTAGTAAGCATCAAGACCCATCAAGTCATTCATAACACGGTAGTGGTAACCCTTGTATGTACGAAGGTCAACACCGATAGAAGTTCTTAACTTACCGAACTGGCCTTCTAAGTTAGAGATGGCTCCATACCAGTCGTGAGAGTTCATAGAAGCACGACGCACCAATACAGCTCTGTTAACATCATCGCTTCTGTAGCCGTTAGAACCAACTAACAAGCCGTAGAACGGAGATGAAGTAAGTGAGTCAGTTGTACCGTAACCATTAGTAGTACCTTGGTTAACAGCAATAGCAGCATTGAAATCAATAAAGCCATTTGAGTCACGAGTACCTCTACCATTATCTAAGTAATGCTCAGTAAGGTCCTTGTTGTAAGGATAGAAGTCGATATCTCCATTACGGAAGTTACCGCCGCGTGGTCCTGTACCACCACCACGGCCGGCTGAACCGTACAATGAAGTGTTTAGTTTCCAGTTGGAGTTAATATTCCAGTCCCAGTTAATAGTAGCAAGAGGCTTATTGTAGAAGTTTCTACGCATGTTATACTCTTCACCATTCAAGAAACCAGCATCGGTATTCCAACGACGGTCAATCCCCTCTTCACCAAAGTTCTGATAGTCACGGATAGATACCCATGCACTTCTTTGGTGGTGCCATTGACCAGCTCCTAAGAAGGAGAAGTTAAGGGCGTGATCGGAACCTTCAGGAGCATAACCTAATGCTGTGAAGTAGGTCCAACCTTCACCGGCTGTACCGTAAGCATATCCATCGCCCGACCACTTGGAAAGAAGTACAGATGTAGCCCATCCGTTAGCATCCTTACCTGTGTTATAGACAACAGATGTCTTTGAGTAACCATTGTTACCAGAAGTCTGGGAGATAGATCCACCTTCTTGCTTCTCTGCAGCCTTAGTGAAGATGGAGATAGTACCACCTACAGAAGGAACAGCTAAGCGGGAAGCACCTAAGCCGCGTTGGATCTGAATACCAGATGCAACATCAGTAAGGCCTTGCCAGTTGGACCAATAAACCCATCCACTCTCCATATCGTTGACCGGCTGGCCGTTGATAAGAATAGATGTATTACGCTGGTCAAAGCCACGAAGGTTGATTCGTGAGTCGCCGTAACCACCACCTTGCTTGGTAGCGTATACACCTGGAGTGCGGTTCATTACTTCTGGGAACTCTAAGTTACCCACCTTTAGTTGAATCTCTGCTAAAGACAGAGTCGATACTGCTACAGGTGTCTCTCGAACCTTAGCGATATCAATAACCCCTGAGGTAACAGTCACTTCGTCTAGCTGATAGAGCGAGTCGAGAGCTGTGTAGTCAGGGGTTGCTTGTGCGAACGCTACGCCGGAAGACAACACAATTGCTCCGAGTAACATCCAAAACTTACCTTTTTTCATAAGATAAAATTTAATTAAACAAAATTACAATACAACCGTTGGTAATAAAGATACGAAATTAATTCAAACATACAAGCTCTTAATACAAATTTAATATTAGAGTACCATCATCTTCTCATGTCCTACAATGATAGTAGGATCAATCCATACATCAAATCCTTTTTTCTTAATCATTTTACAGAAGGCAACATCTTCCATTGTAAAGTCTCTAACAAGCTTACCGTCAATATTGTATTCAGTCCACATAGGCTGGAACCAAGGATACTCTAGAGATTCAAATACTCCCTTCTTAGTAAGCACCCATCCAAAGCCTGTGTAGTCGGCTCCAAAGAGCTTTCCTTCTTTAGCTTGAACCATCTCTCTGTTTAAAAACTGAAAGTGTCCATTCTTTAAAAAGAACTCATCATTCCAATCCTCAACTGTTGCATAGTGAATGTTATCATTCATCATGTAAAGACCTGATACGATATCTTTATCGTGGTCCAAAAGTTTAAAGAAGTGTTCAGGAGTAAAGACGATATCGGAATCAATCCACATAATGTAATCGTAGTCAAATTGACCGCCAAAAGGCTTTTGGTCTACTCCTCTTAAGTTATCTCCTCCTAGGCACATATTGCGTACGTAGTACAATAGAGGTGAATAGTGCTGAGACATAATAGGTTGGATGCCATTTTGTAAGCAGGCATACACTAACTCAGTCCAAGACTGTAAGAACTTTCCGGAAAACTCTCTACCTGGGAGAGCAAATATAACTTTCTTCATCGATTTTCTAAAATGTATTTCTTCAAATTACCTTCGTACTCATGCCATCCGACATGCTTTAAGTTTACTTCAGGATGGATATAAACTACCTCACCTTCTTCTCTCCATAGAGAACTAAAGCCCCAGTCCTCACTCTCATAGATACCGTCTTTAATACCTACATGGAATAGATCATAGAAGGTATCTCCTGTTCCATATCCATCGATATCGTTTCTATATTTGAGGTGGGGATTGCTTTTAATTAGCTTATTGATTGCTGTCTTAGCTATCATTAAGAAGCCTGTAGGAGCGTATTTAGTCTCAATAAAACCTTCTGCGTTAATAGTAGAGGTACCGACTGGAAAGTCTACTCTTTGAGCTTCAGGATACTTTTTGATATGATCCCACTTAATATACTTCTTAGGGTACATACCCCCTACTACTTCTTTCTTAGCTTGAATAAGCTTAACAACATCCTCAGGTTCGAAGATGATATCGGAATCTATAAACAATAAATGAGTTGCTTCCTCATCTTGAAGGAAGTGTGCTACTGCTGCATTGCGTGCTCGTGAAACTAAACTCTCAAAGAATATTGGATAGAAGGTACAAGGTATATTTTGATCCTTGACAAAGTTTAATAGCTTCATAGTGGACATCATCCACTCTGTGTTAGCAGTATGATTATAACAGATTAAAGGTACAAATAACTTCATTTATAATAATTAGTGGGCCTGCCAGGGTTCGAACCTGGGACCTGGGGATTATGAGTCCCTCGCTCTAACCGGCTGAGCTACAGGCCCATGTGCTGAGGTGGGGTCGCTGGTTAAAGCTCCTCAGCATCCTACGTTCGGTGGTTGGAAGGGACAGATTCGAACTGCCGTACCCGTAAGGGAGCAGATTTACAGTCTGCCGGTTTTAACCACTCACCCACCTTCCAGTAAAAAGAGCCTCCTGTCGGACTCGAACCAACGACCTACTGATTACAAATCAGTGGCTCTACCAACTGAGCTAAGGAGGCTTTTAGACCCAATCACCTCACTGTCTACAGGTGCATGAGGTTGCAGAGCTAATTGCATAACAACCTAATTGAGTCATGGGGAGTTGCTTGTAGGACGCTTATTGGTTCACGTATCCCCCTCTATATCTTTTCCCAAGTCAACCTAGACCATCACCGGGATCAGTACCGGTTGCTAGGATTTAGAGGCTAGACTCAGTCTCTTTGTACACGTCTGGGATCTTTATTTGGTAATCTTTAGGTATAGCATATGGTAGTTAAACATCCAGAGCAGTGCGCTTAACACCCATGCCGCATCTGAGTAGTTGCCTGTACTCACGTTTAGCCCAACTCCTACAATGTAAAGCACGTACATTACCGGAAAGAAATACTTAATGATTGTCTTCATTTTTATAACATTTAATAATTAGTCGGGATGACAGGACTCGAACCTCCAACCCCCTGGTCCCAAACCAGGTGCGCTACCACTTGCGCCACATCCCGAGCTGGTTGTTAGAGGACAACCATAACCTGCCACTGTAGCTCCACTCTATTTTTAAATGGAATAGAGAAACCAGATGCATCTGACTGCGTAGTGAACCAGGAAGGATTCGAACCTTCGGCCGTCAGCTTAGAAGGCTGATGCTCTATCCAGCTGAGCTACTGGTCCATATTATAGAGAGGCTTCACTCCTTTAGCGCGCTTACAGCATCAGAGTCCGAACCGCAGGTTTTAAACGATCCGTCGATCGTACCTTTGGAGTTTACCTTTTCCTCCTCTCATTATGTGCCCTCGGGGAGAGTCGAACTCCCAAAACCTAGATCCTAAGTCTAGTACGTATGCCAGTTCCGTCACGAGGGCTTACCTAATTTTTCTACCTCTAAAGGTAGAAGTCTGAGAGTGGCAATTAGGACATAGTATAAGCAGGTTTTCTCTTGTATTATCAAAAGAATCTCCGTTCACATGTTCTAACTCTAGAGCTAGAGGCTCTCCTTGCCACTCTCCTTTATTTCCGCATTTTTGACACTCATACTTTCGTTCTTGCAAAAGCCATTTTTTCACAATAGCTCTACCAATCTGCTTATCAGTCTTCTGTAATACGTCGTCAGCTTCCTTATAAATTTTAGCTTTCATACGTCCTTTACCTGCTTGATTAGGATTGAAAACTCCGTACCTCAGAGCATAACTCCTAAAAGTATCGTAACTCATTCCTAACAACTTAGCAGCAGCTTGCATAGATTCTGTAGCTTCTATAGCTTTTTGAAAGTCTTCTCGTGTTTCTTGTCTCATACCTTTTTATATAAATAGGTAGAGATGTGTAAACCACGAGAACGTGTCTAATGTTTTACTATCCAACATGTCAAAGAACCGTATATGGGTTTCCGTGTACTACTGGCCGGAATCGAACCGGCACGGCCATCACTGGCCAAGGGATTTTAAGTCCCTCGTGTCTACCAATTTCACCACAGTAGCAAGTTTAGCACTAGTCGTGCTGCTTTGTTTCGACATACACATCCCAGTCCGCAGCTGCAAGCTGCAGCGCAAGGATTGGATCGGTATTCGGATTTTCTTTGATTAATTCTAAGGCGTCTAAGACTATCTCGGCTTCTAATCCGTGATACATCGCCTGTGCTAAGATTTCGCTTACGTAACTCAACTCTTCTTCTCTATTCATAACCTCTTATTAACTCTGTAAAGATACGAACTACTCTTCGTACTTCCAACCTCTTTCTTTCTTCTTGTCGAATTTATTTTGGTCCCCGTGATCCTTTTGAATCATCTTCCGGCGTATTAGCTGTGCTAGATGTCTCTCCTGCTTTGTCTCCCTCTGGCGTTCCATAATCATCCCAATACAAAAATCTAAATTCACTCATAACTTAAAGATAAGAACTTTATTACTCATTTACAACTGTTCGGGAATACTTTTTGTATGCTTGTTCATACGCTTCGACCCTCTCTATCTTGGGGTTGTCCTTCATGTAAAGGGAGGCAGTATCGTGCCATTGTGTAAAAAAACCTTCATTGAAAGCGAGGTGACCCAACTCCTCAATTCTCTTCTCACTCATACTAGGGAAGTAATAGACAATTAAACAACAAGTAATACTCTAATAAATAGCCCGGGAGCAAGGCCCGGTAGGGACTTTTGTAAAAAATGCGCGGGGCACCTTCGGTGCGGGGAGAGAGACACGCCCCCTCGCCCGCCCCTTCGGCTTAACCAAACAACATCTGCTTGTGGCAGTCCTTCTTAAATACGTTGTACATCTCTCCTTGAGTATCTTCTAGGATTAGAAACTCTCCTCTGTCTTCTAAGACCTTCAAGTTCTTACCCACACATCGAGGATCGATACTACGAACAACATCTCCTGATTTAAAGCTCATTATTGTTAGAGTTTTGAGGTTGTGGTTTCTTTTTCTTCTTTAGGATAGGGTACTTAGTCTGTGCCCAGTTATACCATTCGGTAAAAGCTAAGTAGCGTTGACGTCCTGTGATCTTACTCATTACATAAATTGATTAAAGTCCATCTCTTGTTTGTTCTCTTCTTTAACGTTGCTGATAATACATTCGGTAGTCAACATAGTACGTGCGATAGAAGAAGCATTCTCTAATGCTAGGCGTGTTACCTTAGCAGGATCGATAATCCCTTCGTCGAACATATTTACATAGTCTTCAGTACGGAGATTAAATCCTTGCCAGAAGTTATCCGATTCAACAATCTTTTCTAGAATACTCTCGATTCTATCTTTTGTAAAGCCTGCATTGCTTAAAATAGTATCAAAAGGCATTCCAATAGCGCTCATTAGAATTCTATAACCTTCTACTTCTGAGGAGTTTAAGCCTTCTGGTATCGTTAGTACCTGTGCTGCATTAAGGAGTGCAATACCTCCTCCGGGTAGAATACCTTCTTCTAGAGCTGCTTTAGTAGCGTGAAGGGCATCCTCTACTCGGTCTTTCTTCTCTTTCATCTCAAGTTCAGATTGACCTCCTACGTGTACGATAGCCACGCCTCCGATCAATCGTCCTAAGCGGTCCTGTAGGGTCTCCTTTTCAAAAGGTGATTTACTATTATCGATAAGAGCTTTAATCTCCTCAATGCGAGCACTGATAGCTTCCGTGTCTCCTTTACCGTCTACAATCGTAGTATCGTCTTTACCGATAGTGATCTTACGAGAAGAACCTAACCAGTCTGGGTTGAATTTATCAAGTCGCATACCTTTCTCAGTACTTACTACTTGACCTCCTGTTAACACAGCAATGTCTTCTAGCATAGCTTTCTTACGATCTCCAAAGTCTGGAGCTTTAACTGCTACTACTTGAAGGATGCCTCGCATCTTATTAACGACCAAAGTGGAGAGAGCCTCGCCATCAATGTCATCAGCGATGATGAGCAATGGTTTGTTCTGTGAAGAGCAAGCCTCAAGGATTGGCAGTAGCTCTTTTGCGGCAGTGACTTTCTTATCTGTAATCAAAACGAGAGGGTTGCTCAAAACGGCAGTCATGGAATTGTTATCCGTGACAAAGTATATAGACTTATATCCTCGATTAAATTGCATACCCTCAACAACCTCGAGGTAAGTCTCTCCTGTGCGAGACTCCTCAATCGTCACTACGCCTTCACGTCCCACCTTGTCCATCGATGAAGCGATAAGCTCTCCCACTTCTGGGTCGTTGTTAGCTGAGATAGTTGCTACTTGACGCAACTGATTCTCATCTGTAATCTCTCTAGCATTCTTCTCTAAGTAATCTACAACGGCTGTAGTAGCTTTAGCAATACCGCGACTGACATCAGTAGCATTATGGAAGTCTAAAGAACCTAAACCGTGTTTGTAAATCTCAGCTGCTAGCAGAGTTGATGTAGTAGTACCGTCACCGGCACCGTCTGCTGTTTTAATAGATGCCTGCTTAACAAGCTGTGCACCCATATTCTCAACTGTATCTTCTAATTCAACAGCCTTAGCTACTGTCACACCGTCTTTAGTAGAGATAGGGTTACCTTGCTGCTGTTCGATAATAACGTTACGTCCGTTAGGACCTAATGTAGCTGTTACTGCGTTTGAAAGTTTTTCTACACCAGCGCGTAAACCTCTTCGTGCTTCGGCTGAAAATTCTATACGTTTACTCATAGTAATTCGTGATCTGATTCTGGATTATATGTTTCTTGTACTTTACAGAGAACTTCTCGAGATTGAGCAATGTAGAACTCTTCGCCTTCAAACTCTACTCGGAGGGTTCCAATCTTAGGTAGCAATACAATATCACCTACATTAAAGTTAACTGGGATAAATTTACCGTATTCGGACATACGTCCAGGTCCTACAGCAATAACTTCGCCCATCTCAGGACGTTCTTTACCCATATCAGCGATGATGATGTTACCGTACATCTGCTCAGTCTCTTCCATAGGTTTGACGACCAAGCGGTCATTCATAGGTACTAATCTTTTCATACTGGGATGCGATTGTTTAATTGTGTGATTACATTATCATAGGCCTTCAGAAAGTCTGTAAGATCTACTGTCTGTTGATTAAGACTCTCAACTGTAAGGTATCGAGCTGCTCTTTTGATTGCTCCTTCTAAACTTGCGAAGTAGCCTAAAGGAAGTGTTGAACCTTCAATCATTAATGTGTATTGAGTCTCGTCCATAGAGATGAAATAAGGAGAGAGCATCTCATCCTTAATCGTAACTTGGGGCTTTACGTGCCCTGCTTTTTTTCCTCTTGCCATAATGTTTTGATTATACTCTTAATATACGAAAAAGAGTACAGGGAGCCAACTCTATAACTTATTTAATTTTAACTTTCGTAGGTTTATTTTCCTCAGTGTGAGGGATATTAATTGTCAAGAGACCATCCTGCATCTTAGCATCGATAGCTTCCATGTCAAATCTACGAGCAATCTTATAACCTAAATTGAAGGAACGTTTGGCAATTCCTTTGTGATACACTCTGAGGTTCTCAGGATCTTTTTTAAGTCTGTCCTCTGAGTTATGTACGATACGGAGTACATCACCTTCCACATTAATCTCAACATCTGATTTGCTAAGACCTGTGCAGGCAATTTCGAAGAATAGTCCGTGTTGTGTTTCGTAAATGTCGACCGGGTGTCCGATCTTGTTGTCTACCGGAGAATTAAAGGTAGAGTTCTGATTGAAGAAATCCTTGAAAAGGATATCGAATGTTGAGGATACGTTATTATCCCACAACTTGTAGTTGATTTGTGTCATAGTCCTTAGATCTATTTAGTTAGTAATTTATACAACCCGACTCCCATTTGGTGAGTCATCTTATGAGCGGCTCCCTGCTCTTTATTATATATAGCAGCTAATTTAAATTAGTGTCCGTCTCTCCAGTTATAAGAAATCTCAGGAGGTGCTTTAAGAGTTACTCCTTCTAACTTGGTTGTATTCTCCATAATCTCTTTAATGATAGGAGCTACAAACTCTGCCTGATCTTCTGGTATGTTAATAATTAACTGGTCATGTACTTGTGCTTGAACACGGCCGTCGATCCCAAGCTCTTTCAGCTTGCGATTGATCTGTACTGCCGCTCGGTTTACGACAGCCGCTGCAAGGCTCTGCAGTTGGTAGTTCAAACAGTTATTCAGTCCGTTTCGGTAGTCACGGTACCATTGTAGTACTTGATCCTTGCCATAACGTTCTGAAAGGTCTTTTCGGAACTTCCAGTCCATGATCTGGTCTCCGAAAGTATCGTACATTTTTTTAACTTTAGGTAGGTGACGGATACGGCCTACCTTATTCTTAATAAAGCCATGCTCTTTAACCTGCTTACGAGAGTTGATACGCCACTGCTTAAGTTGAGGGAATCCATCTAAGTAGCCCTCTACAAGTTCCTGTGCTACCTTTTGATCTACTCCTAGGGTCATACCTAGAGCATAAGCCTCCATACCGTAAGCAATTCCTAGTGAGTAAGCTTTAGCTTTATTACGAGCAGGTGCATCTAACTTTTTAAGGTAGTTAGGAGCTTTCTTATCTGGAGAGACTCCGTCAGGGAATCTATCTCTCTGTTCGTTAAGTCTTTCAGTCTTAATAGCAACCGTAGAGTAAAAGTCCCATCCGTTGTTAAAGATCTCCTGCAAGCCGACGTCACCTGATACTGAGGCAAAGCAGTGAGGTTCTAGTGATTCATAGTCAGCGTCAATAATCTTTCGTCCTTCTCCTGCAATTAGGAATGCACGAACAATATTAGTATACTTAACGATAATAGGAGCATCTTCACCATCCTCTTTAGGTTTAGGTAGCTGCTGGGCATCTGAACCGTAGCGGCCTGATACAGTACCGTTCTGCTTAAAGTAGAAATAGTAGCGTCCGTCTTCGTGATTATCTACAAAGCGATCGATATAGGTAGACTTGATCTTAAGTAGCTTGTTGTATATACGTAAGTTCTCAGCCCATTCGTAGTCTTTAGAGAGCTCTTCAATCATATCCATGTCGAACTTATCACGACCGGACTTAGTATTAGCTCCTGATACGAGAGGTTTAATACCCATATAGTCAAAAGCAATCTCTCCTAAGTGCTTCTTAGATTGAATGTTAACATAGTCACCGTCATTCTTCTCTTTCCATAATGCCATAGAGATTTTAAGTACCTCCATTTCATTAAGCACGTCTAAGTTTCCAGTTAAGAGGTACTCTTTAGCAGGAGAGTCTTCTAACTCTGCTACAGTCTTCTGAGTAATAGAGTACTTACCGGTCTTGTCAGACTTAGGCAAAGGTAAAGAATAACGCATAGCCAGGTACTGTGCCCAGGTTCCTTTATGAGAAGGTGGGAACTCTTTTAGAGCAGTGTCTACGACCCATTCTTTACCGGCTGGTAGAGCTAAGATAGAGTCGAGTACGATCTTTTTATTCTTTGCCAGGTCTTCAATAATCTCTTTCTTAGTCTCTTCTAATAACTCTAGGTCTAAATCTACTCCCATTTCTTCCATAGGAATAGTTACTTCGCGGTAAAGAGGCATAACCTCTTCCTCGAAGAAGAACTCTTCAAGACCTTCCTCTTTAAGCTTCTGAATAAAGTAAGTACATACTCGGAGAGTTAAGTCAGTATCGGCGGCAGCATACTTAGATAGTATATCCATGTCTGCTTTGTAAATCTCAAAGCTTTCTTTAGTTACTGAGCCTCCGTTACGTTTAATAGATTCTTTTAGTTCGATCTGCTCTTCGTTAGCAGCCTTCTCTACATCCAGACCGATATGCTCCTGAATAGAGATTGCTAGAGGCTTAAGACCGAATACTCCCATACCTGCTCCTTCTTCCTGGACGGTATGTACTAGGAGTGCAGTATCAACCCAGAGACTATCTAGTAAGTTAATGCCGTAGAAGTTTTTAGTAAATCGGCAGTCAAATGATGCGTTGTGCATCACAAGCTTCTTACCAACTAACATACTTAAGATCTTCTTAGCTAAAGTATGACAACCAATACCTTCGATCTGAAGTTCATCTAGAGTCTCAGTAGCATGATTCCAAGCCATAGTCGGCATATAGAAACCGATACCAATATCGCCTGAGACGGAGAAACCAACTACTTTACCCTTACGCATGTTAAGAGAGTCGGTCTCGGTATCGTACGCAATAACGTTTGATTCGTTAATATGTTGGATGAGTAGGTTTACAGTTTCTTTATCCGTAACCGTGTAGTACTTTTTTTCGATTGACATATTAGTTGCGTTGTCTGTTTAGTTCAGGAACCTCTCCATATTGCTTATAGTAATCTTGAAGTATAGCTTCTTCTAAACCTTTCTGTAGATTAGTTTTAAACTTATACCCTATAAGTTCTACCTCCGTATTAGGAATTAAATATACGAAAAAAAGTACGCGATTGAAACGTTCTTTAATACTTTCCCGAATAAAATTATTAGTAGAATTACTAATACATTTATACTGTGTTAAGATACGGTGACGAACGTTTGCTGATTGTCCAAATTTTAAAACTGTATTTGATGCCGGGTCGTATATAAAGTATACGCCTGCTTTTGCATTTTTGCGTAATTCTTTATCTAGTTCTTTATCATGTACTTCTACGTCTACTCCTTGAATTAGTCGATCACTTACAAACATATTTGCGTAGTAAGTAAATCCTTTTTCGTGCACCCAGTAATTAAGATCTTTCATAACCGTTACTTTTTAATACTCTATAAAGATAAGAAAGGAGCCCGTAGGCTCCAACTTATTGACGTAGAGTTTTTTTCATTCGCTTACCTGAATCAGTAAACCATCCTGGGACCATATCCTTGTGTGTGGCACGGATAGGATTAATATCCAAGCCTCCTCTACGTGTATACAGACATGCTACCATCAATTTTTCAGGCTTGTAAGCTTCCATAAGGTGAGTAAATACCATCTCACAGATCTCTTCATGGAAGTGAGATACTGTACGGTGACTAACGATATACTTGGCTAGTGACTCAAGCTTGATTGAGTTATGGCCTTGCATATGAATATAGATATCACCCCAGTCAGGCTGGTTAGTTACTCGGCAGTTACTACGTAGCAAGTTAGAGCTTACTTTAGTCGTAACAGACATTGGAAGATCTCCGCCAATCTCAAGCTGACCTGCATCAGACTTAAAGGCTGTAAACTCGATGTCATCTAGATTTACTGTTGCACCTAAGTCTGTAAAGCCATCGAACTCAAACTCTGGAGTGTATGTATTACCGAAGAAGGTACAGGTTACATTTCCTCCTAGTAGGGTAGTTAGGTCGTTCGCTACTGTTGTTTCAATCTCCTTGATACACTCTTTAGCAGATTGTCCCATAGGAGTCATATTCAAAGAGTTCAAGTATAATTTGATAGACTTAGACTCAACGTGAAACTCTGTATTAGCTGGACACACAATCTTTAACATACCTGCTACAGGCTGACCCTTCTTAGTAATAGCTGAAACTTCATAAGCGTTCCAGGCATCTACTCCTACGAATGGAAGATTACTCTCCTCAATTCCGTAAGCTTCTCGGTTTAGATAACGAGGTACTGCTACTAGTAGTTCAGCATTGTACTGATCTGAGTAACCTTCTCCACCTACCTTGCCAAGGTGTTTACCAGCAATCTCAACGACTGCATTGTAGTTCTTTACTTCTTCCATTTACTTTATGTATTTTAAAATTTGATCTACTCGCTGCAATGGTGAGCCAGTAACAGTTAAATAATGACGGTCAGTTAAATCGAGTTGATACTTAAACTCTTCATCAATAATCTTTCTCCAAGCTTCATCGACACTACGCTGACCATCATCCACAGCATCGAATTCAATAGGGAAATAAATATAGTGCGTATACTCATCCTGTACTCTAGTCCAAGTATCTTCAATAAAGTCTAGACCTTGTTGAGATAAAGCAGGCATATGCTTAGAGTATACAATTAGATCTAGATAACAACGATCTAGAATTAAACTATGAGGCTTAAGCAAAGCCTCTAAGTGGAATGAAGAGATAGCTAACTGAGTCTCAGTAGTACCTGCTTCGTTAATAGGAAAGCCAAACTTAGCTACCGTACGAGTACTTTCGTTAATAAATTCGTACTTAGGTAGTTTAGCTTTCAATAACTCATACACAGTAGTCTTACCAGTACTACTAGCTCCTACTAATGCAATTCGTCTAACCATAGTTTATCGTGTAAAAATTCTACCCACATCTCTACTGATGTGTCATGTAAGATACGAAAAATATCATTCTTAGGCAACATCTGATGTATACTTTCTCGCTCCATAAGAACTTCTCCTTCATCTACTCCGGCAGTTACTTTGTGAATAACACAGCCAGCAGTTCGATAATTACCTTCCCAGGCTCTAAACTGAGGATCTTTTCCTTTTAGGTCTGGATATTTAGTAATCAATCCCGGATGTCCGTTATAGATCTCATAACGATTACAGATAGAAGCAGGCATTACTCTCAACCATCCGTGTAGAGTTACAACAGGGTCTCCGCTTATTGCGCTCATTAGCCACACAAGCTCATGCTCCTCAGGTCTATTCTGAGTATACTTTAATAGGTCTGTAGGAATCTCAGGATGTATAGTACGTAAATGAGAAGGCCTGGTATTAGTAATAATAAGGTCAGGCCAGCGACCTAATATCTTACTAACCTGAACAATCTCAGATCCAGTCTGACTAAAGAATGCTACCCACGGGCGAGTTGGTACCATGTGCGAACCATCTAAAACGTTGAACATTATAAACTGCAGAAGTAACTTGCTCAGAGGTAGGAGACATATTAATCATCTCAAATAATTTGATTGATGCCTTATCCCACAAACCTTGATCTTTGTACTCGATTCCTAACAAACCATGAACTACTGGGTTAGAAGTATCTAGTGAGTAGATCCAATCGTAATCTTTGTAGAAGCTAAACTCTTGAGGTAAACCGCAACCTAGTAAGTGGTGAGGAATATCAGTACGAATAACTCCATCACGTAACATCTTACCTAGTAATGCAACTCGACCTAGCATCCAGCTAACATACTTGTTAGGATGAGGAATAAGCTGCTCATAGTAACTGTAATCGAAAGAGATAGCCACCATATCTACTTCAGCTATACTAGTCATCCATTCATAGCAAGTAACTATCTCAGAGTAAGTCTTTCCCTGTACTACACCTATTTTTTTACTAGGTGCCGATAGAGCATTTGCATACTTGAAGTTCCACTCGGCCATATTATGCATAGTACGTTTGGCATTCTCTAAAGAGTCAGGTACGATGTACCAGGTAGGCTTTAGATAGTCAATCCAGAAAGCAAAGCGTTCTGAATCAAAAGCTTCTCCTAATTCAAAGATAGAGTTATCGAGAATAATCTCTCGTCCTTTATCTCGTGCCTCTATAAACTTATCTAAATAAGCTTCGTTCTCTTCAAAGAGATGTACTAAAGCATAATCATAGTCCGTATATTGCTGAATAGTGTCAAAGCTAGCAATAGGGCTTTCGTGCGCAATCTTAACCATTATTATTTCCTAAGTCGTTAAATAATTTATTTAGCTCTGCCATATTAGTTTCTAACTTACCTAAGTTTTCTTCTAACTCTTTAGCAGTTTTCATCTGAAGAGCTTCGTCTACTACCTCTAAGGGTACTACCCAGCGCTCTAGATCTTCTAGATAGATCTTATGCTTCTCTATAAGTTCTTTTGCGTTCATTGCTTAGCGTTTTCGATTTCTTCTGGGGTAAAGAACTGCTCTAGGTTAGGAGCAAAGTAGTTAATAGACTTCATAACCTTATCGTCTGCCTTACGGTAGACAACGTAACGATTTCCAACCTTACGGAAGTAACACTCGCCGTGCTGTTGAGAGCGGAGAGCAATAGTCTCTTCTGCTTCTTCTACAGTTGCACAGCTCTTAGACATATTCGATGCCTGTACCTCTCGGTAAGCTGGTATGATCTTATTCTTCAATCCGAATACCATAGTAGCATTTCCAATAGCTACGTAAAGTAGATCGCAGATAGCATCTAATACCTCTACAATATCTTTCTCTTCAATAGCGTGTGCTAGTTCGTCAGTCTCTTCTTTAATAAAGTCTACTACGAAGTTAGTAAGTTTCTTATCATTAGGAATGATAGGAGTATAGTTATTCGGCTTACCGAACGTATCGTTGAAGATCTCTACTTCATCGATAAATGGGACACTTTTTGCTCGTTTCATTTGCATGCGTAACCTTTAACAAATTCATAAAATTCTGCTCGTGCTGAGTCTTCATACATAAAGCTACCTGATAGCTTAGAAGTCTTCATTGATGCACCAGCGTGCTTAGTACCACGGCATGATACACAATTGTGAGTAGCTTCTACCATAACTGCTACTCCTACATTACCTTCACATACAGTATGAACTGCGTTGTGAATAGCAACAGTAAGCTGCTCTTGAATAGCACCTCTACGTCCGAAATGCTCTACAATACGATTCAGCTTAGATAAGCCGATTACCTTACCTCCAGGACCTGGAATGTAAGCAATATGTACTCGACCTTGAATAGTCTGGTGGTGATGCGAACACATCGAAGTCAAAGGAATGTTACCCTCAAATACAATACCATCATAACCATCAGCTGGGAAGGCTGTGATCTCAGGCATAGGATTGAATCGTCCTGCCCATAAATCGTTTACATAAGCCTTAGCTACTCGACGAGGAGTATCAGATGAGTTAGGATCTTCTCTCCAGTCACATCCTAGGGCATCTAGGAATTCTCCGAATGCCTTTGCAGCATTCTCAATAATAGTATGCTTCTCTTGATCTGTTAAGTGCATAGAGTTCATAGAATGAACTTTAAACTTCTCAGCCAGTTGAGAAGAGACACCATTAGCGAACCCGGCTTGAGCGAGTTCTACATCATAACGTTTTTTATCTGCCATATAATAAAGTGTTTTTAAGGTGGTGCTCCGACACCATGATACAATATACGAAAACTATTTCAGAGTGCAAACACACTTCTGTAATTTCTTGCATAACCTTTATCGTTATCCATTCCAAAGCCTACTACCCATTCATCCTTGATAGTGAATGCATGATAGGAAGGTACTGGAGGAATACGAGAAGTTTCTCTAGTCAATAAAGTAACAATGTTAATTGAGGCTGGATGTTTAACCTGTAGGTATTCAATCACAGCATCCATTGTATTACCTGTATCATAAATGTCGTCTACAATATAGACGTGCTTTCCTTTGACAGGTGTCTCTAAGTCTTTGGTGATCTGAATATCACCTTGTTTCTTTTTACTAACGTATGATCTTATTCTCATAAAATCACATTCTACGTCTACTGTGATGTTACGGACTAGATCTGCATAGAACATAAATGCTCCATTCAATAACCCTACCATAACGATTGGAGTTTTATCTCCATTGTGCTCTGCTGAGATCTTCTTAGCGATGATCTTAGTCTGGATATCAATATCCTTTGCGTCAATTAACTGTTGCATACTTTAATCTAATTCTATCTGAAATTGGAATTGCTTCATTGTTTTCGTCTATACGTACAAACTTGATGTTAGTCGATAAAATAACTGACTGTGATCCTGAGTATACGTTATGTGCTCTAGCCTCAAGATAGAGAGTTAAGGATGTATTTCCAACTTCTGCTACCTTTCCGTAAATTTTTAGTAACTGTCCTTCTTTAGCCGGTCTCTTAAAAAGACATTCATCTATCTTAACTGTAACCATTCTAGGAGTGTCAGCCACCTCCATTGCCATAGCTGCTCCAGCAGCATCCAACCAGGCTAACAGCTTACCTCCAAAAAGGTTAGCATGAAAGCCAAGGTCAGATTTCTTAATAGGATGTGTACTAATTAGCTGCATTCTTTTTTCTTAGCAATATTACAATGTTACCTACACCTAATACAAAGGTCATAATCTCTCTGGTCCAATCAAAAATTGAAGCTTGAGGAGTTGGATGAGATGTATAGACCGGTACTTCTACTTTTTGGTACACCACAATTGTATCTCCTAAAGAATACTCTTCAGCGGCAGGAACTTGAGTAGAATCTACTTGTATTCGCTGCAAGACTGGGTCTTTAGGGGTTAGGGTTGGATACCATAGCCATCCTAGAATAACTAGCGATACAACGGGTATTAACCAAAACTTTTTCATCGGATTGCGTTTCTACATGGACATTTAAAGTCTGAGAGTTCTGATGTCAGTGGTTTCTCATTCTTAAAATAGTAACATTCCCGGCGATTTCCAACTTTTAGTTCCTTATAATATCCTTTTGGTATAGCAGCGCCACCAGGTACTCTAGAAGGATTAGCAGAGAATTCTACTCGGATGAAGACTTGAACATCGCCTGCTAGTGCTAACTCTCTTTCTCGAGTCTCCAGCTTCTTCCATACACCTCTATTGAGAGACTGGTGCTGCAAGGAAGAGTTGACGTATGTAAATGTCTCCAATAGCATTTCACGGGTACAGTTAAAGTCTGCGGCAGGAGCCATATGACCTTTGTCCCATTCGTTACCTACGTAGTCGTTGTTATCAGAAGTATGAATTCCTTTTTCTTTATAGAAATCCATTCCTGATCTAGAAGCAGTACCTGTAGGACAAGCTACACCGTAACGTACTGACAAAGGATTCTCTAGAGGTTCTGAATACCAGATTCTAAAGTAAGGGGTGTTCCATTCAACGCTGTCTCTTAAAGATTTCTGTCCAGAGGCTGTGAATGAGGAAGCCAAGAGCGCCACCCATAACAAGAAAGTAAAGTGCTGCCATTTTTTCATGATTAATAATTTAGTGCTTTTGAAATTACTGGGAATTGTTCGATAAAGATCTTTTTGATCTCTTTTGCTACGTCTTGAATCTCTTTTTGAGCATGAGCATCATCACGGAGATCAAGGAAGTGAATCCACGAACGGATAGAACCGGTCATGTGAATTTTTGTCTTAGTTGCTAGAGGAAGTACCATACGTGCTACTTCTCTTGCTACTCCTTCTTCAAGGAGTTTTTTATAAAGGTCTTCAGAAGCTCTGAAGTGTTTACCGATCTGAGCTGAAGCTGCAGTACTGTATCCAGCATAGAATACGTCTGGGTTAAATACTTCAGTGGAGCTTTGTCTATTATCTTCAGCTTGCTTTCTTAGCTCTACACTCTCAAACATACCGTCAATTAAGCTTACATCCTGGTAACGTTGTGAGAACTCTTGGTAGGTAAAAGAGCGGTGACGAATTAACTGAATACCAATAGCTTTAGAAGTCTCAATCTCTACAGACATATATCCGTGCTCGAATGGAGACCAATGCTTATGCTTGATAAGGTAGTTTAGTAGCCCTTCAGGCTTCTCTACCTTGTCGGTACGTTTAGAGGATACTCTAGCAATTTTTACAATTGCATTCTCCGCGTCCGGAGTTACATGATTTAGGGTTACTTTCATATTTGTTGATATTCAATTTTTGGGATCTCTCTACAAAAATAGAGTAGACCGTCTTTACGGAAGGTATGTGTACAAGACCAGTACTGTTTAAGAATTTCAACATCCCATTGACGATCCTCTCTAAGTACTCTCTGAACTTCATACCAGTCATCATTTAATGTTATTATATCTTTCTTTCTCATTTCCAGAAGACCTGGATACATATTAATACTAGAGCTAGTAGTAAGCTGATAGCAGTCTTAGTAGATATCGGTTCTCCCATATAGTACCATACACAAAAGGCATAAACTATCATTCCTGTACCAAATCCTATAAACCGGGCAGGCCATAATAGATTACCAAATCCTTCTACTGAGGTTCTAGTAGCCCATATGAAAATAAATGAAATAGGTACACCAAATAAAGCTACAGCCCATTCATGCTTTCTAAACCAACTCCAGATAAACTGTCCGTTAAGTTGGTAGAAAGTTATCAGCTGACCTAATAAGAATAAGCTAGCTCCAATTAGTATACTTTTTACATTCATGCTCTTACTCCGTGCTTATATTCAAAACGTTCGGTAGCAGTAGTAGCTACAATACCTCCGTTGGTTAATGCACCTAACTCGTAACCGTGTACAGCAAGAGCTTTAATAACGTGAGATGGCTCAATAACCTTATCGGTCCACATCTGCCATAATGTGCTTAAATATGCGTTAGACATTTTTTCCAATTTTTTTAACTTCATAAATGTGACCGGAGTCTGTATTCATCTGAAAGAGGTCACACATCTCTTTAGCGTCTATTTCAGTTTCAAACTCCATAACCTCTGCTAGAGTATCTAGGAGTACTACCGGAAGGCGGGTACGCTCTCCGTAAATGTGTTTGATGATAATGTAACCCATTATACTTCTCTCTTAGTATCGAAAGCAATGATGTGCTCACGACCGGTAAAGTTATAATAGTTATCAGTACACCATTGAATTACCATCGGATATACTCTGATGAGCTCTTCTCTATTATCCCCTGGAGGCATGATCCAAATCTTATTCTTAGGTACTTCTAGGTCATCTAAGAAAGACTTAATCTCCGCCCATGTCTCAGGTTGCTCCACAGGGTTAACAACTACCTTCATATGGTAATCAGAATGGTATTCCATCGACTGCTTAATAGCTACTTTATTCAAGCGTAAGCTATTGTGCTTATCGATCATCTTCTGATCTACAATAGACCCAAGTGGCGTAGCTGTGCCAAGTACAGGAACAGAATTACTGAACTTAGGACTGAAGCTAATAAGACCCAGAGGGTAGTCTGTTTCGAGAAACGCAGAGCCTTCAGTCTCGATAGTAATAATAATCCCTCTTTCATTTGCAAAGTGAGTTAGTTCGTTTACTAAAGCTGGATGCATAGTAGGTGAACCACCCGTAAGCATCATTTCCGTAATCTCAGGATGCTTATCGTAGACATCTACAATATCCTGAAATGAGTACTTACCTTTTTCTGGATGGATAGAGGTATACCAGCTGTCACACCAGCCTCCTTCTCCAAAGTAACAACGGTGAGTACATCCTGTTGTACGTACAGCAACAGTGGGACGGCCGGCACGGCTACCCTCTGATTGTACGCATGTGTAAAGCTCTACAATAGGGAGCTTCTTGCTATAATCTTCAATTCTCTTAAGCGCCATAGATTGCTGAGTTTTTGTGGTTCTCCATAAATTTAACTTTAACAACCTTTACTCGGCCGTCTGTCTCTGTCTGTACGAAGTCATTTAGCTTGTGGTAAAGAAATTCAGCAAATTTCTCTGCACCTACTGCCTCTACTACTCGTAACTGAATAACGCCTCTATCGGCCATATCTCTGAAGTTGATTAGTTCAGGATCGTCTTCTGCTACAACTACAGTATGATCGAACATATGCTCCATCCATTCTTTAGGTTGCATACCATCGATCAGGTTCTTTGCTCGTTTCATACCTCCGAAGTCCCATACCCAATTGCGGTGATCGAGATCTCCTTCAAACGTTACTTCAAACTCTACATCATAGCCGTGTAGGTACTGACAGTGAGTAGTATTCGCTCTCCATTGACGGAAGCAAGTACTAAAGCCATCAAACTTCTTTCTTGACTTATACATTTGTAAAATTATTATATTGTTCAATATAGTGATTTAATGGCTTAGCTCCAACTGTACGAGCAAATTCTTTTCCGGAATCATCAATCAGTATTACAGTAGGTACACTGCGGACTGTGTATTCCATCGTTAGAATTTCTTCCGTATCGATGTTAATTTTTTCGACAACAATTCCTTCTGCTGCTACTTTTTCCATTGTTGGTCCTAGCATTCTACAAGGACCGCACCAAGGTGCTGAGAAATACAAATACTTCATACTAATTCTTCTATAATTCCGATTAATTCACTAAATACAAGTACAGTCGCAGCAACCACTAAATCAAAAGGAATGATTGCGTAGCCTACGATACGTACACCGGATTTAACAAATGAAATGATTTGATGCCATTTTTGATTAGGCATCTTGTCTAAGTGCTTGAACTTGGTATCAATTTTTTGATTACTTCCTTTTACTTTATGGTAAAGCTCAGGATTGATAATACTATCCTTAGGAAGGACTGGTTCAGTTAATAACTGCTTTTTACTCATTCTACTATAACTTTAATTGTGTCATTTACTACTACTTGCTTGCCGGTGTCGTAGTTATACCGTGTTCGGGTGAATACTGAGATTGTGTCTCCAACCATTTCTTCGAATACCAGTACCTCACACCGGGGCTGGTATGTATGCATAGCATTCACAAAGTTTGTACTTCCAAAAGAGTATCCTACCGCATTTATAATAAAGTTAGGATTTGTAATGTAAATAGTAGTATCTCCTACTGATAGCGGGTATGTAAAGTTGGGGGATGTGTACTGCGAGGTAAATGGAGAGTATAGAGGAATTTGCATAGCGATGGTATCAAATACGTACCAGGTATCGCTATCGTACACCACTTCTAATAGCGGTACTCCGTTTATAACATATCTAGGATGTAGAGAATCTAACTGACCGATAACCTGGAAGTAATTTAGACCTGAATATTGTAAGTGCCAGTATCCGTCTTGATAATAAGTTCCAGGATGTTGAACGGTATCTACTCTATGAATAGTAGTACATTCCTGACAAGGTTCAGGAGAATAGGGTTCTGCTTTTTCACAGGACCAGAGTAGGGGTAATAACAGTAGTAACTTTTTCATTCGGTGTTTTTATAGTGGTGCTCCGACACTCTTAATATAAGAATAAATAGGGAGGGAGACAAGCTCCCCCCTAATTAATTTGCGTGATCTGCTAAAACTTTTTCAACATGCTCACGTGCTACCTCCCAGCTAACCGGGCCGGTCTCATCAGCATACGCTACAGGGTCAGGACGTCCTAGCTTAATAAAAGCTTCGATACGCTCTACCGAAGAAGCTGATTTGTAATCTGAATACCAAGACCAAGCATTAGTCTCTGGACGATGATAGTACTTGATAGGCTTGTAAGAGGTATTGGTACGCTTATAAACTTCATCGAAGTCAAGTCCTAGCTCCTCACATAACTTCTCTCCATCCTCTAGAATAGTAAACTTATTACCTTCCAGGTAAGGAGTCCAGTAAGATACCCGATCGCTATCCCAGTTACCCATACGGAACGCGTGATCGTCGGCGTCACGGAACTCCTGTCGGCAGTCCGGATAGATGTCGTGGTCTCCGGCATGGATTCCGAGAGCGATTGAACATTCTTCTTCTTTTTCATTTGCGATAGATAGAGCAATTGCTTGAGTGATTGAACTAAAGATTTTGTTTCGGTTAGGTACTACGGTAGCTTTCATGTTCTCTTCTGCGTAGTGACCTTCCGGTACTTCAGCACCTCCAGTTACTAGAGCTGAGTTAAGTAGGTCAGCTAATCCGTCGAGTTTAATAACGCGATATGTTACCGGCTCATATTTTGTATGAGACATTAGATACTCAGTGTTGATATACTCAATCAACGATTGAGCACGTTCAAGCTCTACTCGGTGTTTCTGACCGTAGTCAAATGATACTGCAGTTACAGTATCGAATTCAGACAATGCTTTCAAAAGCAAAGTAGAGGAGTCCATCCCTCCCGAAAGACTTACGACAACGTGTTTTGCCATTTTTGATATAATTTAAAACTGCCAGGTATTTTAAGCGTATAGGCTTACGCTTTGTATAATATATGAAATAGTTTTAAAGTTCCAAACTTTCAAAAGCAGGTTCTACTTCATCGTCCCAAAACGTTTCATTATCCCAGTCTACCTCGACTGATGTTTCAGCATCGTACCACAAATCAGGACCGTTACATTGGAAGATACCGATTGGGTCGAAGTTTTCATCCCAGTAACGACCTTCAGCATAAGCACCTTCATAATGCTCTTGAAGTTGAGCAACCATATTTTTAATCATTGTATCAGGTGGGTAGTAAGCTGATTCAAATCCTAACATAAAGGCTTCATCATCTTCACGATACCAATCGTCTTTGATAATCCATTTTGAACCGATACGATCAATATTATGTTCTCCTTCAGATCCAAACTGACCAATAAAATCTTCGTTAGTAAAATCTTTGATCAATTTTTCAAACCAATCAATAGTAGACTGATCAGCACGAAATGTAATTCGGGTTGTACAAGTATTAGCCATTACTGTTCAATATAAAATTCAGTTCCACCATCTTTATCTTTAATGAATTCCATCTCTTCATAAACTTCATCCATTACTTCGTCTTGACCGTCTTCACCTGAGTTATAACGTTCAAGTTGTTCGTCTGTGAGCTCTACTGCATAGAAGCGGTAGTCTGTTTCTACTCTAATTAATTTAGCCATAACTTACTTCTCGGTACGGTACTTACCGCGGATTACATCCACAATAAACTGTAAGAATAGAAATCCCATAATTCCGATTGCGACCATAGGTATAATACTCATAAAACTGTCCATCACTTTGTTTTTTTTAATTTATACTTAATATATGAAAAAGCAGGCAGGATTCCAACTCCTGATGCTAGAATTGTAAAAATATTTGGATGCCAGTGCTCTCCACAAAATCCTAACGAGTGCTTAATAATCTCAATCATTTTCTGGAATATGTTTTTCGTATAGCGTAATTGAGTTTGCTACGTGTTGTACTAGCTTCTCTCCATGAAGCATAGTTAATCCTTTAGCTCTATTTAGTACGGCTCTAACAATCTCTACTTTTCTGTCTCTTGACATATGGTGGCCGTTCTTCATAATGTATTATTTCTTAAAATTCGAACTAAATCTTCTAAATCTCCTGCTCCTTTAATACTGAGAGTTCTAGAGTCGAAGATCATAGCTTCCCAGCCGTTCTTTGCCGCTTCATCATCTGAATTGGACATTATGCAGATATCACCGATATCGGCAGTGTAGTAGTAAAAGGTGTATTCGTAGCCTGACTCCCCCGGAGTGACTTCGTTACGCTGAAAGCCTAAATCGATAAATGTTTGTTCGGTCATATGCTTGTAGGTCTTCCGCAATGAATCATTGCATTGATACGCTCTTGCTCTAGCCAGGCTAGGTACTTAAAGAATTGTTTTACTCGTTTCATGATACATCATCTAAACTTACTCCATGCTCATTCATAAACTCAAATAACTTTTCTCTAGCTTGAACATAAGCATCGTACTTATCTTTGCTAAATCCTTCATCAGGCATATACTTGTACTGAGCTCTTAGCCATTGATCCATATCCCAACAGACATTCCACCAATCTTGAGCTTTAGTAGCGAGT
>Ga0222714_10000403_pt1 | contig 50441 bp, 44 predicted proteins | sample C33_3DmetaG_FD_165048 | JGI IMG/M metagenome (GOLD analysis project Ga0222714, IMG submission 165048) | Estuarine water microbial communities from San Francisco Bay, California, United States - C33_3D | ecosystem: Environmental > Aquatic > Marine > Unclassified | place: USA: California... | reverse complement strand
TGAGGTATACATGTAATCATAAAACGTCATGGAATGCATCTCTTCATTACTTGTACATGCAGAAAAAGTGATCGCTGTTGCGAGCACGGTTACTACAAGTAAGATTTTTTTAATGAAGATTGTCGTCATGTTTCACCTACTCTAATTATATCATATTATGATAATCACGTTTGATCATACTAAAGATATTTTCATGTTTTCATGAAACTTTCACAATTCGTTTTTATAATATTATTATAATTTATTAAGGAGCACATTATGACATTTTTAAAAACGCACGGAAGAGGTTTAAGTTTTATTATTATTGTTTTTGCATTAAACACGTATTTGTGGGTTTCAAGATTGAATCAATCTTTTTTAAATACTGAGGTGTTGGTCACTTCTTTATTTGGATCATTTATTTTAATGAGTTTGTTTATGACGTTTTTACTTTCTACCAAACAACGTTTACTTGTTAAGTTTTTTGGTGGTCTTGATCAAGTTTATTTTTGGCATCGCTTTTTGGCATTAATGAGTTTAGGGTTTATTTTCTTACATCAAACAACAGCAAGTGATGACGGTTTAATTATTTTATCGCGTTACTTACAGTTGGGGTTAGATGTTGAAGAGCTTGGTGAACTTTCAAGAAATTTATTTATCTTTTTAATTGTCATGGCGTTATTTTCGTTTTTATTTAAATATGAACACTTTAAATATTTACATAAATTAATGATTATCCCTTATGGATTAGGGTTATATCATGGTTTTGCATCTTCTTGGGTAGATTTATTAAGTTTTGATGCATTATCGATCTTTATGATAACAACTTCTTTGCTCGGTATCTTTTCATCCCTTTATATGCTTGTATTTTATCAACATGTCGCATTTAAATATACTGGTGTGATTACAGAGGTCACGCACTTGAATGCATCGATGATTGATATCAAACTAACATTTAAAAAAAAGTATCGTTTTAAAGCAGGTCAATTTACGTTCATCAAACTCGATGATAAAAAGATCATGTCTGGGAGTCACCCTTTTACAATTTCTGGTTCAGAAGACAATTCTATTTACTTTACAATAAAAAAACTTGGCGATGGCACAAAAGAGTTATATGAATCAGCATATGTTGGGATGAAGATGCATGTGAGTAAACCGTTTGGTCATATGACTTTTCAAACAAAGAAAGCTGCTCATGTTTGGATTGCTGGTGGGATTGGTGTGACACCTTTTATTAGTTATTTAAGAAGCCATCAAGTCTTAGATAAACCCGCACATTTATATTACGCTGTTAAAACATTTGAAGATGCCGTTCATGTCAATCTTTTAAATCACTATGCTTCCATACATAAAAATTTCACCTTTGACATCATTGATAGTCAAAAACAGGGTAGAATGTCAACCGATATCATGACCATCAACAAAGATACCTCTGTCTCAATGTGTGGACCGAAACCCATGATTGATGGTTTTGTTAAATCGATTAGAAAGATGGATAAAGATATTGAACTTCACTTTGAAGCATTTAGTTTTACAGGCAATTTAGTAAAAGATATTTTTAAATATGTTTTTAATCTCTCTAAAAAAACTTTAGAAAAACTTCAACAATAAAAAACACTTCATAAGGAAGTGTTTTTTTATAGAATGATAGTAACTGTTGTTCCTACGTTAAGCTCTGATGTGATGTTTAGTTGTCCTTGATAATACTTGATGATGTTAGAAACAATCGTCATTCCAACACCTAAACTCAATTCGTGTTGTGTGCGTACAGCATCCGATCGGTAAAAAGGTTCTTCAATGTGTTTTAAATCTTCTTCTGATATGCCATACCCTGTATCTTTGATGATGATGTGTAATTGATGATTGATTTGATTTAAGGAAACGTTCACTTGACCGTTTTCTTTGTTATATTTGATGGCGTTTGAGATGACGTTTGTTAACAAGGAAAGAATAAGCATGGTATCTCCTTGAAAGGTGATATCTTTATTTCCTTCTATGTTGACTTGAATCTGTTTTTCTTTATAGTCTTCTTGGAGTGTTTCTATTAAATCTTCAAGAAGTGGATAGATTTCAACGGTTTCAACTTGAAAAACTTTTTGTTCATTTAATTTTGTTAACATGAGAATGGTTTTCACCATATCTTCTAAGTATTGCATTTGTTTTAAGATTGGTTGCATGTCATCTTGATACGTGGTTTGAGTTAGTTTTTCATTTAAGTATTCTAATTGCGCACGTAATACTGAAAGCGGTGTTCTTAATTCATGTGAGACGTTTGATGTAAATTGTTTTTCTCTATTTAAGACATCTTCCGTTGCTTGAAGCATTTCATTAATGCCGAGTGTCATGTGATATAACTCATCTTTAGATGCTCTTAGTGGGATTCTTAAGTGATAATCTTGATTGATTTTAATATGATTTGTTGTTTCAATCACGTCTTCGATTGGTTTAAATGATCTCTTTAAAATCAAGTAACCTCCAATACCTGTAAGAGAAATGATCAACGGTGATAAAATTGCGGCAATGATTAATATCGATCTAACTGAATTATCCACATTAGAAATGTTTTTTATGGCACGCATCGTCGTGTTTTCATTGATATACGTATCAAAAATTATGTAGTTATTTGATGCAATCTCAATTGTTTGTGTGTTTCCAATGTTCAAATTGAGTAGATTGATTTCGTCATCTGGTAGGGCACCATATGTGAGCGTGTTATTTTGATAGAAAACAAAAATGACATCTTCTACATAAAATATAAACGGCTCTTGTTCATCATCATCTAAATAAACAGGTCCATTAGTGGTCATGGTGAGGTTTTCGGTTACATCACTAACAACTTCTTTAATCTCGTCTTCTGATTGATTAAATACAACTTGACTTGATAATGACCAAAGAATGGCTTGATTAAATATCGTGAGTAGTGTAAAAAATCCAACAAAATACAATATTGTTTTTACTTTGATTGATAGGTGTCTCATATGCGATCCTTCATGGTATATCCAAAGCCTCTTACAGTATGGATGAGTTTTTGTTCAAATGGGTGATCGATTTTCTTTCTTATCAATTTGATAAAAACATCAATCACATTTGAATACCCTTCATAATCATAATCTGATGTTACATTTTCAAGTCTTTCTCTGGAGACGACTTCGTTTTTATGTCGCATTAAGTATTCAACAATTAAATATTCTTTTTTAGAAAGTTGTATGTTGATATTGCCTCTTTTAACATCGTGTGTTGTTGTATTGATTGATAAATCAAGACATGTTAAGTTTTCTTGTATATCTTTATTTCCTCTTCTTGAAAGTGCTTGAATACGTGCAACGAGTTCTTCAAAAGCAAAAGGTTTAATCAAATAATCGTCTGCACCAAGTGACAAGCCTTTCACACGATCTTCAACTTTATCTTTCGCTGTTAATAACAAGACAGGGGTTTGAATGTTGTTGTTTCTTATATATTTTAAAACTTCTAAACCGTTTTTGATTGGCATCATAATATCTAAAATAATAACATCATATGTCATATACTCTAAAATATCAATCGTTTGTTGTCCATCATAAACAGCATCAACAACAAAACCTTGATTAGAGAGTCTTTCTTTTATGATTGTATTTAATGTTTTTTGATCTTCAGCTAAAAGGATTTTCATTTTTCACCTTACCTTTATTGTATCAATGAAAATGAAAATTTGATGAAAATGATGTTTTTTATTTTCCTTCATCAAATTTTCATGTTGGATTCTTATAATGAAGATAATCAAAACAAAAGGAGTGTTACATATGAAAAGAATTTTATTGTTTGTTAGTGTTTTATTATTAACCTTTACGGTTGTCGGGTGTGACGAGATCACCAGTGTCCTAAATCAAAATGATGAGGTTGTATTTACTTTAGATGAACTTGCGATTTATAATGGTCAAAATGGTCAAAAAGGATATACTGCAGTCAATGGCGTTGTTTATGATGTGACTGATGAATTTCCTAATGGTGAACATCAAGGGTTTAAAGTTGCCGGTATCGATGCAACTCAAATCTTCTTATCAAGTCCACATACAATGGAAATGTTAGGGTCGTTAGAAATTGTTGGTGTTTTAGAAGTTTCAGCGTCTCAAATATCAACCAATGTAGAAACACTTCCAGTATTTACATTAGAAGCGCTTGCTGTTTTCAACGGACAAAATGGACAAAAGGGATATATTGCAGTAGATGGCGTAATTTATGATGTAACGAATGTGTTTTCAAACGGGATGCATCAAGGATTACATTTGGCTGGAACAGATGCAACTCAAGCATTTAATTCAAGTCCTCATGCGCGTTCTATATTAACGGGATTAAAGATTGTAGGATCTCTCGAGGGCTCAGAAACAATACCTACAACGGCTGAAGTCAATCAAACTGAAGGATACATGCCTGTGTTTACTTTAGATGAATTGGCTTTATACGATGGAAAGAATGGTCAAAAAGTATATGTTGCTGTCTTAGGTGTCGTTTATGATGGTACAGGCGAATTTTATCAAGGAATGCATCAAGGATTTCAACTTGGTGGTATCGACGCAACTTCGATTTTTCAATCAAGTCCACATGCAATGTCAATATTAAGTGAACTTCCTATCGTTGGAAGTTTAGATGGATTCCCGTTAATATCTATCTCAGAAGCTAATAATCACTATGGTGAGGATTATGATGATGAATACGAAGACGATGATTATGATGATGAATACAAAGATAATGATTATGAAGATGATGAATATGTAAATGTATCTGAACTTCCAGCAGCAATCTTAGATTATCTTTCTACCAATTATCCAAATATCGCCATTGATGAAGCTGAACTTGAAGATGGCATTTATGAAGTAGAGCTCGTTAATGGATTAGAATTAGAATTTGATATCAATGGTAATTTCTTATCCGTTGAAATCGATGACTAGTTGTTTAACCTAAATAAAAACCACCGAAAGCAAATTACTTTCAGTGGTTTTTTTATCGTTGATTTTACTTTTTAAGTATACAACACCGACTAATCCTAAAAAAGCAAAAGACATAAGTCCTGAAGCAATAAGGACGATTGGTAATTCTTTAAATGCTTTAGGCACTTGATAAGATTCTAAACACATACGTATTGATGTAAATGAGGTGGCGATATAACAATATCCTAAGGATTCGACTACAGTAAAAGCGATCACTTTGCCCACTTTTACAAATTATCCACCAATGACACACGTTTCTCCTTCAGGACAACGTTGGTTAGTGATTGGATAATATAAGTATGGTGCATCAACATAAGGAATAATTGGTAATTTTTTTAGTTGTTTTTGCCATCGGGTATTCATCTGGTTTTTGAGGTCACGCTACGCTCCTTTAATGAGTGGAAATTGACTAGTAAAAAGACTAATCTCATTTCTTAATTTTTCTAATACATCTTTCTCTTTATAGTGTTTTAATGCTTCGTCAATCCATAAAGCAATTTTTTCCATATCTTTTTCAACCATGCCGCGTGTTGTAATGGCTGGTGTTCCGATACGTATACCACTTCCGTATTTTGGTTTTTGAGTGTCAAATGGAATGTTATTTTTGTTGGTTGTAATATATATAGAATCAAGTGTTTTTTGAGCATCAAGTCCTGTGATTTGGTATTTTTGGAAAACGTCGATTACTAGTAAATGGTTATCTGTATCACCACTTATTACTCGGTATCCAAGTTTCTTAAATGCATGGACAAGCGCTTTCGCATTATTTAGAACTTGTTGCTGGTAATCTTTAAATACTGGTTGTTGAGCCTCCAAGAAAGCAATTGCTTTCCCTGCAATTACATGCATGAGCGGTCCACCTTGCATACCAGGAAACACTGCTTTGTCTACTTTTTTAGCAATATCTTCTATATTTGTCATAATGATACCACCACGTGGGCCACGTAACGTTTTGTGGGTAGTAGAAGTGACGACATGTGCGTAAGGAAGTGGTGATGGATGCAAGTTTGCAGCAACAAGTCCTGATATATGAGCAATATCGGCGTGTAAGTATGCACCAACCTCATCTGCAATGTCTCTAAATTTTTTAAAATCAATCGTTCTTGAATAAGACGAGTATCCAGTAATGATTAATTGGGGTCTTACAATTTTGGCAATTTTTAAAATGTCTTCATAATCTAGTGTTTCTGTTTTAGGGTCTAGTGAATAATGAAAGCCTTGATACACTTTACCAGAAAAGTTAAGTGGATAACCATGAGTTAAGTGGCCACCTTCATTTAAAGATAGTGATAAAATTTTATCTCCTGGTTTTAATAGCGCTTGAAAAACAGCTGCATTGGCTTGCGATCCAGAGTGAGGTTGTACGTTTGCAAAAGAAGCTTGAAAAAGCGTTTTTAAACGTTCAATGGCTTCTTCTTCAATCTTATCAACGACTTCACAACCACCATAATAGCGGTTACCTGGATAACCCTCAGCATATTTATTCGTCAGAATAGAGCCTTGTGCATCCATGACTGCTGCTGATGTGTAATTTTCAGATGCGATAAGCTCGATATGTTTTTTTTGACGTTCGTTCTCTTCTTGAATCACGTCAAAAATGAAAGTGTCTTTATTCATTTGTCTACCTCGTTTTGGGATATATTAATTATAACATGTGAACATCTAAATAAAAAGAGCGCATCATGTTTTCGTTTTTTTTGAAAATCATTTTGTAATGAAGCTAAAATAAAAACCACGTATTGTGGTTTCATTTATTCATTAATGTTGTGATAAACATCTTGAACATCATCAAGTTGGTCAAGCAGATTGAGTAGTTTTTCTACATTTTGTTTAGCATCCTCTGAAGAAAGTGTCACATCATTGGTTGACATCCAGAGAATTGTATCTGTGATGTATTCGATATTTTCTTTGCTTTCGTCTAGCGCTTGTTTAATCGTTGAATATTCTGATGCATCACCGTATATAGAAATTCCATCTTCCTCGACGTCGACATGTTTAATATTTAAATCTTTTTCGATTGCAATTTCTAATATGTCATCTTCTGACATATCTTTAATCGTAAAAAGTGCTTGGTGTTCAAATTGGAAGACGACACTTCCGTTTATTCCTAGTTTTCCACCAGTTTTAGTAAAGCAGTTTCTAACTTCGGCGATGGTTCTGTTGACATTGTCAGTGAGGCATTCAACAATAAACATACTTCCTTCTGGTCCAAATCCCTCGTAGCGCATTGATAAATAGTTTTCATCTGTACCACCTTTTGCTTTGTCAATTGCACGCTTAATAACGTCTGATGGAATTTGATCGCGTTTTGCACGATCGATGATTTGTTTTAGTGTCATGTTAACATCAGGATCTGGTATGCCTGATTTGGCTGCCATAAGAAGTTCTTTTCCATAGCGAGCATATAATTTTGATTTTACAGCAGCAGTTTTACCCATGGCTACTTTTCTAACTTCAAATGCGCGTCCCATACTTATTTTCCTTTTATTTATTAAATGTTTGTTGATACGTCTTAATCGATTTTGAAATGATTTTTTTAGCAGCATCAGGACCATCAATATCTAATACATAGGTGGTTTTTCCTTCTAATGCTTTATAAACTTCAAAAAAATGTCCCATTTCTGAAATAACATGTTGAGGGAGTTCGTGGACGTTTTTGTATTGTGAAAGTGATGGATCACCTTGTGCAATCGCAATGATTTTTTCATCATTTTCATCTGAATCTCTCATTTTAATAACACCAATTGGCGTGCAGTTCACTAAACTCAGCGGTTCAATATCTTCTTGACATAAAACGAGTACATCAAGTGGGTCACCATCTTCAGCGAGTGTTCTTGGTATAAATCCGTAGTTTGCTGGATAATGGGTAGATGTAAACAATACACGATCTAATATAATCATGCCTGTTTCTTTATCTAACTCATACTTCTTTTTTGATCCTTTTGAAATTTCGATGCATGCAACAAACTGCTCTGGTTGAATGCGTTCATCACTAATGTCGTGCCAAATATTCATTTTTGACCTCATTTCGTATTTATTTTAACATGTTTTTCATACAAATGATACGTATTTAAAAGAAGTGCATGAATCGTCATTGGTCCAATACCACCGGGTACAGGAGTAATTGCTGACACATGATCATAAACATCGTTATAATCAACATCACCAACAAGTTTTTCATCAACTTTATTTATACCAACATCTAAAATAATTGCATCCTTTTTAATCATGTTTTTGTTGATGAGATGCGGTTTTCCAACTGAAACAACGAGTATGTCTGCTTGTTTTGTATGATAACTTAAATCTGTTGTTTTTGAATGACATACAGTTATGGTTGCACCTAAATCCATGAGTAATCTTGCGATAGGAAATCCAACGATATTGCTTCTACCTACAATGACGGCGTGTTTTCCTAAAACATCAATATTATATGCCTTAAGAAGTAGTGTCATTCCATAAGGGGTCGCAGGTTTTACAGCTGGTTTCCCTTGGTATAATAATCCTTGATTGAGAACATGAAAACCGTCAGCATCTTTTGAAACATCAATGGCTTGGGTTAGATAGGCTTCGTCTAATTGTTTAGGTAATGGTAGTTGTAAAATCATACCATCAACATCTTTATCGTTATTTAATGCTTGAATCATTTGATAAACCGTTTCTGTTTGAACGTCATCTTCAAAATGATGAAGTGTTGCTTTCATTCCTACAGATTCAGCGGCTTTTAACTTACCTTTAATATACGATAAGCTTGCTGGATGAGAACCTACAAGGATGATGGCTAAGTGAGGGGCTCTGTATTTTTTTAAATCCTCTTGAATGTTTAATTTAAGTGCATTATTTAAATTTAAAGCAGTTTCTTTTCCATTTAAGATCATGAATTCACCTCGATAATTTCACCACTATCTTGAAGTTTAAATTGAAGTGCACGTGGTGTTTGATTTAATCCGGGCATTACCATGATCCCTTTTGTTTGAGCGACTAAAAAACCGGCACCAAGAGAGGGTCTTATTTTAGATATTTCAATAGTAAATCCCTCTGGTCTTCCTTTTAAAGTCGCATCACCAGATAATGATAATGGGGTCTTTGCCATACAAATAGGTAGGTGCCACCCTAGTTTTTGATATCTCTCTATATCTTTTAACGCTGATTTGGAAAACGTGACCTCTTTCGCTCCATAAATTAAGGTTGCAATCTTACTTATATTTGATTGTATATCTTTCGTTGGTTGATATAGGGGTTTAAATGGTATTTGGGTTGCGCATAGTTTTACAACTTCATTTGCAAGATCTTGCATCCCTTTTCCACCTTCTTTAAACCCTTTAGATAAAGCAATCGGGAAAGTATTGTTTTTTGCCCATGTTAAGACATATTCCGTTTCTTCAAGTGGATCATTATCAAAATGATTCAAAGAAATCACGAATGGTAAATTAAATGCTTTGATATTCTCAATATGTTTCTCTAAGTTTTTCATTCCTTCTTTAAGAGCATATATATCAGGTTGTGCGTACTCTGTAGAACCACCGTGTAGTTTAAGCGCTCTAAGTGTCGCAACAATAACCACTGCATCAACATCATGGTTCAAATGAGGCATTTTCAAATGTAAAAACTTTTCCATACCTAAGTCTGCACCAAAACCGGCTTCTGTGACTACATAATCTGCCAATTTAAGACCTATTTTTGTAGCAACTAAAGAATTGCATCCGTGTGCAATGTTTGCAAAAGGACCGCAATGAACAAGTGTAGGAACACCTTCTAAAGCTTGAACAAGATTAGGATTCATCGCTTCTTTTAATAGTAAGACCATTGCATCTGCTGCACCTAAATCTGAAACAAAAACGGGTTCATTTTTAGAATTATAACCGATTAAAATTCGATCTAATCTTCTTTTTAAATCAAAGATATCAGAAGCGAGTGATAATACAGCCATGACTTCTGAAGCAGCGGTAATAATAAATTGATCTTCTCTTTGTTTTGTTTGAATATTTCTTAGATTACGATCATTCATATCCATGACTCGTGGCCATGTAACTTCATTTAAATCAAGTTGGTTTCCGTGAAACATATGATTATCAATCAGTGCAGATAATAAGTTGTTGGCTGCTGTAATTGCATGTAAGTCACCTGTAAAATGAAGATTAATATCTTCTTCAGGCACCACGCTAGATAATCCACCACCTGTAGCACCGCCTTTTAACCCAAAAACAGGTCCTAAAGAGGGCTCTCTAAGTGCTAAGATAGAAGATTTTCCAATGTATTTCAACCCTTGAGCAAGTCCAATTGATGTGGTGGTTTTTCCTTCACCTGCAGGGGTTGGATTAATGGCTGTTACTAAGATGAGTTTTCCATCTTTTTTATGTTCAAGGCTTTTCATGACTTTTAAATCGATTTTTGCTTTATATTGTCCAAATGGTAAGAAGTATTGGTCATCAATTCCAAGCGAATCATATATGTCTTTAATAGGTTTCATCGTTCCCCCTTTTTCTTATTCATTATAACACAGCTATTTGATAAGGTAAAAGCGTCTCAAATAATTGACACGCAAGATAAAGCCAGTGCTCATTTTTTTGATAATGCTCCATTTTTAATACGATATGACCTCGTTCAAAATCTAGTGATGATGGTGCGCTAAATTTTTTAACTGTTTGCATAAATGGCTGCTTGTTATAACTATCACCTACATCTTTGTGGAAGGTAAATTTAATGTATGTCGGTGTTTGAGATACTTGTATGACTTTTAATTTGTTACTTAATTTTTTAAATAGTTTTTCATACATGTATTGTCGTAATTCAACATCAATTGGGCCAAAACGGTCTGTCAACTCTTCTTTAAGTGTTTCTACATCTTCTAACGTGTGAAGTGTTGCAATACGTTTATGAATTTCAATTCTTAACGTATCATAATTCGCGTATTGAGGATCAACGTGTCTTGCTGCATACGCTTCGTTATCTTTGGGATCTAAATCATCAAATGCTTTTTTACCCGTCATTGCTTCTTCTACGAGTTTCATATAAAGCTCATAACCAACTGTATCAATAAATCCTGATTGTTCTTGGCCTAATATGTCTCCTGCACCACGGATTGCAAGATCTCGTAGTGCAATTTTGTACCCACTTCCAAGGGCCGTGAAATCTTGAATCGCTTGAAGTCTTTTTCTAGCTTCATCGTTAATGGTTAGGTATTGCTCATAAAATAAGTATGCATAAGCGATACGATCACTTCTACCAACGCGTCCACGTATTTGATAAAGTTGCGATAGTCCAAGTTTATCTGCATCATGAATAATAAGTGTATTTGTATTTGGAATATCTATTCCTGTTTCAATGATTGTTGTTGAGATTAAAACGTCATATTCATGTTCAATAAAATTAGTGAGTACATCTTCTAGTTCATCACGGTGTAGTTTACCGTGAGCATAAGCGATTCTTGCGCTTGGAACAAGTTTTTTTAGTTTTTGAAGCATGCCTGTCATCCCTGAAACACGATTAAACAAATAAAATACTTGTCCTCCTCTTGCGATTTCCCTTTCTATCGCTTCTTTTACAAGTGCTTCATTTCTTTCTACTAAGTACGTTTGAACAGGATATCTGTTTTTGGGAGGTGTTTCTATCATTGACATGTCTTTTAGTCCCATGAGTGACATTTGAAGTGTTCTAGGGATAGGGGTTGCAGACATGGTTAATGTATCCACTGATTTTTTTATTTCACGAATGATTTCTTTTTGTTCAACACCAAATCGTTGTTCTTCATCAACAACAAGTAGTCCTAAATCTTTAGGAATGATATCTTTTGATAAGACACGGTGCGTTCCTATTAAAACATCAAGTAGTCCTTTTTTAAAATTCTCGATATATAGCTTTTGATCTTTTTGAGTCACAAAGCGACTTAAAATTCCAACAGTAGCTCCGTATTTTTCGAATCGTTCTTTAAATGTGTGATAGTGTTGTCTAGCTAGTACAGTTGTTGGTACTAAAATAATCACTTGTTTCGCGTTTGTGACTGCTCTAAATCCTGCCCTTAATGCAACTTCTGTTTTACCAAACCCAACGTCTCCACAAATAAGACGATCCATTGGTCTATCACCTTCCATATCATAAAGCGTTTCAATGATTGCTTTTTGTTGGTCAATGGTGGGTTCATATGGAAAATCTAAGGCAAAACTTGTTTCTAAATCTTCAACGTATTCAAACTTCTGTCTTGTGACGTGCTCTCTTTCTGCATAAATATTAATAAGTCTATCGCTTAGATCTTTAATTTTTTGTTTAACTGATGCTTTTGTTTGTGTCCAAACTTTGCTTCCTAGTTTTGATAACTTAGGTGTTGATGTATCTTTTTGACTATACTTTAAAACGCGATCCATTTGGTCCATTGGAACATAAAGTGCTTCATCATTTGCATACATTAAGTGTAGATAATCTCTTTTTTTAAGGCCAAGTTCCATGGTTTTAATTCCAATATATTGGCCAATGCCGTAATCATAATGAACGACATGGTCTCCTAGATTTAAGTCATCTGTACTATGTATTTTTGACGTTTGATTCATGACTGAGCGATATGAAGAACGAATGGTTTTTTGTTTATTAAAAATGGTTGTTTCATCTAAATATAATCGTTGCTGGTTGGTATCATAAAAAGATCCAATCATATAATCATCTGTAAATATTACTGGGTAGTTTTCAATCAGTGTTTTTGCTTGGTCTAAAAAAACTTCTTTAAGCGCTTTTGTTGGAAGTGAAATGATGATTTGTTTTAAATTGGTTGTTGTTTTAATGTCATGTAGTAAAAGTTGAATGTTTTGTTGGTAAAGGGGGACTTCTTCTATATGAAGAGAGATGCCTTCGTCTTCTGTGTGTTGAGTGTAAAGTTTGATGTGGTGGATTTTCAATAATTCAGCAAGTTGTTTTTCTTTGACAAGGTTTAAAAAATATTGACCACCCATTGCATGTTCATACGTATGAAATTCATTTTCTTTTTGTTGTTCATTGAATGTCATTTTATGTACATCAATCATCACGATATAATGATCTTCACTAAATGCTGTGATGGTTGATGTCAATTGATTCATTGCATGTATATAAATATCTAATCTTTCTAGATGTTTACGCTCTTTTATGAACTCAATATCAAGGTTAAGTTTTTTATGTTCTTTTTCAGATAACTTGTCGTTGTTTAAGTCTTTTTCGAGTTTTTCAATAAGTTTTTCTTTCATTGTGTCTGTATAAAAAAGCTCGTTGACAGGAACAATATCAATTTGATCTAATTTAGCAATAGACCGTTGTGTATCTAGTTCAAAAAACTTAATTGTTTCTAGTGTCTTACCAAAAAAATCAAGTCTTACTGGATGCTCGTATTGAAGCGAGTAAAAGTCAATGATGTTTCCTCTTGTAGAAAAATCACCTGGTTTTTCAACGGTATGAACATTTTGATACCCGTTATAGACTAAATATTTTAAAAGATCTTCTTTAGTGTAGTTATTGTTTATTAGAAGTGTTGTTTTCGCTTGTTCATAGTCATTAACTGATAACGTTGATCTTGAAAGTCCTTGGTGTGTAGTAATAATTACAAACGGCTTCCCAGTAAGAAGTTGATAAATGGTAAATAGCCTTTCTGTCTTAAATTCTGGACTTCCAAGTGCCATCAAATAGGTGAGGGTTTGATCTACTGGATAAAAAAGAATGTTGTTTGTATCCATTACTTTTTGAAGATGGTCATAGTACTGCTGAGCTTCATATAAATTAGGCAATACAATAAAAATGTTTTTATGTGTCTCCTCATAAAGTTGAGACAAAAGATACATATTATACGGGTGTGTAGAATGTTTAAAAACCAGCGTTTCATTACGCTGGGCTTTTAATAGATCGATATGTTTTTTTGGAATGATAATATCTTGATAGGTCATTATTTTTTTGTATTGTGTTTTGTCATAATATCAACAAATGGAACATTTTGAATAAATGCCTCTATAATTTCAAGACATGCAATCGTCACTTCTTCAACAATTTTTTCTTCTGATTTACTGAAATTAGAGAGCACATATTGATCGAGTGGGATGTTTTTGTTTTCTCCAATACCAAATCTAACACGTTTAAATTCTTGAGAATGGAGGTGTGCAATGATATTTTTTAATCCGTTTTGACCTCCATGTCCGCCTTTTTCTCTGAGTCGTAAGGTGCCAACATCTAAATAGATATCATCGACAAAAATAAGTATGTTTTCCAAGGCAATATCATAAAATTGTATAACTTTTGAAATAGATTGACCTGATAAATTCATATATGTGTTTGGTTTTAAAAAGACTGTTTTATCTTCTCCAGAACCATATATAGCGATATCACCTAGAAACTTATCTTTGCTTTGTATTTTTATTTTTTTTAATTCAATATATCTATCTAAAACAATAAAACCAGCGTTATGTCTGGTTTTTTCGTATTGTTTACCCGGATTACCCAAACCAACAATCAGTTTAATCATTTTCTGATCTTACTCTGTGTGCAAGTCTATCAAACAGTTGACTAATTGGGAGGTCTCCAGCTATATGAACAATGGAACGACCTAATAGTTTTCCAATCGAAATTTGTTTAATTTTAGTTGATTTGGAAAGATCGACTTGAATGGTGTCTGTTACTAACACTTCTTTTAATACTGATTTTTCAATTAATTCAATTGAATTGCCTGAAAACACAGGGTGGGTTGCCATCGCATAAACTTCAGTTGCACCAGCATCGATGAGCGCTTGAGCACCAGCACATAATGTTCTTGCAGTATCAATCATATCATCAATCATAATTGCTTTCATTCCTTTGACATCACCAATGATGTTTTGAATTTCGGCGACATTTGGTTTTGGTCTTCTCTTATCAATGATCGCAAGCGGTGCACCGAGGACATTTGCAACCATACGTGCACGTGTCACACCACCGTGATCTGGTGAAACAACAACAACATTACTTGTGTCATAAGTATTGATAAATGTTTCTGCAAGAAGTGAGCTTGCTGGGAAATTATCAATTGGAATATTAAAAAAACCTTGAATTTGAGCGGCATGTAAGTCAATAGAAATCACACGATCAATGCCTGAAACTTCAATAAGATCAGCGATTAATTTTGCAGTAATTGGTTGTCTTGATTTTGATTTTCGGTCTTGTCTTGAGTATCCATAATAAGGCATGATTACTGTAAGCGACTTTGCTGAAGCTCTTTTGATTGCATCTGCCATAATGAGTAGTTCCATGATATGTTCGTTTGCTGGTGCAGAAGTTGATTGGATGATAAAAACGTCATGACCTCTTACACTTTCTTCGATATTGACTGTGATTTCTCCGTCTGCAAATTTAAAAACTTCTGCTTTGGATAGTGGAATTTGTGCTGATTCAGCTATTTTTTCTGCAAGCGGTAAATTTGAACTTAATGCAAATAATTTTACTTTTTTATCATGAATGACTGACATATAGACCTCTTTTCCACTTTCTATTATACATGAATTTACAATATTTTTTCGTAAAAAAACACGTCATTTGACGTGTTTATTATCATTATGTTTATTCTTGTGGTGGGTTATTTTTTACTTCTTCAAATGCTTTTACGATGGCTTCTTCGATCAACTTACGCATATCGCCATGTATTGGATGAGCTATGTCTCTAAAAGTGCCGTTTGGTGTTTTTTTAGATGGCATTGCAACAAAAATTCCATTTTCTCCTTCAATGATGCGAATATCATGAACAACAAATGCATCATCAAACGTAATGGTAGCAACGCCTCTTAAACGACTATCACTTTCAACAAGTTTCACTCGAACATCGGTAATTTTCATCCTATTCCTCCACGATTCATCGTTATCTAGATTATATCACAAAAAAGTTTTATTTCAACTTTTGCATTTTTTAACGGCTTGATTAAAGCGTTTTTACGATGTATGGCTATTTACAACTTGGGTTTTACGGCTTTATGTAAGCGTTTTACTATATAATTTAATAAAATCTTTTTGTATTATTTGTTCTGCGCGCACTTGAGAGGAATACCCTAATTCTTCTAAAAACGATGCTGCTTGTGATTTATTAATTGCCCGTGTCTCAAATAAATTGTTTAATAGTGTCTTTCGTTTTTGTTGAAAACAATCTTTAATAAATGCGTGAAGGTCTTTATTTTGAGAACCCGTTCTTTTTAGGGTAATGACTGCACTATCTACTTTAGGAATTGGATAAAACACTTTTTTTGTAACAGTGAAAGCATAGGTTACATCAAATGAAAGTTGTATCATCACTGATAAAGCATTATAAGCTTTCGAATTTGGTTGCGCTGATAGTCTTTCTGCAAATTCCTTTTGAACCATGAATGTGGCTGATGTGATGTGTTCAATATCTAAAACTTTAAATAATATTGGTGAAGTGATGTTGTATGGAATATTGCCTATGATGTTGGTATCTTTGCTATCGAAGTTCTCAACAGACAAAAAGTCTTTGAAGATAACTTCTAGATTTGGGTTGGTTGATTCTAATTCTTCTAATGTGTGTTTTAATGACTCATCGATTTCATAGGCTTTAATCGTGGCTGCTTCTTTTACAAGATATTTTGTTAAACCACCTTCACCAGGTCCGATTTCGATGACATGTTGGTTTTTTATTTGTGCCGTTGAAACAATTTTTTTTAAAAGATTTTCATCTCTTAAAAAATTTTGGCCGAACCTCTTTTTAAATTGATGCGCCATATATAATCCTTTGGATATCTTCTTTTGTCTTTCCTATTAAATTAAGTCTTTTGTACAGTGTTTTTGCATTTGCATAACCAAGATGAAGTTCTTTAGTAACTTTTAGTCTTCTTTGTTTTGCTTCTTTATGACCCTCTAAACCAAGATCAATATACGCTTCTTTTGATAGTGTAGTTTCATAACTTTGGATCATAATATGTTGAAGTGCTTCATCTAAATGCGCTTTAGAAACGTGTTCAATTCCAATTTTTCTTTTATATTTCGCAATGCTTTGATCGATATAGATATGTCTTGGTTCTTTGAGTTTATCTGAAACTTGTTTTCTTATTTTTTCTCCAGGATAATCTGGATCAAAAAGTAAAACAATTTCAAAATCATCTTGATATTTGATTAAAAATTCAAGACTTTCTTTTATCATGGCACTACCACCAACCGAAATGGTTTCAATGTTTGGATATAACGCCTTTAAGTGATGTTCGTCGTGTATACCTTCAACAACAAATAATGTTTTTTTCATATACAAAAAAGTGCCGCTTTAGGCACTATGATTTAATCTCGTATGTTTTTACAAGTGTTGCTTGATCACCAGTATTGAGCATAAACGCGCTACCATCATCTGTATCTAAATGACAATCAAGTGCATAGCTTTTAGAAACACGGCATAACACGTTTCCTAAAAGTCCCGGTTTTTCACCTTCTACTAAAATAGAGACGATATCTCCATTTGAGACTCCAAATGCTTCTGCATCTTCTAGTGAAAAGTGGATGTGTCTATCAGCAATGATCACACCTTCTTCTAATTCAACACTTCCTTCGGGTCCAACAAGTGTACAAGGTCCGCTTCCTTTAACATCGCCTGAAGATCGAACTGGAGCAATAAATCCTCCTCGAAGTGCATCGCTTCTTGAAATTTCAACTTGTGAAGCAGGTCGAACGGGTCCTAATATACGAACGCCTTTAATCACATTTCCTTTTGGTGAAACAACATCAACTTTTTCGTTAGCTGCATATTGTCCAGGTTGAGACAAAGGTTTAAATTCTGTAAGTTCGTAACCTTTACCAAATAACGTCTCTAAATGAGCTTGTGTAACGTGGACATGACGTCCTGATATGCCTAGTGGTATTTTTTTCATGTGTTCACCTTTCTTAAATATATTAACATAATAAAGTGTATTTTCAAAACAAAAACTATGCTACAATAAAGCCATAAGAGGTAATTATGAAAACAATTTTTGAAAAAATACGAGACAAAGAAATCCCATCATATATGGTGTATGAAGATGAACTTGTCATGGCGTTTTTAGACATTTCACAAGCAACAAAAGGACATACGCTTGTTGTTTCTAAAGAAGCTTTTGCTGATGTCTTAGAAACACCAGATGAAGTTTTATCTCATATGTTTGTTGTTGCGAAGAAAATTGCGAAGGCATTAAAACAAAGCTTAAGTCCAAAGGGATTTAATTTCTTAAGTAATGTTGGTGAGGTTTCGGGTCAAACAGTATTTCACGTTCATTTACATGTGCTTCCAAGATACGATTCTAATGATGTGACACTTGCGTTTTTGCCTAACACTCAAGATAAAAATTTTGAATCCTTACTTACAAGGATTCAAGCGGTATTATTTTAAACCCAACACCATCTTTTGTGTTATAGACTTCAATTGAAAAATGAAATAAATCCATTGTTCTTTTTACAATAGATAATCCAAGACCAAATTGCCCTTTTGGGCCTTTTTCATAAGGTTTAAACAATGTGTGAATAAGTTTCTCTTCAATGTGATCACCATCATTTTCAAATGTGAGAATATTGTTTTTGAGTGTGATTTGAATGGTTGTTTTCGCGTATCTTAACATGTTATCAACAATATTTGAAAACGCTGAAAAGAAATAATCATAGACGCCGTAGTAAGTTGAATCATCTAAATCTAACACAAATTGAATGTCATCTCTTCTAAATTTTTGTTGGTCATAAATATGCTCGATGACTTCGCTAACTCGAATGTGTGACCGGTCTTGTTCTGTCAAAGCGTGTTCAAGTTTCGTAAGTTCAATGAGTTGTTTGACTTTATGATTTAAAATGTCTGCTTGTTTTGTAATAATGTTAGTGTCCTCAATATCAGCAATGCCATCACGTATCGCTTCTGCATAAGATTGGATAACAGCAATTGGGGTTTTAAAGTCGTGTGAAATATTTTGAATCATTTCTTGTTTTGTTTTTTCATTTGATTCAATTTCTTTTCTCATGGTTTCAATACGATTGGCAAGTTCAGAGATCTCATCTTCACCAACGACTTCAATTGGGACATGGTAATTATTTGCTGATAATTTTGTCACTTCTCCTTGAAGTTTTCTAATACGATCTAATATGATTCTAGACCAAACTAGTATCGTTGTATTTCCAAGCAAAACAAGTGAAATAAAACTAATTCTTAAGATCACGTTAAAGGATGTTCCAAGGTTTTCCAAGTATGAACTATCTGTAAAGGTAACGATGAGGACATCGTTTTGAAATCTAGTTAGATGAAAATAATACGTATCTTCTCCAAATGTCTCTGTTTTCTCATTACTTAACCATGTATTCATTCTTAAATAAAGTTGTCTATTCGTATAGACACTATCAATGATTTGAAATTGAGAATCATAAATTTTTATGCCGTCTTCATAAATGATGTACCCGTTATGATCGCTTCTTAAAAAAGGACTGTCAAGTCCTTCATTTAAATAGGCATCAAATACATTGTTTGCATAGGTCGCTAATTGATTACGGTTTTGTTCTGATCTAAAATCTTCAAAGACATAATTCATGCCAAGCGTGAAAAACAAACTTGTAAGTAAAATAACAACCGTAAAAATAATATAAAACTGGGTTGAAAGTCTTAATCTTTTCATAACATCCGATAACCGAAACCATAAATGGTTTCAATTTTTAAATCTGGCATTTTTTGTCTTAAACGTCTTAATAAATCGTCTACAACACGGTCACTACCGTAGTAATTATCTCCCCAAACGTGTTTTAATATCGCATTTCTTTCAAGTGGTGTATTTGGGTGATTTAAAAAATATGCGAGCATTTCAAATTCTTTATTTGTGAGGTCAATAAGAACTTCACCCTCGTGAATTTGTCTTTTATTGGTATCAATGATGTACGGTGCATATTCAATCACACCCTCAGCATTAGGGTGAGTTCTTCTTAAAATTGCTTGAACACGTAACATGAGTTCTTTCGGTGAAAATGGTTTTGCTAAGTAATCATCACTTCCAAGTTCGAGTCCGACAATTTTATCAATGTCTTGGTCTCTTGCTGAAGTAAACATAATGGCTTGTTTTGGATTTTTCTCTTTAATTTTTTTAATAAGATCATATCCTGTGATCTCGCCTTTAAGCATGATGTCTAAAATCCACAAATCTACAGTCTCATCTAGCATTTCTAACGCGTCTTCGCCATTATCATAAACGTTAACTAAATAGCCTTCTCTTTGTAGGTATTTTCTTATAATTTCTGATAATTCGTATGCATCTTCTACATAAACTATGGTCATATTTTCCTCCTTTTTTTAGGAAATGACTTTGGTGTGCATATATGGTATGAGCACTTCTGGTACGGTAATGGTTCCGTCTTCATTTTGATAATTTTCAATAATTGCAATCATGGTGCGTCCTATCGCAAGTCCTGATCCATTTAAGGTATGAACATATTCTGCTTTAGAGTCGGGGGTTCTTTTAAAACGAATGCTTCCTCTTCTTGATTGATAGTCTTCAGCGTTTGAAATTGAACCTATTTCACGATAACGTTGTTGACCTGGTAAATACACTTCTATATCGTATGTCTTCGCCATTCCAAAACCCATGTCACCGGTACATAGTGCAACTACACGATAGGGAAGTTGTAGTTTTTGAAGAATTTTTTCAGAATGTAATAACATGGTTTCTAACGCTTCATAAGAATCTTCTGGTTTGGTAAATTGAATGAGTTCTACTTTATGAAACTGGTGTTGTCTTAAAATACCTTTTGTATCTTTTCCAGCAGATCCAGCTTCAGATCTAAATGCTGTTGTATATGATACAAATTTAATAGGTAGGGGCTCGTTGATGATTTCATCGCGGTAATAATTGATTGAGGGAACTTCTGCGGTTGGATTTAAATACCAATTTCTGTCTTCTAACTCTATTTTAAAAGCTTCGTCTTTAAATTTAGGGAATTGTCCTGTTGCAATCATCGATGCTTCATTCACGATATAAGGAAGGATCATTTCAGTATATCCGTGTTCAAGGGTATGTGTGTCCATCATAAATTGAAGGAGTGCGCGTTCTAATCTTGCACCTAGTCCTTTATCAACAACAAACCGACTACCTGTAATTTTAGCGGCACGATCAAAATCTAAAATACCAAGTTTTGTTCCTAACTCAACATGATCTTTGGGTTCAAAAGAAAATGTCGTTGGTTCTAGATAGGTTTTAACTTCAACATTATCATGTTCATCCTTACCAACTGGCGTTGAGTCGCTTGGGAGATTGGGTGTATTGAGTAGTATTTCTTTGATTGTGTCATCCACTTCTAGTAGTTGTTGGTCTAACTGTTTAATGTCATCACCAATAGATTCTACGTGTTTTAGTATTTCTGTGGCATCTTGATTTAAACGTTTAAGTTCACCAATTTTTTTAGACGTCTCGTTACGAAATGCTTTTTTTGCTTCTACGTCTAAAATAATATTTTTTCGTGTTTCAGAAAGCGAAACAAGTTCTTTCAAATACGAAAAGTCTTGACCCCGTGTATTTAGTTTTTTGATGACGGTATCGATGTTTTCAACGATGTATTTTAAATCTAACATAGAGTTATCCTTTTTGTTTTAAGAGTTTGATTATATCAGGTCTTAGTGTCTCGTCTTTTAATGCAAAGTCAATGATTGCTTCAATGTAGTCTATTTTTGATCCAACATCATATCTTTTTGCTTGTAATGATGCTGCGTATACATCTTCTTTTTTCATAAGATTTAAAATGGCATCTGTAAGCTGAATTTCTCCTCCAACACCTTTCTCTTGAGTCTTTAAGCTGTTAAAAATAGCCGGAGAAAGAATGTACCTTCCACCAATGGCATGTCTTGAAGGTGCGTCTTTTGGGTTTGGCTTTTCAACAACACCTTTTAAGAGCATCACGTTTCCTTCTGTATTGATCGGATCACATATTCCGTATTTAGACGTGTTTTCTAATGTAACTTCCATGGTTCCTAACACAGAACGTTTTTTATCTTCGTAAACATCCATGAGTTCTCTTAGTGCTGGTTTTTCTTTTCCCACATATAAATCATCTCCCAGAAGGACCGCAAAAGGTTCGTTTCCAACAAACGCTTCTGCTTGTAAAACGGCGTGTCCAAGACCTAGTTGTTCTTTTTGTCTCACAAAAAAGATGTTGACACCTTCAGCAATTTTGTGAACTTTTTGATAAAGTTCTTCTTTTCCTTTTGATTTAAGTATGGTTTCAAGTTCAATATTATAGTCAAAATAATCAACGATTGCGTTTTTATTGCTACTTACAATGATTAAAATATCTTCAATGCCGCTTTCTTTTGCTTCGTTAACAATAAATTCTATTGTTGGTCTATCAATAATCGGCAACATTTCTTTTGGAATCGCTTTTGTGATTGGTAAAAATCTTGTTCCATAACCTGCTGCCGGGATGACCGCTTTTTTTATCATAAAAAGTCCTTTCTTATTGGAATGTCATGATTAACTCTATTTTAGCACAATTATGTGATTTTAATATGTTATAATCGTATCGAGAAGAGGATTTTATGTGGGAATTGTTAAAATATGTGATACTGGGAATCATCCAAGGAATAACTGAAATTCTTCCTGTATCCAGCAGTGGTCATTTGACTTTATTTAGCCATTTTTTAGGAATGAACTTAGATAATCTTACTGTTTTTTTAATGCTAACCAATACAGGGTCGTTTTTAGCAATCTTGTTTTTCTTTAGAAAAGATGTCACTGGTTTAGTAAACTCAACGTATCGATTTGTGATTAAGAATGACCATAACTTTAAAGATGATTTTTTATATGTGGTAAAAGTTGGGATTGCGGTTATTCCCGTTGGAATTGCTGGTTTACTTTTTGAAAATGCATTACCTAATGATTTATTTACAACCTCTATTGCTTTATTAATCACTGGTACGCTTTTATTGATTATCTATTTGGGTCGTCATTTTGAATATAATAAAAATGTTGGATTTCAAAATGCGATTGCCATCGGTTTGTTTCAGATGTTTGCCGTGGTTCCGGGAATTTCTAGAAGTGGAATTACCTTAGTTGGTGGATTAAGTCAAAAATTACCCCTTAAGGATGCGATGAAGTTTTCTTTCTTAAGTTACATTATGATTTCTGTCCCTGTTTCTATCTTAGGTTTTATTCGTTTGTCAGAGGCCAATGAGTCTATTAATTTATTGGGTTATGGAATATCCTTTGTCTTAAGTTTTGTTTTTAGTTATTATGCTGTACGTTGGTTTTATCACTATGTAAAAGTAAAAAATTTAATTTATTTTTCAATTTATTGTTTTATTGTAGGCTTGATTTCATTATTTATTTATTTTATTTAATTCGTTTGCATGTAAATGTTTATAAAAAAAGAGGCGCTTTCGCGCTTCTTATTTTTTTAATGTTTTTCTAAATTCAAAATCTGAGTTCACGATATCTTCGAGTCCATATTTCGGCTCCCAATGAAGCAGTTTTTTTGCTTTTTCATTAGATGCGATGAGTTTTGCTGGATCACCGGGTCTTCTCTCTGTAATTTCATAAGTCATGTCACCTATTTTTTGAACGGTTTTAGCAACATCTAATACTGAGTATCCTTGATTAGAACCTAAGTTGATGGTTGTAGATTGACCACCATCTTTAAGGTATGTTGCACCTAAAACATGTGCGTAAGCTAAGTCTGAAACATGAATGTAGTCACGAACACATGTACCATCTTCGGTATCATAATCATCACCATAAATAAGAAGTTTTTCTCTTAAACCAATAAGTGCTTGTATCGCTACTGGAATTAAATGGGTAAGTTGATCTTTTTTTAAACCAACTTTTAGTGATTGATCTGCACCAGCAACATTAAAATATCTAAAAATTAAATATTTCATTCCGTACGCTTGTGTTACCCACTTGATCATGCGTTCTGTTGCCAGTTTTGTTTCACCATATGGGTTAATTGGTTGTGTTGGATCATCTTCAAAACACACACCAGAAGCTTCTCCGTAAACTGCTGCAGTTGAAGAAAAAACAATATTTTTTATGTCGTGTTCTTGCATAGATTCTAGTAACACACGAACACCCTCTACATTATTTGAGTAGTATTCTAGAGGTTTTTCTACACTTTCTGGAACGACAATCTTAGCTGCAAAATGCATCACAACATCGATATCATTGTGTTTTTTAAAGACAGCATCTAGAGCACTTTTGTCGCGAATATCTCCAATAATCAAGGTTGCATTTTCTGAGACCATGTCTTCAAATCCAGAAGTTAAATTATCAAAAACAATCACTTCGTGCTGTTTTTTTATAAGTTCTAAAACTGCATGGCTACCTATATAACCCGCGCCACCTACAACTAGTACTTTCATAAGAACTCCTTAGTCTTCAAATAATTGATCGCTTGTTTCATCTTCGATGTCTTCTTCGATATCAGCATCTAATTCTTGTACGTTTGGTAACACTTGTGTTATTTCAACATCAAGCGACTCTTGAACAAAACCTTCTTGCATTTGAAGTGTTTCTTCTTCAATTTCTTGATGTGGGACAATTGCAACCGTAGAGACTTTTTGATCATTTTTAAGTTTAATAATTCTTACACCTTGTGTGGCGCGTTGAGTTGTAGATATTTGAGATGCTTCTGTTCTCATCACAACACCACGGTCAGAAACGACAATAATGTCTTGATCATTTTTAACCACAGTAAGGGTTTTTAACGGTCCATTTTTTTCAGTCACGTTAAGGGTTTTTACACCTTTACCACCACGGTTTTGAACACGATATTGGTCAACTTTTGTACGCTTACCAAAACCATTCTCAGTAATAACTAAAATGTCTTCTTCCTCATTGTTTGGATCTACAATTGCGACACCAACAATATGGTCTCCGCTATTTAAACTCATCCCTTTTACACCAATTGCTGTACGTCCAACAGATGATACGTCCACTTCGTTAAAACGGATCGCTTTACCGTTTGATGCACCTAATATAATATCTTTAGCTCCATCAGTCAATGAAACATTAAGAAGTTCGTCGTCTTCTCTTAGATTCACCGCAATGATCCCGTTTTGACGAATGTTTTTAAATTCAGACACTTGGGTACGTTTTACAATACCTTTTTTGGTCACGAATGTTAATGCTGCTTGTTCGTCATCAAAGTTTTTTACACACGTCATTGACGCAAGTCTTTCATCTGGATTAAGCGCAAGCAAATTCACTAACGGCAACCCTTTTGATTGTCTCGAACCTTGTGGAATTTGATATCCTTTTATTTTATAAACACGTCCTGTGTTTGTAAAAAATAAGTGGAAATCGTGAGTTGACGTTAAATCAATGTGTTCAACATAATCGTCTTCGTGAACTTTAATACCGGCCATACCAACACCACCGCGGTTTTGAGCTTTATATTGATCTAAACTCATACGTTTAATATAGCCATTGTTGGTAATTGTAATCATGACATCTTCAACTGGAATTAAATCTTCATTTTCAATGGTTAAATCGTCACTTAAGTTGATTTCACTTAAACGCGGTTCATGAAATTGCGTTTTAATTTGTTGAAGTTCTTCTTCAATGATTTCTATTTTTCTTTCATCTTTAGCAATAATGTCTTTATAATCAACGATTTTATTTTTTAGTTCTTCGTGTTCTTGTTGCAGTTTTTCAATTTCAAGTCCCGTTAATCGTTGAAGTCTCGTATCTAGAATTGCGCGCGCTTGAACATCATCAATATCATATTCAGACATTAAAGCTTCTCTTGCGTCTTCGGCGGTTTTAGATTGTTTGATGATTTGTATTGCACGATCAATGTCATTGAGTGCTTTAATTAAACCTTCAACAATATGTTGTCTTGCTTCTGCTTTTTCAAGTTCGAATACGGTTCTTCTTAAAATGATTTCAAGTTGATGTTCAAGATATTTTTCATACATGTCTTTAAGTGAAAACATTTTAGGTTGGCCTTTATCCAAAGCAATCATGTTAAAGTTAAACGATTGTTGAAGTTGTGTGTGTTTGTATAAATTATTTAGCATGACGTGTGCATTTACATCGCGTCTTAATTCAATCACAACGCGCATACCATTACGGTTAGATTCATCACGCAAATCGGTAATACCGTCAACAACTTTATCTTTTGCAAGTTGTGCAATACGTTCTATAAGTGTTGTTTTATTGACTTGATAAGGTATTGCTGTGACGACGATCGATGATTTGTTTTTATTTTCAACAATTTCGGTTCTTGCACGGTTTACAATCGAGCCGCGACCTGTTTCGTATGCTTGTATCAATCCACTGATTCCTAGAATTTCTCCTCCTGTAGGGAAATCCGGGCCTTTGACGTATTCCATAAGTTCTTGCGTTGTAATCTCTTTATTTGCCATATATGCAAGGAGTCCGTCAATAACTTCGGTAAGGTTGTGTGGTGGAATATTGGTTGCCATACCAACCGCAATCCCCGTAGATCCGTTTACGAGTATGTTTGGATATCTTGCTGGTAGAACTGCTGGCTCTTTTTCACTACCGTCATAGTTATCTATATAATTAACAGTTTTTTTTTCGATATCTCTAACTAGTTGTCCTGCGAGTTTTGATAGTCTTGCTTCGGTATAGCGCATTGCTGCTGCTCCGTCTCCATCAACAGATCCAAAGTTTCCATGACCATCAACAAGTGGCATCCGGTAACTAAAAGGTTGTGCCATACGTACCATTGCTTCATAGACTGATGATTCACCATGTGGGTGATATTTACCAATAACTTCACCAACGATACGTGCTGATTTTTTGTGTGCTTTATCGGCGGTCATGCCAAGTTCATTCATTGCGAATAATATACGTCTTTGAACAGGCTTAAGACCATCTCTAACATCTGGTAGCGCACGGGAAACAATGACACTCATTGCGTAGTTTAGAAAAGACGTTTTCATCTCACTTGAGATGTTTATTTCTTTAACATGATCTCTTGCTTTATTTAATTCATCCATGATTGTTGTCCTTTCTATACGTCGATGTTGCTTGCATAAATTGCGTTTTGTTGTATGAATTCTTTGCGTGGTTCAACTTCTTCACCCATCAGCATGCTAAAGACTTGATCTGCATCCATCGCATCACTTAATGTGATTTGCAGTAAGGTTCTTGTGTCCGGGTCCATTGTTGTTTCCCAAAGTTGATCTGGGTTCATCTCTCCAAGACCTTTATACCTTTGGATACTTGGTCTTCCACCCATTTCTTTAAGAGTGTTTTCAAGTGCTTCATCATCATATAAATATTGAATATTTTTTCCTTGTTGAACCTTATATAGAGGGGGTTGCGCCATGTATATGTAGCCTTTTTCAATGAGTGGTCTCATGTACCTAAAGAAGAACGTAAGCAAGAGGGTGCGAATATGTGCACCGTCAATATCCGCATCGGTCATGATCACAACTTTATGATAACGAATACTTTCCGGATTAAATTCTTCTCCAATTCCAGTTCCTAACGCTTGAATTAAAGACAATATTTCTTTGTTTGCATAAATCTTATCAAGTCTTGCTTTTTCAACATTTAATACTTTACCTCTAAGTGGTAAAATCGCTTGATATTCTGATTCTCTACCTTGTTTCGCTGAACCACCCGCAGAGTCACCCTCTACAATATATAGTTCAGATACGGCTGGATCTTTTGCACGGCAATCGGCAAGTTTAGAGGCAAATCCTAATGCGTCAAGTGGTGATTTTCTTCTCGTCGCGTCTCTTGCTTTGCGTGCTGCAATACGTGCATACATCGCATTAAGGCTTTTTTCCACAATTACTTTTGCGTCTTGTGGGTTTTCAGCAAAATATCTTTCTAAAAATTCTCCCGCAAGTTGTGAGGTCATTTGGCGAACTTCTGGATTTCCAAGTTTTGTTTTTGTTTGACCTTCAAATTGAGGGTCTGGGTGTTTGATTGAGATGATTGCTGTTAACCCTTCTCTTACATCTTCACCGATCAGAGAGTCATCTTTTTTAAAGATATTATTGGTTTTTCCATAACTGTTAATAATACGTGTTAATGCAAGTTTAAATCCGTCTTCGTGCATTCCACCTTCATGTGTTGGGATGTTATTGGCAAAACTAAATAAGTTGGTTGAATAGGAATCAAAGTATTGAAGTGCCATTTCATATGTAATGCCATCCATTTCTTTTTCAACATACATCACTTCTTTAGTGAGCTTTGTTCTATTTCCTACTAAAAAGTTTACATATTCAACAAGTCCACCTTCGTATTGATATACAAATTCGACCGGTGTTGCTGCTCTTTCGTCAGTAATTGTAAGTTTAATGCCTTTGTTAAGAAAAGCAAGCTGTTGAACACGTGCACGAAGTGTTTCAAAATCATAAACTTGGGATTCTGTAAAAACGTCTTTGTCTGCTAAAAAGGTAACCGTTGATCCATGTGAATCACTGTTTCCTTCTTCGGTAAGTTCTGTAATTGGTGCGCCATACGCATAGGTTTGGCGGTATTTTTTACCGTCTCTATGAATTTCTACATCAAAAAATGACGACAAAGCGTTCACTACAGATGCACCCACGCCGTGGAGTCCACCAGATACTTTATAAGATGCGCCATCAAATTTACCACCCGCATGAAGTGTGGTTAGAATGGTTTCAACAGCTGGTCTTCCTGTTTTAGGGTGAGTATCTACAGGAATCCCTCTTCCATCATCAACAACTTTTATGTAGTTGTCTTTTAAAATCGTAAGTTCGATGTGAGTTGCATATCCTGCAAGTGCTTCGTCAATTGAGTTATCAACGATTTCCCAAACGAGATGATGTAATCCTTTGATTCCGGTAGAACCAATATACATCCCCGGTCTTTTTCGAACCGCCTCTAGACCTTCTAAGATTTGTATATTGGAAGCGTTATAATTATTCTGTGCCATGGTTTATGACTCCTTTTTAAGATGCATGTTGTGCATGTTGTGTTTCACGTGATCGTGGGTGCTATTCATGATGAGTGGGTAGTTTTGAAATTCGTATGTTAAAAGTTGTTGTTGATGGGTTTCGTCTAATTCACTTAAAACATCGTCTAAAAGTAAGATTAATTCTTTATTGCTTTCTTTTTTTAAGTGTTGGAAGAGTGCAAGCTTAAGTGATAGTGCCAGTAACCTTTGTTGTCCTTGAGAGGCATATTGACTTGCGTTTTTTTGTTCATAGTAAACAGTGAAATCGTCTTTGTGTGGGCCCCTTGATGTGGCTTGTTGGATAATATCAATCTTTTGCTTTGTTAATAAATGTAGTTTTAATTGGTCTAAATTGACATCATCGTTATATTCTATTTTTACAAGCGGAAGCTGAAACTGTTTTGTAATTGGTTGAATTACCTCATTAAGAATATCTATGAGCTGTGTTCTTTTTTCAATCATCGTCTTTGCTTCTATTAAAAGTTGCTCTGATAAGATATCAAGAAATGTGAAATCCCCCGTGACATCAATTTTTTTTAATAGCGCATTTCTTTGTTTTAGTATTTTTTTGTATTTTGTGAGGATATCTAAATAGCTTGGATCTATTTGAGTCATTGCAATATCTAAAAACTGTCTACGATAGGTTGGTGATCCCTTAATGAGTTCAATGTCTTCAGGAGCAAACAAAACGATGTTTAAGTGGCCAATAAACTGCGATAGTTTTCTTTTTTCAACACCATTGAACCAAACTCTTTTTCCTTTATCTGTAATGACCATCTCAAATGTGTTTTGGTTTGTTTCTAGTGTAATCTTAGAAAACGGTTTTCCTTCTTGGATGATTTCTTTATCTTGGTTGGTTCGGTGTGATTTCGTTGTTGCAATCATGTGAATGGCTTCTAAAATGGCTGTTTTTCCAACACCATTATCACCAAACATGTAGGTTTGAGGATGTTCGAAAATAAGCTTTTTTTGGTGGAAACACCTTGTGTTTGTTAAGGTTAACGTTTTAATCATGGATAACTTTATAAATGCTATTTTCTATCTCAACAACATCACCATCAACTACTTTGGTTTTTCTCGTTGATTTAAGGATGTCATTTACTTTTACTGGGTGCTCCACCAAATACGATTTTGCGTCCCCACCTGAAGCAATAAAACCACACGCTTTCACGAGTTGACCAAGTGTAATATATTCTTTTTTTAGTATGAAGGTTTCATATTGTTTCATAGTGTAATTATACCATAAAACTTTTAAAAATGGTTCATTTTTCGTTTTTTAAGTATAAGTAGGGGTTGTCATCAAAATAATAAAAAAAGCCGTATTTGATAAAATTTCGGCTTTTTTGTTGTATCTTAAGTTTTTTTAGTCTAATCGGACTGGTAAAATTAAATGTAATAATGTTGGATCTTCTTTACCGGTAATAATGAATGGTTTGATTTCTCCTGAGAATGAAATTGTAACTTCTTCAGAGTGAAACGTTTTAAGTGCTTCTTTTAAGTATTTTGAAGAAAATGCGAGTTTTATTTGAGGACCTTTTACATCTCCAGATGGAATGATTTCTTCTGAAGCGTCTCCAATTTCAGCATTTGTTGAGCTAATTTCAACCACTTGGTTTTCTTTAAGTGCCAACTTAACGATATTAACATTGGTTTCTCTTTCTTTAGGTGAAAGCAGTGAAACACGATCGATGGCAGCGAGGAGTTGTTCCTTATGGAATGGGATTTCTACAACGAAAGATTTTGGAATAATCCTCATTGTATCAGGATAAGAACCTTCTAGAAGTCTTGTTTGAAATAAAATGTTATCAAATTTAAATAGTACTTTATTAGGGTTAATATAAAGTTCTACTGGTGAGTTGATGGTTTCTAATATTTTTTGAAGTTCATCTAAGCTTTTATTTGGAATGACTAAATCAAAAGGATCTCTTTCTAAATCAAAAGCCATTTCTTTTTGAGCAAGTCTGTATGAATCTGTTGCAACACAAAATAATTTTTTCTCTAAAAATTTAAAATCGACACCGGTTAATACAGGACGTTTTTCGTTTTGCGAGGTTGCAAAATTTGTTTCTTTAATGACGTTTGATAATGCTTTGGGATCAAATGTCAGTGGATCGTTTAAATCCATGAAATCGATATCTGGATAGTCTTCCACATCCATAAGACGTAGTTTAAATTCTGATTTATCTGCACGGATCACCATAATATTTTGTTCTATCAATGCAAACTCAATATTTTTAGATACTACTTTTCTAACAATGTCGATTAAATAACGACCTGGAATTGCAGTTTTACCTGGTGTTTTAATTTCTAATGATGGATCATCAACAACTACTTGAATTGCCACATCTGAATTAGACGTTGTTAGTATCATATGATCTTGAAGTGCTTCAAATTTAATTGCATATAAAATAGGCATTGGTGTTTTTAAAGGCAATCCTTTTTGAATGATATTTAAATGGTTAAGTAAACTATCTCTTTCAATTGAAAACAACATACGTTCACGTCCTTTTATTATATTTATAAGTATAATTATTATTATTACAAATGTGGGTTTGTGGATAACTTTTTTATGGGCTTCATCTATAGATTATTATATCAAATAACCCACAAATAATCCACTTTAAAATGTGGTTAAACATGATTTAGTTTTTTAATGATTGTATCGACCGCGAGCTTCAGTGTTTTATCTTGTTTGAGTTCATTTTCAATTTTCTCACACGCTGTTAATACCGTTGAATGATCCCTATCTCCAAACAACGAACCAATGCTCTTATAAGGAATATTGTGTTGTGTTTTGATTAAATACATTGCGATGTGTCTTGGAATGACGTATTTAGAATGTCTTTTTTTACCAATAAGGTCATCAATTGAAATCCCGTAAAAATCACTAACAACACTTTGAATACGATCGTAGTTGTTTTCGTTGAGTTGATTACTTTTCCGTCTAGTTTTTAATAGAGGTTCTAAAGCTTCTTGAGCGTGCTCGATAGTAATATCAATATTATTTGTAAGTGCATAAAATAAGACACGTTTTAAAGCACCCTCAAGTTCTCTTATGTTTGTTACAAAAGAAGACGCAATAAAGTTCAAAACATCATAGTTCATCGCTTCTGCTTGAGATGTTTCAGAAGATAACTTTCTTTTTAAGATTTCAATTCTGTGTTCTAAATCTGGAACTTGGATATCAACACTTAAACCCACTTCAAATCGCGATGTTAGCCGGGACATCATATTTTTTAATTCTGAAGCTGGCTTATCACTTGTAATGACAATTTGTTTATTTTGTTGATACAAAATATCAAAAAGTTTAAAAAACTCCATTTGAGTTTTTGTTGCACCACCCATAATTTGGATATCATCAACAAGTAGAACATCGATATCACGGTATTTAAGATGGAAATCATCCATTTTTTGTCGTTTGAGTAAGTTTGCAAAATCTTCAATAAAACTATCTGCCTTGACATATAAAACTTTTGCGAGCGGATCATTGTCTAAAATATAATTTCCTATCGCTTGAGTTAAATGTGTTTTTCCTAATCCCACATCACCAAATACATAAAGTGGATTTGCAACAACGCCCGGTTGATCAGCAACCTTCATCGCCATTCTAAATGCAAACATGTTACTTTTACCAACAACAAAATTATCAAAGCGGAAAGAGCCGTTTAAATTACCTAGACGGTATCTGTTTTCTAAATCTAGATCGGGAGATACAATATCATACTCGGGCTCTATTTCGTTTTCTAGCAAAAACTTAAAACGAAGTGTTTCACCACTATGAATTTGAGCGAGATCTTGAATTTTAGATAAATATAATCGTTGTATCCGGTTTTTAATAAATTCATTAGGTACAAGAATATAAATAACGTTATTTAAAACTTGATGAATTGTTTGAAGAGGCTCAAAAACCTCACCGAAAGTATCTTCATCATAAGTTTGTTCAAGATCAGATAAAATTGTTTGCCATAAGATGTCGTAATTGTTCAAAAGGGTCTCTCCTAAAAATCATAAGGAAATATTAGCATAAAAAAAACAAAAACAAATAAATAAATAACAACAAAAATTGTGGATAACTTTTTATAAGCACGAAAGAAACAACAAAAATTGTGGATAAAAAAAGACACTTTAAGTCTTTATAAAGACACTTTAAGGGTTATCCAGTTGTCCACAATGTCTATAACTATAACAAAGAGTTGTCCACATTAGAGCCCAGCCTCTAACTTTGTAATGGATTCTTGTTGACAAAGATAAAACCTTTATATATAATAACAAAGCATGGTTTCCTATGAAAGGTGGTAAGATACATGAAAAGAACATATCAACCAAATAAACGTAAACGTCAAAAGACACACGGCTTTAGAGCAAGAATGGCAACTGTTGGTGGACGCCGCGTACTTGCAAGACGTCGCGCAAAAGGTAGAGCGCAGCTCACCGTTTAATTGTAATTTATAAATAACTAGGACTACTCGAATAAATTTCAAAGAGACGTCCTTTTTTTATAAAAAAATATGAAAAAAAGATACCGACTAAAAACAAAGAAAGAAATTGATTTTGTTTTTGCAAATAAAAAAAGCGTTAAAAACCAATTTTTTGGTATCCACTTCATAAAAAACTTGGATCAACTACACTTTAGGTTTGCATTATCTATAGGAAGAAAGTACGGCAATGCCGTTGCCAGAAACATTAGAAAAAGACAAATTCGAATGATTGTTTCTTCAATACAACAAATTTCAAACCATGTCCAATTTGTTGTTGTTATTTACCCAAAATCAAATCAGTTAAGTTTTGAAGAAGTCCAAAAAAATGTGTTGCAACTTACCGATCAAGCAACACTCACGGAGAAAAATAATGAAAAAAATAGTATTGCTATTTAGTGTTATTTTAGCACTTGTCATCTTATCGGGTTGTACCCAAGAAGATGAGACGATTAAAACAGTTGTAAACGCACCTTTAAATATGGTCTACACAGAGGCTGAATTCGCAAACGGATATGTCTTTAAAGGTGAAGAGGGTGTCTCGTTTTTAAACATCAAACAATCGGGTGAAGTTGAAGTCGTCCCATTAGAAAACCAAGGAATCAACGAACCCGTTGGAGATAACGGAGTTTTAACATACCGCGTTTCATATAATGATGTACTTTATGATTTTGATATTTATGTTATCCCTAGCAACGTCAATTCTAACGACACAACCATTGTTTTAATCAATTTTATTTTTAATGAGGCAAATGTTAGAACAAACATTGGTGGAATAGAAAACTTAGAAGGATTAGATGTATATGTTGTTCGTGCTAACGGAACAGTTGAGATTTTAAATGCTGAAGAGCATATAGATAAATTCTCAAACAACGGGTTTATTCCTCTTCAAGAAGATGGTTTTTTTGCAAACGATAGTTTTGATGTTACGTTTACCTATGAAGGAAATTCAGCAAACTTTGAAGTCTATGTTACAGGCGGAGAAGCACCTATTCACTCTGATGATGCTGGGTTCTTTGATTGGATTTTAGTAATTCCAGTTGCATTCCTAACCCAATTATTTGGGGGGCTATTTGGAAACTCATTTGCACTTGGGATTTTATTTACAACATTGATTGTAAGAACACTTGCATGGCCTATTTATGCGAAAAGTAATGATTTGAGCTTAAAAATGAATCTTGCACAACCTGAAATGCAACGCGTCCAAGGTAAGTACGCAACAAGAAAAGATCCACAATCACAACAACAAATGCAAATGGAAATGATGGGCGTATACAAAAAATACGGCATTAATGCGTTTGGTTGTTTATTACCATTTCTACAAATGCCAATTTTTATTGCAATGTATAGTGTCGTTAGAAGAATTACAATTCCAGGCGGTATGTATTCAGAACAAGTTTCAAACACAATGTTCTTTGGAATTGATTTAGCAAATACAAACGATGGGATCACAGCAATTGTATTAGCATCAATTGTAGGTGCAACCATGTTTGGACTTCAAAAACTTGCGATGTCTAAACCAAACTATGCAAAAACAGTTGTAAATCCTAACCCACAAGCACAACAATCTCAACAAACCATGAAATACGTGAGTTACTTTATGGTCATTATGATGATGTTTATTTCATACCAAAGCAATGCGCTTGCTGTTTATTGGATCTTTGGTAACTTATATTCACTTACACAAACAATTATAAACAGAAGACTAAGCGAAAAGAAACACGCAAAACTAAAAGAAAAAGAACTTTTAGGAGGTCTAGTTAAATGATTTTAAAACGTATTGAATTAGAAGCTAAAAACGAGACTGAAGCTCGCGAACGCGCTGCAGAAGAATTAAGAATTCAACCGGAAAAACTAAAAATCACACTTACTCGCGAGAAAAAAGGTCTTTTTGCTGGTGGGAACAATTTGTACGAAGCCATTCCTGACGTCAACTTAACACTTGAAGGAAAAACCTATTTGGAAAGCATCTTACAAACAATGGATGTTGAATTTAAAATGGAACTTAGAACAAAAGAAGACGGCAAAGAAATTCATTATAATATACAATCTACAGACAACGCAGTACTTATTGGAAGAGAAGGAAGAACGTTGATTGCGCTTCAATACCTACTTAGAAGTTATTTGCAGACGTTTGTTCAAAGTCAAGCCGTGATTACTCTTGACATTGCTAACTATTTTGAAAATCATAAACGCCAACTAGAAATTCTTGCAACGAAAACCGCGAAAGATGTTGCTAGATCTAAAATCGAAGTTAAACTTGATCCAATGAACGCCTACGATAGACGCATCATTCACACGAAATTAAGCGAATGGCGCGATGTAGAAACCGAATCTCAAGGTGAAGGCGAAGAACGCGCACTTGTCATTCGTCCAAAAAAGTAGCCCAGCTACTTTTTTTTATACCCAATATGTTATAATCAAATCGAGTAAAAAAAGGAAAAAACCCGCAATGACATTGTTTTTCTCAAAAATAAAAAAATCAATTTTAAGATACATCAAAACAAGCGCGCTTATTGTCATAACAGGCCTTATTTATAGTTTTGGAGGAGTCATAAGACTCGATATTGAAGCCACCCAAAATATTCATACATTTACCTCTAGAGCAGAAACAACACCAGAGCACACACAAATAATTAACGGATATACATTCAATTATTTTCCTGTTTCACGTGAAACATTCGAATTGGATGATCAAAGAAATGTGTTTTTTGATGAAAATAAGACAAAACTTGGTCAAACGGGAGATATCATTGTTACACAACAATCTCCGTTCCCAAATGTTCCAGGAATCCACGAATGGATAACGTATTATTTTGGGGGTCACGCTTCTTTAGTGAACGAGGACAACAAACTATACGAGGCAACCGGAATTGGAAGTGCAAACATTTTTGAAGTTATGTTGTTTCCGGGAAACAAAGAGCATGATTTTGATATTTCCGTCACACAAAGCAACAATTACTGGTTGAACACAAATAGAAGAACAGAGTCAAGCCCGGCATATCCTTATTACGGCTCTTTTAACAGAAACGAGTTTTTAAGTTTGCGTGTTAAAAATATGACAAACACCCAAAGAGCAGGTGCTGTTGAATATGCGAGAACGCTATATGAAGAAAAAGCACTATATAACTATACTTTTTTTCTAGATGTTGAATATAAATATTATTGCACAGATATGATTTCAAGAGCATATCAAGATGTCATGGTTCCAACACACCGACAAAGGGGCTATGCACAAGCCCTTAATGATCGATTCATTACATCAGTTAATGACCTAATTAATGCAGAAGAAACCTATATTACAAGCTACATTAAAATAGAAAACAACGTTGTGTCTATTTATCATTTAGAGGATATTGAAGGAGGTTCATAATGATTGAAATTGTAACACTTATTTTACTTGCGAGTCTCATGATCATTTTGGTTGTATTTTTAGTAATACAAAGCCAAAAAAAAGCGATTCCTCAAGATCAAAGCGATTTAAAAGTCTATATGCAAAAAGAGTATGAAGGATTAAAAACCCAACTAAGAGAGTTGATTTATGAATCAAACGAAAAAAACACAAAAGATTTATATAATTTTAAAGATTTAATTACAGTACATATCGAAAACAAATTAAAGGAAATGAACACGCTTGTTGAAAAAAGACTTCAAGGTGGATTTGAAAGAACCAATGAAACGTTTGTTAATGTTGTTGAAAGGTTATCAAAAATAGACGAGGCTCAAAAAAACATTGAGCAATTATCAAAAGAAGTTGTGAGCTTAAATAGCGTTTTAGCTGATAAAAAAACAAGAGGGATTTATGGAGAAGTTCAACTTTATCAACTTTTATCAGCTGTTTTTGGCCAAGATGAAAATCTTTATAAAACGCAGGTGAAACTATCTAACCAAACCATTGCAGACGCGGTTTTATATGCACCAGAACCACTTGGTATGGTTGTTATAGATTCGAAGTTTCCACTAGATAACTATAAAAGAATGACCAATAGTGAATACCATCAAACAGAAAGAGATGCTGCAAAAAAATTATTTCAATCTGACGTTAAAAAACATATCGATGATATTGCAAACAAATACATTATTGAAGGTGAAACGTCACACCAAGCAATACTGTTCTTACCTGCAGAAGCCATCTTCGCCGAAATCACCGCACATCATGAAACCTTAGTAGAGTACAGCAACAATAGGCGTGTTTGGTTAACCTCCCCAACAACACTATTTTCAACCCTAACAATGATACAAGTCTTTGTTCAAAACTTAAAAAGAGATGAACAAACAAAAGTCATTATTGATGAACTTAATAAACTTAATATCGAGTTTATGAGATATAGTGAACGTTGGGAAAAATTGAATCGATCGATTGACACGATTAAAAAAGATGCTGAAAAAATGTCAACCACCACTGAAAAAATTAAAAAGAAATTTGATTATATTAAAGATGCTAAATTCGAAGAAGCACGATTCATAGATAACATGACTAAAGATGAGGATAACGATGGAGACGACAGTTAAGTATTTATTTGAAAATCACCAACAATTAGACCAACAAAGAGTTGTCTTGTATGGATGGATAAGAAACAACCGAAGCCAAAAAAACTTCGGATTTATCAATTTTCATGACGGAACGACATTCCCAACACTACAGGTTGTTTACGAAGAAACGCTACACAATTTCAAAGAAACTCAAAAAATGCGTGTAGGTAGTTCTGTTGAAATTCATGGGAAGCTTGTTTTAACCCCTAATATGAAACAGCCTTTTGAAATTAAAGCAACACAAATCACTCTTCTTGGGGATTCTCCGGAAGATTATCCAATTCAACCCAAAAGACATACAAGAGAGTTTTTAAGAGAAGTTGCTCATCTTCGCATGCGAACCAATCTTTTTCAAGCGGTCTTTCGAGTGAGAAGTGAAGCTGCAATGGCCATTCATCAATTTTTTAATAAACGAGGATTTGTTTATACGCACACACCACTCATTACAGGAAATGATGGTGAAGGTGCTGGATCGATGTTTCAAGTGACTACGCTAGACTTGAAACAAACGGGAAAAGAAAAAGACATTGATTATTCCAAAGATTTTTTTGGAAAACCAACCTATCTTGCTGTAACTGGCCAATTAGAAGCCGAAGCATACGCGATGGCGTTTAAAAACGTGTATACATTCGGACCTACTTTTCGAGCTGAAAAATCAAACACTCAAAGACACGCATCTGAGTTTTGGATGATTGAACCAGAAATGGCTTTTTGTGATCTTGAAGGAAATATGAATGTCGCTGAAGACATGGTTAAATACGTCATTGAATACATTCTAAAAACCTGTCACTTCGAAATTGATTTTTTTAATGAGTTTGTTGATAAAAACCTTAAAGAGAGACTAACACTAGTATTAAATAGTAGTTTTGAAAAAATTACTCACAAAGAAGCGATCAATCAACTACTAGCCTCTAATCACCCTTTTGAAAACAAACCAACACACGGACAAGATTTAAACACAGAACACGAAAAATATTTAACAGATGTTCTATATAAAACGCCTGTATTTATTACACATTGGCCTAAAGATATTAAAGCGTTTTATATGAGAATCAATGATGATCAAAAGACAGTTGCAGCAATGGACTTGCTCGTTCCGGGAAGTGGAGAACTTATCGGTGGATCTCAAAGAGAAGAACGATTAGACCTCCTTATAAAAAGAATGAAAGAAATGCATGTTCCTATAGAAGAATTTAATTGGTATCTTGATTTAAGACGTTATGGCGGTACTGTTCATAGCGGATTTGGGATGGGTTTTGAAAGACTCATTATGTATTTAACAGGTGTAGAAAATATTAGAGATGTGATTCCATTTCCAAGAACACCAAACAATTGCGAATTTTGACATAAACCTTACAAAAAAACCATTGCATTACTTGAAAAAACCACGTTTTGATATATAATAGTTATGCGAGGGAATTAAGATTGAAAACAGACTACTATTTATTCAAAAATTTGAATATAACAATTACCTTGGGTTTTTTTAACAATAACACAAAAAACTAAATTTTTAAAGCGCTTAATATTCTGATTAAGTGCTTTTTATTTTAAGAAAAACGGAGAAAAGCAATGCAAAATTCACACAAGAGTTTATCCATCAAATTAGAAAATCTACACAAGGATTTTGTCGATAAAAAAACAGGAAAAATCACGCGTGCCGTGTATGATTTCGATGTCGAAATTCCGTCAGGAAAACTTGTAGGATTATTAGGACCTTCAGGGTGCGGAAAATCAACAACACTTTACATGATTGCGGGACTTTTGGCACCAACAAAAGGTAAAATTTTCTTTGGTGAAACAGAAGTCACCGAATTGGACGCCGAAAAGAGAGGGATTGGTTTAGTTTTTCAAAACTATGCACTTTACCCACACATGACAGTTAGAAAAAATATTTTATTTCCTTTAGAAAATATGAATTTAAAAAAAGTGTCTATAGAAAAAGCTTATAGAAAAGCGTTTTTTATCGAAACACCATCAGAAGCAAAGAGATATTTTGATTATGTAGATGCTTTTGAAAGCCTACAAAACAAATTTAAGAGATTAGACAATGATGAGGCAAATGAAGTGAATAATGCCGTTCAAAGTTTAAAAGTTGAAAGCAAACAAAACAAAGAATTGAAACAAGCAAATAAAGAAAAAATAAAAACACTTAAGTTTGAACTCAAAAACAAGCGTGACGCGTTATCTAAGCAATACGAAAAAGAATTAAGCGAACTCGTTATTGAGGATTTTAAGGCGTTATTTTCAACAATGAAACAAACGTATCAAGCAAAAGAAATGACCTATAAAGAAACTTTGAAAAATAATTCTGATGCCGTTGCACCAGAGAGTGTTTCGCTCGTTTTAGAAGCAAAAAGAACAAATTATAAAGCACTAATGGAAAACAGCATGATAGAAATGGCAAAACTCGTTGGTATAGAAGATCAATTAGACAAAAAGCCGGCTCAACTCTCGGGTGGACAACAACAACGTGTAGCGATTGCACGCGCACTTGTTAAAAAACCACAAGTGTTGTTATTAGACGAACCACTATCAAACTTAGATGCAAGACTTAGACTTCAAACAAGAGAAGAAATTAAACGTATTCAAAGAGAAACGGGCATTACAACCATTTTTGTTACTCACGATCAAGAAGAAGCAATGTCTATTTCTGATGAAATTGTCTTAATGAATTTTGGTGAAGAACAACAAAAAGGCCAACCTCAAGAAGTTTATGACCAACCAGCCAACTTGTTTTCGGCACAATTTTTAGGAACACCACCAATTGGGTTATACCGTGCAGAACTTAAAAAAGGACAAGTTTTTATTAACCAAAAACCCGTGTTTGAATCAGAGAAACTCTCTAAAGAAAAAGACAGAAACGTTGTTGTTGGTGTTCGTCCTGAAGGATATACTCTTGATAAAGAAGGACCGCTAACAATTGAAGCTCAGTTTGTTGAAACGATTGGACGCGATTTTGCCCTGGTGTCAAGTCATTCAGCATCTACCGCACCATCATTTAGAATTATTTTAAATGACGAGGTTAATCTAAAAGAACTAAAAGGAAATGTATCATTTAAATTAAAAGAAAATAAAACCTATATTTTTGACGAATCTAACGGTAGGAGACTTGCGTAATGTTAGAAAATAAAATTGATCGAAAAGCATGGTTTTATCTTGCTTTTCCACTACTTTTACTAACAGTATTTACGTTCTATCCCTTAGTAAAAACAATTTTAATCTCTGTTTTTTCTCAATATAATCCTATGACAGATACATTTGGATCGTATTTAGATATCGCTGCATATGGCGCAATTTTTAATGATCCTTATTTTATTAGAGCCATTGGAAACACAATGATTTTAGTTTTTGTATCCGTGCCAGTTTCAACAGGGCTAGCTTTATTAATTGCAGTTGCTTTAAATTCGATTAAACCGCTTCAAAAAATATTCCAAACGGTGTTCTTCCTACCTTATGTAACAAACGGGTTAGCAATTGGGATGGTTTTTAGCGTCATGTTTTCACACCCACTAACAGACGGTTTAATGGCTGAAGGTCTTATTAATACTTTGTTTGGACTTTCTAGAGACTGGGTTGGTGTGACTGCAGACCGTTCAGATTGGATGTTTGTTGTTCTGGTGTACTCTATTTGGGACGGACTACCATTTAAAATTTTAGTTTTCATTGGCGGGCTCCAAAACATTTCAAAACAATATTATGATGCAGCAAAAATTGATGCAACTCCAAAAAGAAGAATTTTAAGACACATCACCATTCCACTACTATCACCACTTATTAGCTATATCTTGATTACCTCTTTCATTGGTGCATTTAAATCTTATGAAAGTGTGCTTGCTGTTGCAGGTTCAACAGGAAGGCTTCTTGATAGAAATCGATGGACAGCTGTTGCTTATGTCTACGACAAGATTGGTAACGTTGGGCTAGATAGTAATTTTGTTTCTTATTATTCTAGAGGCGCAGCTTCTGCGGTTATTTTATTTATCATTATTTTGATATTCACCTTTATTAACTTGAACATCTCTAAAAAACGGGTTCATTACTAAGGAGAGCAATATGATACAATACATGAATCCAAGCGGTCATTACCGCGTTAACCGAAAATTAAAAGAACAACGTGCACTTTTTGTTGCAAATAAATCAATGACATATTTCTTCTTATTTGTCATGGCGTTTATTGTGATTGTGCCATTTTACTGGATGCTTAATGTGTCCTTTCAATCTAGTAACGAAGTACTTAACTCCCTTAACACAAGTTTATTTCCTAAAGAGTTTAGCCCACAGAACTACGTTTCAACATTTTTATATTCATCAGCACAACAAGGTGGAATTACCTTTACGAGATATTTAAGTAATACACTAATTGTTGCGATATTTTCAACTGTAGGTGGAACCTTCTTTTCAATACTTGTGGCATTCGCACTTGCAAGACTGAACTTCAAAGGAAAAGAACTTATTTTTACAATCTTGCTTGCAACCATGATGATTCCAGGTGAAATGCTTATTATCTCAAACTATATTACAGTTTCAAGATTAGGATGGGTCAATGATGATGGTATCGGATCGTTTTTGGCGATGATTATTCCATTCTTTATTTCAATTTTCCATATTTATTTACTTAGACAAACGTTTAAACAAATTCCTAATGAATTGTATTATGCAGCCAAAGTCGATGGATGCAAAGACTTTAAATACTTAAGAACTGTGATGGTTCCTATGGCAAAAAGTTCAATCATTACCATCGTCATCTTAAAATTAATGGGTGCATGGAATGCCTATATCTGGCCAGATATTGTTGCAAACGAGAAATACAAACTCGTCACAACCTGGCTTAGATCTTCATTTACTGATCAAGACGCAACAGGTGTTGGTAGAGTCTTAATCAACTATCAAATGGCAGCGACTGTAATTGTAACAGTGCCATTACTACTTATGTTTATCTTTTTTAGAAAATACATCATGTCTGGAATTTCTAGAAGTGGTGTTAAAGGGTAATAAATAAAACAAAAAAGGAGAAAAGGGTATGAAAAAAGTATTTTTATTATTTTTAGCACTTACTGCTGCAGTTTCACTTGCTGCATGTGGTGGTGAACGTACAGGTAATGAAGCTGCTCGTCTTGTTGAGTGGTATGAATTATCTGCAGATGCTGATCTTGATACTTCAAAAGAAATCACGATCACGTTTTGGCATCGCATGGGTGCACAATCTCAAGCACTTGTACAAAAATGGATCGAAGAGTTTAATGTTGTTTATCCAAACATTACAGTGATTGAAGAAAAAGCAGCTGGAGATTATACTGCTTTATCTGATAAGATTGCGCTTGCAATTCCTGCAGGAAATCAACCAGATATTGCCGAAAGTTATCCAGACCATATTGCAAGATATGCTGCTGCAAAAGCACCACTTGCTCTGAATAACTTTATTAATAATCCAAACATTGGTTTAACAGATGAAGAAATTGCAGACTTTTTACCAGGATTATGGGCAGAAGGTCAAAGTTATGATGATGAAGGAACAATTCTTTCATTACCATTTACTAAATCCTCAGAAGCGTTTTTCTATAACGAATCATATTTTAAGGAACACGGATATGACGTTCCAACAACTTGGGATGGAGTATTCGCAATCGCCCAAGATATCAAAGATAGAGAACCAGATTCATTTCCTTTTGGATATGACTCAGAAGATAACTTATTCATTACAGGGTCTAAACAATTTAATGCACCTTATACAGGATACAACGCTGAAACTGGACGCGGTGAAGTTCAATTCAACAACGACTTATCTAAAGACATGGTACGTTACTTTAAAGATAAAGTAGATAAGGGATTAATGATTACACGTGCACTCAATGGGGATGCATATAACTCTGACTCAATGAAAGTTGCAAACCCTAAAACATATATGTATGTTGGATCTACAGGTGGAACACGCTATGCTTATGTTGGTATGCCTCAAGCGGTTTTTGACGCTGGTTACCGTGTTGGTGTTGCACCACTTCCAGGATTTACTGCAGAATCTCGTTTCCAAATTCAACAAGGACCAAACATTAACTTATTCAAATCTAATGATGAACAACGCATGATTGCTGCGTGGTTATTTGCGAAGTTTATGCTAGAACCAGAAAGAACTGCTGAATTTAGTATTCCTTCAGGATATGCACCAATTCGTTATTCAGCTTACGAAACAACGCGTTGGACGAACTATGTTGCAGGTATCAAAGAAAACCCAACAACGATGGATGAAGCGATTGCAAAACTTGTTAAAGAAGCGATTGAAATTTTCTTAGAAAATGAAGATATTTTCTTCACATCAGCAGTGTTTAATCAAAGTTCAAAAACACGATCTGAAGTTGGTGCACTACTTGTAAAAATACTTGCTTATGAAGCAGCAAGCGACGCCGATTTAGATGCGTATATTGATGAGCAATACCAAGAATCATTTGATTTTATAACGAATTAATAAAAAAAAGAAAAAGGGAGAAGTGAATGAAAAAATTATTTTTATTACTCGCATCATTCGCACTTGTCTTTGGTTTAGTAGCATGTGAAGACCCAGTAACGGTCGATCCAGCTCAAGAAACCTTACAAGATGCATATGATACATTAAACGGATTAATATCTGACCCATCAAATATTACCGGTAACTTTACGGTCCCAACATTACTTGTTGGTGGTGTTGATGCAGTATGGTCAACCAATAATCCAGGGGTTGTCACAGTAGGACAACCAGCAAGTAACTTAGCAGTTGTAACTGTGAACCGTCCTGCATTTGGTGAACCAGATGCCAAAGTCATGTTAACGGCGGTTTTAACAATTCCATCTGAGTTAGATGCAACTCAAGAGCTTACACTTACCTGGAGTTTAGAACTTACTGTTAAATCAAGTGAGGTTGAAGAGGTCACAATTGAAAATATAGAAGACGTTCTTGCACTTGACGATGTTGCATATGATGGTACATACCAAGTAACATTAGACGGATTAACCATTGTAGGTAAAGGTTCAGATTCTGCGTTTGCATATGACGGAACAGGAATCATTCAACTTTACGGTGGAGACATGAGTGGACTTGAAGTAGGAAAAGTCTATGATGTTTCTGGTACTACTGAATGGTACTTTGGAATTTGGGAACTTGTTGCTTGGACAGCTGAATTAGATGCTACAGCAACACCACAAATGCCAACAGCTGAAGTCATTACTGACATTGCAGCATATGTCAATAACTTACTTGATACAGATCAAGATGAAATTGCATATGGTAATGCATCAAGTGGTGCATTTGAAACAGTTTATGCAACAGTTACTGGACGTGTTTATGTGATTCCTGGTGATACAGGAAACTATAATACCTATATTATGCCAACCAATTATGACACAACACAAACATGGGTTCCAGGAACAACTGAAGCTCCTACAGTGGGACTCATGCTATATTACAATACATTTAATATGGCTGAAATTCAAGCGTATGACGGCAAAGTTATTACTGTTGATATTTTAATTTATACATTCAGATCAAACAATAAAGCATTTGCATTTTACTATGTAGGTGGTGCTGACGGAATTACAGCAAACCTAACAGATGCTGAAGCAATTGAAGTAGATAGCAACGCACTATCAATTCCATTTAACATTTTAGAAGATACGACACTAGATTTAGCAACGACAGGTGCAAATGATACCACGATTGCTTGGACATCAGATAATGAAGCTGTCATTAACCCAACGACAGGTGCAGTCACTGTACCAACAGATGGTCAAGCGACAGTTCTATTAACTGCAACAGTATCACTTGGAACCGCAACTGCAGTTGTTAAAGAATTTACAGTTAAAGTTGGTGTATCACCAGTTGTTTCTATTTCTGAAGCATTAGAAATTGCAGCAGGTGAACTTGCAGTTGTTCAAGGCTATGTTACATTGAATGTTGATGGAAACAACTTCTTACTACAAGACGAAACAGGTGCGCTTGATTTATATATGCCTGGCGATAGTGAACAAAAAACTGCAATTTTAGCAGCATTAGCAAGTGGTGAACTTGTTGAAGTTGTTGGTGAACGAGGTTCATTTAGAGGGTTAGAACAATTATCTAACATTACAAGTGTCGCTGTTGTTTCTGAACCTGAAGTAGCATTCCCGATTGTTGTTGATGTAACAGCATTATCACAATTAGACGGACTCGTTGCTCAACTCGTTAGATTTAGAAATTTAGAAGTAGTAAGTATTGCTTATGACTCATATGGAAACTTAGATATTACTGCAACTTTAGGAACAGAAACAGTTGTGATTCGTTGGGACTCAAGAGCTGCTACACCTGCTGGACTTCCAACAGAACTTGAAGCAGGCGATATTGTTAACATTGTTGCAGGTGTGTATTTCAGTAACTCAGCAATATTAAGAATTGACTCTGCAGACGATGTTTCATTGCCTCCAATGACAATTGCAGCAGCATTATTGGAAGCTGTGGATACTATTGTAACCGTTGAAGGATACATCACCATGAATGTTGAGGGTAACAACTTCTTTATTCAAGATGGTACTGGTGCACTTGATATCTTTGCTGGTGGTGGTGCAAGTCCTACTAAAGATGAATTATTACGTGCGTATCACGGACGTTATGCAGTTCAACTTACTGCAAAACGTGGAACATTTAGAGGATTAGAACAAGTATCAACAATTACAGATTTAATGCTTTTTGATAAAATTGGTGCTGCATTCCCTACACCAACAGTTGTCACAAGCGTTGCTGACTTATCAGACTACATTGCACAACAAGTTCGTTTAGAAGGTTTAGTATTTGTAAGCCTAGCGACAGATCAATATGATAATGTTGATTTCACATTTACACTAGGTAGTGAAACAGTTGAAATTCGTTGGGATTCAAGAACAGGAGATCCAGTAGGATTCCCACTAACACTAGTTGCTGGTGATGTTGTTGATGCTGTTGTCGGTGTTTACTGGAGTGATGGTGCACGTTTAAGAATTGATGCTGAAGGTGACTTCACATTACCTCCAATGACAATTGCTGCTGCACTTGCTGAAGCGGTAGATACAATCGTTACGATTCGTGGATATGTCACACTTAATGTCGATGGTAATAACTTCTTATTCCAAGACAACACAGGGGCACTAGATGTGTTTTTAGGAAGCGGTTCAAGTGCTGAAAAAGATGCATTCCTAGCTGCTTACTTAGGTGGATATGCAATTGAAATTCAAGCAACTCGCGGCGCATTTAGAGGATTAGAACAAGTTTCTAGTGTTCAATTTGTAAATGTTATTCCAACACCAGGATTTGACTTCCCAACAGCAGTTGATGTCACAGCAATGGATGTTACTGCATTAGAAGCCTATACTGCACAACTTGTAGAATTTAAAGGATTAGAAGTGATTAGTATAGCATACGACCAATATGATAATTTAGATATTGAAGTTTCAAATGGAACTGCAACATTCTTTATTCGTTGGGACTCTAGATCAGGTGATCCTGTTGGGTTACCAACTGAGTTAGTTGTTGGTGATGTAATCAATGTTGTTGCTGGTGCATATTGGAGTAATGAATTAAGATTACGTATTGCAAGCGCTGATGCTGTTGAAAAAGTTGTTGTGGTAACCCCAACTTCTGACCTATTCATTTCTGAGTATGTTGAAGGTGATGGCGGAAACAATAAAGCAATTGAACTATATAATCCAACAGATGCTGCTTTAGATCTAACAAATTATAGAGTAACTTTATATTCAAACGGAAGTACAACGGCTTCTCAAACATCAGTACTTTCTGGTTCTCTTGCAGCTGGAGACGTATTTGTAATTTATAACAGTCAATCAGTTTCTGAAATTACTTCAGTTGGAGATTTAGCAGGAGACGTCACATTTTTTAATGGAGATGATGCATTTGTATTAGAAAAAACAACCGATGGAGGTACAACATGGGTTGTTATAGACATGTTTGGTGTTGTTGGTGAAGATCCAGGATCATCTTGGGTTGTTGGCACTGGAACAACAGCAAATGTAACTCTTGTAAGAAAACCGGGTGTAACTGGTGGGACAGGAACATGGAATCCAGAAGAATGGATTGTATATCCAGCAAATGATTTCTCCTATTTAGGTTCACACACAGCGTAATAATTGATTAAACATTGTAAGAAAAAGGATAGAGCAATCTATCCTTTTTTTATTTGTAAAAAAGCATTAAAAAACGTATAATAGACATACACAAAAACCTAGGAAAATACATGGGAAAAATCTTTGGAATCACATCATATATCATATTGATTGCTTTTATCACCTTTATTGTTGCTGGTTATGCAAGAGCCAATCAAACAGTAACATTTTTAGAAGAACAAGAAGCACGTATTTATGATGATTCAAAGGATTTGATAACAGCAACTTTAATCGCAAACACACAAGGACAATTTGATATTTATATCAAAAATGACCCCATCATTGATGTTGAAATTACTCAACCAAACTATGCTTATCAACTCATGATTTTTCCCGTGCTATTATACGAAAACAATAGTAATTATCATTATGAAATGATCATACTCATTCGCGATTATGAGAATACTGATTCTTTTGCTTTTTTTAATGATGATGCACTTACACTAAAAATTGATATTGCGTTTGAATCTAATCCAGAAGGGTTTAATCAAAGCGTCTTTCAAGAACAATTCGTCCAACTATATGATGATTCAATGCACATGTATGCAATTGACCAAAAACATTTTATAAATGACACCAAAACAACACGTATTGAACGTATTGAAGTATTTTATCCAACAGAAGGATTTGATGTTTCAACATCTAAACTCATCAATACTGAAGTTTATGAGGATAAGAGTTTAAGTTTCCCGGATTTCTACCAAGCAGATTTAAATATAATAGAAGAATCAAATATTCAACTTGAAACCATTAATGATAAAGATACGTGGTATCTCAATACCGAACTTAATACACTTTTTCAATCATATAACTACTTGAGTTACTTATATATAGGAATTGAAATACTTATATTTATTCCCGTCACCTACTTTACGTTTTTTCATAAAAACATGAAGAGAATGAAAACAAACAAGGAGATCAAAAAATGAGAAAAACCACCACGATAATCATGCTACTTTTAAGTGTTTTCTTACTTCAATCGTGTCAAGGAGAAACACCAAACATTGTTATTTCTAAAGTATTCGATGCCACATCGATGTCTAATAATGTTATTGAAGTATATAACCCAACTATTGAACCGGTAGATTTAAATAAAGTTGAACTAAGAATTTATAATAATGGGTCGACAACAGAAGGTGGTGATCACGCCATACAACTAGAAGGAATTCTCGAACCAGATTCCTATTATGTAGTTTCGGGGAACAATCCAACGAATATAAATATTCAAAACAAGACAGATTATCAATATAATAATAACTTGCCTTATAACGGTAATGACGTCATAGAACTTTTTTATAATGATCAAAAGGTAGATCAATTTGGGCTACTAGGGTTTGATATTAATTTTGCAGTCGACCTTACAATGATAAGACTTGGTGAAAAAGAAGACTATATCGCATCAACTGAATATAATCAATTTAATTTTATTGCGTATGTTCCTGATTTGTTTGAGAACTTAAAAAACGACAATCACGACATTAAAACACTCGAACAACTTTATCAAGGGCCTCAATTAGAACAACGCTATTTAGATTTGCCATATGTTGACCCAAACAATAATGAATTAGGTTATGGTGGTGCAGCAGAGGTTAAACTGAACGGTGTTGCTGATGGAGATACCGCATTTTTTACCTCAATGAATGGATATCCAGGAGGGTCTTTAAGATACTTTTACTTAAACACACCTGAAGTGAATGGAAGCAATGTATCCGCAGAACCATGGGGATATGTGGCTAGTAAATATAATAAAGAATACCTTTTAGGCGATTCTAATTCAAAAACCATACACATACAATCAATTCCTGGAAACAGTCTACAAGAGGGATATGGTAGAAATCTTGGACTTGTTTGGATCAACGGAGCACTTTCGCAATTTTGGATTGTCGCGGAAGGATTATCAGAAGATGTTGGTTCACAATACCAAGCCTATGATTATTTGTTAACCTATAAAAACGTTCCGTATTTAACATTTTTAAGATTTGCTCAACATAGAGCGGAAGAGAACAGTTGGGCAACTAAAGGGTTTCCAAATGACCCAGAAGGTGAAAAATCTCCTGACTGGAACTATGACACAAGAAGAAATACAACTGAAAATCCAGTTTGGACACCACACTTAAAACTTCCTTGGGAATAAAAGCGGGGCAACTCGCTTTTTATTATGAAATATGATATTCTATTATAATCTTCAAAAGGAGCAAACATGAAAGATGTCATCTTAAGCAAAATCAAAGCATATCACACGATTATCATCCATAGACACCTAAGACCCGACTTAGATGCTATTGGGAGTCAAATGGGATTGAAATTTCTTTTAGAAAGCCAATATCCAGAAAAAAAGATATGTGTTGTAGGGGATTTAAATACAATGAGTTATCTTGCAAAGATGGATGAAATAACAGATGAAACTTATAAAGACGCACTTGTTATCATTACAGATGTTGCTGTATCACATATGATTAGTGATGATCGTTATCAATTAGGA
>Ga0222714_10000400_pt1 | contig 50625 bp, 45 predicted proteins | sample C33_3DmetaG_FD_165048 | JGI IMG/M metagenome (GOLD analysis project Ga0222714, IMG submission 165048) | Estuarine water microbial communities from San Francisco Bay, California, United States - C33_3D | ecosystem: Environmental > Aquatic > Marine > Unclassified | place: USA: California... | reverse complement strand
CCATTCTTGGGGTCTTAGAATCTTCAATAGGGCTTTGACGTCTTAAAATTGCTCTAATTCTACTCAATAACACTCTAGAACGAATAGGTTTTGCAATGTAGTCATCAGCTCCAGCTTCAAAACCTGCCAGTTCAGCAAATTCTTCACTTCTCGCGGTTAAAAAAATTATTGAGATATTCTTAGTTTCTGAATCCTCCTTTAATTGACGACATGCTTCCATACCATCCATTATTGGCATCATGACATCCATCAAAATTAAATCAGGTAAGATTTTTCTAGCTTTCTCTACCGCCTGCTGCCCATTAACGGCAATATGAACCTCATATCCTTCTTTGTTAAGCGTATGTCTTACCAATTCAAGAATATCTTGCTCGTCGTCAACTACTAAAATCTTTGATGAGTTTTTTATCATGACGTTACAAATTAATGCGGTACGAGTCAAGTTAGTGTTAATCCTGTGTTAAGATACTGTTGTTTGTTTAATCTAGAGTTTAATTATTTCCTAATAGACGCTTGAGTTCATTCTCTAAAACCTCGCCACGAAGACCTTTGGCAATGATTTTCCCTTCTTTATCTAATAGAATCGTTTGAGGTATTGAATGTACTTGATACAACTTAGCTGCTTCTGATTGCCAACCTTTAAGATCGCTCACATGATGCCATTCTAATCCATCAGCCTTGATCGCTCCTAACCATCTATCCTTATCATTATCTAAAGAAACACCAAAAATTTCAAAACCTTTATCTTTATATTCTGCATAAACTCTCTTTACATTTGGATTTTCTCTTCTACATGGCCCACACCAAGAAGCCCAAAAATCAATTAGAACATATTTACCTCTTAAATCTTTAAGTGATTCAATTTGATTTGCTGCATTTTCTAAATTAATTTCAGGTGCCTCGGCTCCAATCATTAATGCGGATTCAGTTTCGAAGCGTTTAGATATCGTTTGGCTGTATTTTGAATTTGGGAATGATTTAGTTGCGCAATCAACGGCGTGTTTCATTAATTCAAATCCTGGATTTTCAATTCCAGTAAATGTTAGGATAAAATAAGGGATTAATCCATCATTTTGCTTCATTGCTAAACTTTTTAGGTATGTTTCACGCTCTACGGAGATTCTACCGTATTCTTGCCTTAACATTGACAATTCCTGCGCTGAAGTTTCAGCTTTTGTTAATTGCTGTGCTTTCGATTCTAGTAATCTTACTTCTTTGGTAAAGGAATTATTCATTAACAAAAGTTTTTGCAATATTTCATTCGTTTTGTTGGATGATTTGACCGTGTAATCAACGAAACTACCAACGACTGCAAGATTTAAATCAATTTTAGAATCTTTTTCTATTTCCAAATAAATACTTGCCTCTGGCCCCATTTGCAATTGGCATAATAAAACGTCTTTTGTATTGCCTTTTATCTGAAATTCACCCTTCTCATTAGTTCTTACACTATCAATGAATATCAATTTATCGGCGGTTAATTCCCATAATAATAACAAATGGTATTTTGTATTTTCTAACTTACCAGTAATTTCATAACCAGATTCAACTTTTTCTAATGTGGTTTTACTCGGTGTTAAAATATCATCAACCCAATTTTTTATTGTACTGGTACCATCGTTTGCTTGTAATTGATTACAGCTTTGAAATGTAAACGCGAAAAGAGCGATGTAAATAAATCGTTTTACTGATTGAATCATATATCCTCAAAGATACAAAAACAAAGTAATGGGTTGCCTAAAACGGATAATAGTTACTTATTGTCCGATAATTGATTCAACCTCGGCTTTCGGGTGAAATGCATCTTCTACCGAATAGTTGCCAATTTTTGTTCTGCGAAGATTAGTTAAATAGGCACCTGAATTTAACTTTTTACCAAAATCTCTTGCCAAACTTCTTATATATGTTCCTTTACTGCATATTACTCTAAATGAGATTTTATTACTATCAATACGTTTAATTTCAAATTCACTGATATTAATAATTTTGCTTTTCAATTCAGCTGTTCCACCACTGCGTGCTATATCGTAAGCCCTTTTACCGTTCACTTTAACGGCAGAAAATAGAGGAGGTGTCTGTTGTTGTTCGCCAATAAAAGAATTAACCGTTTCGTCTAATAATTCATCGGTAATATGATTAATGGGGTAGGCTCGATCAACTGCTGTTTCTAAATCAAAACTTGGAGTTGTTTCACCTAATATAAAAATGCCGGTATATTCTTTAGGCATTGATTGAATGGATTCAATTTCTTTGGTTTTTTTACCTTGGCAGATAATTAGTAAACCAGTTGCTAGGGGGTCAAGAGTTCCTGCATGACCAATTTTTCTCGCCTTTAGAGCATATTTTAATCTTTTTACTGCTTGAAATGATGTCCAACCCTCAGGTTTGTCTATCAATAAAATACGTGCTGGTTCAGGTGCTTGATTCAATGAATAATAATTTTACGCTGTTCAACTAGGTTTTGTCCGTTGTAGTCAAAGCCGGAAGTTTGAGTATTGGCATAGGGAATGATGTTTCGATATACTTTCAAAATATATACACCAGTGGGTAAATTGTGAGTGTGTACTCGATAAATATGGGTACCTAATTCAGTTGGGAAATATATTTGTTCTCCGTGACCAATATTTTGAGTAGCACCATCAATTCTATTCAAAACAATACCGATATATTCTTTATTTTCTGTTGTGAATTCAATATTTAGTACTCCGTCGTTTGATGGAATAGGGAACATTCGAATGGACTCAACAGGTTGTTCCACAACGCTATCATTAATGTTTACACGAGCTACAAATGAGTACATTTGTCTGTTCTTTCCGTATGAACCGACGCAGTAAAAAACACCTGGCTCATTGTATTTCCATTGTATACCTTCATAATCTCCCCATCTTTGCTCATCGGGGGCAATGGCGCCATAATTAATTATACTTTCTCCCTCTTTTATTTTTACAAAATCGGAGTATTCACCATATCGATTGCGATAAAACACTCCCATTCCTGGAAAATCATTCAAACCTGAAAAAACTGCTGTAGTTAGTGTACTTGGTTCTCCATCTTTTGTTGATGCAAGAGCAAGAGCTGGGTATCCAAATTCAAGATTTTCATGAGTAAATAGAGATGCAGTTATTTCTGGATCTCGGTCAATACGATAAATATCACCGTGCATAATGTGTGATTGCATCGTTGAAAAATTGTGCGAGTTTTGCATGTATTGGATGTGGTCACCAGTTCGAACTGCTGTTAGAACTCTCGCATCATTCGTCCGCAACCTATACCTAAAACCGGTGTCAGGCTGTAATGCACTCGGTGGAAATCCATATGGAATGTTTGACTTGAGTACTTTTAGTTCATAGTCTGCTAAACCGCTGCTTTGTGTATTGGTTATTCTGTGTAAAAACACAGTATCGTTAGACTCTGCATACGGTCTTACACTTAAAAAATAATTATCTATTCCGTTGGGCATTGGACCGTTTTGTACAGGGCAAATACTCCAAATTGAAACTCCGTCATATTTGATATTATGAAAGAAGTTTTTGTGCAGTGAGTCGCCGTTATATCCATCTGATTTTCTAATCTGCCAAATAACAGCTTCTCTAAAACCTTCTTCCCAACTGCTTCCGTTGGCTAATAGGTTTACTGTAAAAAATAGGTCTTCTTTTGTTTGTGATACAATTGGGTAATCACTCCAAACCGTATCATTTATTGGTTTTCCAGGAATCATGTAAACATTCCATGGCGCTAATGGATCACCCTTTTCTGAAAATCCAACAACAATGAAACTCGTTTGATCTGTAGTCCCATGCATATACAATACAATAAACCTATCTTCAAAAGGATCATAAATAACGCGAGGATCATAAATTCTTGTAAGTGTAGGGAGATTGTCTACTTTGTTTTGTGTCGCAGGAAACCACTCTAAAGACCATGCTTTTAATAATTTTCCTGTGTCATTATGTACTCTTATCGTAGTATTCATGACAGCAATAAAAGTTCCGTCATTGGCTACGGCAACATGATTGTCGTTAGGAGTACCCGAACCTGCAAAGCCGTCTACAGGCATTTCAATAACGGGAGTTATAGAAGAAGATAGAGTTTTATTATCGTTTATTATTCCCCTTTTACCGGCTATTTTGGATTTGAATAATTCGGTTTTTTTCTGATCTAACTTTTTTCTTAAATCCTCATTGATTCCACCAGGTAGAGGCATTTCCATCTGGTTTTCTATTTGATCAGAAGTCTCTAACCAAATGGTAGGAACCGTTTGGGGGTCAAACTTCCCCCAAATTGGACTACTTAAATTGCGTTCAATTTTTACCTGAGCATTCAAGGAATATTTGATCCCTAGACTCATACTCAAGGTCAACAATAGAAGTTTCCCGATTTTATTCATAAGTGTTACAAATTACCAAATATTTACTTCGAAATCCAATTTGATTCCAAATTTTACATTAACAGAATCTTGAATTTTTCTTGCTAGATGAAGTATATCCTTGCCACTTCCGTTGCCTTTATTAATTAACACAAGAGCTTGTTTTTCATGTACTCCAACGTCGTTCTCCGTGTGACCTTTCCAACCCAATGAATCAATTAGCCATGCCGCAGCTACTTTAACTTCCTGCTCATTTATAGGAAACAGCTTTAAGGCTGGATATTCTTGGAGAAGTTTATCAGCAAGGGTTTTGCTAATTATTGGATTTTTAAAAAATGAACCTGAGTTCCCAATTTCTACGGGATCGGGTAATTTAGATTTTCTAATCTCTGTAACCGCGTCACTTACATCCTTTATTGTAGGGCTTGAAATACCTTGTTTTGCCAATTGTTGGTTTATATCTCCATAAGATGTTTTTGGGGTCCAATTTTTATGAAGTTTAAATTCAACATCAGTAATTATGTATTCATCTTTACGCTGAGATTTAAAAATACTATCGCGGTATTCAAATTTACATTCATGATTTTGAAATGTTTCAAATTCATTTGTGGCGCGGTTAAATACTTCAACGCTAGTAATTGTATCTTTAACTTCAGTTCCGTAAGCACCAATATTTTGAATAGGGCAAGCCCCAACGCAACCGGGAATAAGACTAAGATTTTCTATACCACCCCAATTTCGTTCAACACAGTGAATCACAAAATCATGCCAGTTTTCTCCAGCACCAACCTTTAAGAATACATGGTCATTTGTTTCTTGAGTAATTATTATTCCTTTATTGCGAATTAGAATTACAGGAATTTCGATGTCTTGAGTTAAAAGTAAATTAGAGCCTCCCGATATCACCCTAATAGGATTATTAAATAATCCCATGCTGTACAGTTTATGCATATCCGATACTTCTTGTACTTCAAATATTTGAGCTGCGTTTACATCAAATCCAAATGTATTTAGTGATTTAAGGGATTGATTCTCTAATTTATTCACAGTTCGAAATAGCAATGGTTTTCAGACATTTGGTAAAAAAGAAATGCACGATTTGTGGAAGTTCATTTTAATCACAGATTAAGTTTAAAAAAAATCTTGAAAATTTGGTGTAATTCAAAACCTATTCTTTTTACTTTTGTTTAACTATTAATATGAACACTTTAACAAATGTGGGAGTATTACTAGCGTTTTTTTTTCTTATGGAAGGTATCGCTTGGTTTACTCATAAATTCATTATGCATGGTTTTCTATGGATATGGCATAAAAGCCATCACGAACCGAGAAAAGGAGTTTGGGAATTGAATGATTTGTTTGGTTTTATGTTTGCTATTCCATCGGTTGTATTGATAATATTAGGTGCAGAATCATTTGATTGGAAGTTTTATGCAGGATTAGGAATAGCGCTATATGGATTAGCCTATTTTTTAGTTCATGATGTATTTGTTCACCAACGCGTGAAATGGTTAACGAAAACTCAATTGCCTTATTTTAGAGCAATGCGTCAAACTCATCATTTGCATCATGCTGTGCATACAAAGGAAGGTGCTCAAGCATTTGGATTTTTGTTTGTTCTACCACGATTTTATAAAAGATTTAATGGGAAAAAATAAGGAAGTATTAATCGTGGGTGCAGGTTTAGGCTCTCTTGCTTCTGCATTGCGTTTGAGTTACAGCGGTTATAAGGTAAAAATAATCGAAAAGCAGAGTATAGCAGGAGGAAGACTCAACGTAATAAAACAAGACGGATTTACATTTGATGTAGGGCCTTCATTTTTTTCAATGAGTTACGAATTTGTTGAACTTTTTAAGAGCATAGGCGAGCCAATTCCATTTGAATTGAATGAATTAAATCCGTTATATACGGTAAATATTGCCGGCAGTAATAGAGTTTTTCAAATTTATAAGGATTTAGATAGGCTTGCCGAGGAATTCAAAGGGATAGAAAATGACTTAGAGTCTAAGATTAGAAAGTATCTCAAAGGGGCGAAGGAAATATTTCATGATACCGAATATAAAGTAGTAAAGAAGAATTTTGATTCAATACTAGGTTTTATTTTAAGTATGGCCACTGTGCCAATGAAACACCTACCGAAGTTATTCAGAACATTTTGGCAAGAACTAGAAAGACATTTCGAGTCTGAAGAAGTGAAAATTATTTTCTCCTTAGTTGCTTTCTTCCTTGGAGCTACTCCGTTTAATACACCTTCGGTATACAATTTATTAAATTACACCGAACTCGAGCATGACGGATATTGGAATGTCAAAGGGGGGATGTACAAGATTGTTGAGGGTATTTTAGGGTTATTAGACAAAAAAGGTGTAGAAATTATTTACAACACAGAAATAACCAGCGTATCTCACAGAAACGGAGAATTAACATCTCTTCAGGATTCAAATGGATATGAATACAAAGCAGACGTTTATATTGTAAATGCGGATGCCGCCTGGTTCAGAGGTAAATTCTTAAAGCGTGCTAAATATACTGAAGAGAAACTCGATAAAATGGAGTGGACTCTTGCGCCTTTCACAATTTATCTTGGGGTAAATGGAAAAATTCCAGGAATTCACCACCACAACTATTTCCTAGGTGATAATTTTAGAGATTATGCAGATACTATTTTTAGAAGTACAGTAGCTCCTAAAAAGCCCTATTACTATGTTAACGTAGCAAGTAAAAGTAATCCTGAATGCGCACCCGAAGGTTGTGAGAACTTATTTATACTTTGCCCGGTTCCAGATTTAAGAATTAAACCCAACTGGAACGATGGGGAAGAGTTGGTGAACGAGATATTGGATGACTTATCGGAAAGAGTTAAGTTCGATATCAAAAACAATATTCTAACAAAAGTTGTTTATACACCTGAGAAATGGAGAGATATGTTTAATCTTTACAAAGGAAGTGGACTAGGATTGGCACACGGTTTAAACCAAATAGGAGCCTTTAGACCATCAAATAAAGATGAAGAATTAAACAATCTTTACTACGTTGGTGCAAGTACTACCCCAGGAACGGGATTGCCAATCGTTGTTATAGGATCAAAATTAATTCACGAAAGAATAATACATGAGCATCCAACTATTTGATAAAACTTCAAAAGAAATAAGTCGTAGAGTGTCTTTGAATTATTCTACAAGCTTTTCTCTAGGCATAAGATTGCTTGGTAAAGAATATCAATGGGCAGTTTTTGCCACTTATGGTTTTGTTCGTTTCGCAGATGAAATTGTTGATACATTCCATAATTATGATAAAGCCAAATTGTTGAGGGAGTTCAAAATTCAGACTTACCAAGCAATTGAGCAAGGAATTAGTACAAATCCAGTGTTGCATAGTTTTCAATTAGCTGCTAATCAGTTTGGTATTTCAAATGATTTAATTGAGCCATTTTTTGAAAGTATGGAACAAGATCTTCATAAAAATGAATACGACGTACAGGAATATAATGAATATATTTATGGGTCAGCTGAGGTAGTTGGATTGATGTGTTTGAAGATTTTCTGTAAAGGTGATGAAAAGCAGTACAATGAATTGTTACCCTATGCTAGAAGTTTAGGCGCAGCTTTCCAAAAAGTTAACTTCCTGCGAGATATTAAGAGTGACATTGAAGAAAGAGGTCGTGTATATTTTCCTGATGTCGATTTTACTTCTTTTAATGAAAATGATAAATTATCGATAATTGAAGATGTTAAAAAGGATTTTGAAAACGCCTACAAAGGAATTATTAAGCTACCAATGGGCTGTAGATTAGGCGTATATACAGCTTATATATACTATTTAAAGCTTCTTGAAAAAATTGAACGTACTACAGCTGCTGAAATTATGAATAGACGTATACGTATACCAAATTCGCAAAAAATTGCATTGTTAGCTGAAAGTTATGTTCGAGAAAAGTGGATGCCTGCTTAACCAAATAACCAAGAAAATACCTCATCTACCTTTCCAAAAGTATGTAGATTTATTCCAGTTATTGATTGGTTGTCAAACTTATTATACTTTGAAATAACCATATCAGTGAATCCAAGTTTTTTAGCTTCATTTATGCGTTGGTCTAATCGTTGAACCGCTCTTACTTCACCAGACAGGCCTACTTCACCAGAGAATACTATTCCTTTTTGAATATTTAATCCTTGATAACTACTCATAATTGCTGCCATCATTGATAGATCTAAAGCAGGGTCTTCCAATCTCAGTCCTCCGGCTAGATTTACAAATACATCAGATTGCCCTAGTCCAAAACCGCAGCGTTTTTCTAGTACCGCAAGAAGCATATTTAATCTTCTGAGATCAAATCCAGTAGCGGATCGTTGGGGAGTTCCATAAACAGCACTACTAACCAGAGACTGTACCTCAATCATTAGTGGTCTAATTCCTTCTAAAACACAACCAATGGATATTCCGGATAAAGCCTCATCACGCTGTGATATCCAAACTTCCGAAGGGTTATCAACCGGTATCAAACCACCCGAACGCATTTCATAAATGCCAAGTTCTTGAGTAGATCCAAAACGATTTTTTAGTGTTCTTAAAATACGGTAAACATGATGTCTATCTCCCTCGAATTGTAATACGGTATCAACCATATGTTCGAGTAATTTAGGTCCCGCAATACTACCTTCTTTGGTTATGTGCCCCACTAAAAAAACAGGGACATTAAATTCTTTTGCGAAGTGCAATAATTTGCCAGCGCATTCTCTGATTTGAGTAATGCTTCCCGCTGCGGCGTCAACATCTTCTGAGTATAATGTTTGAATAGAATCAACCACAATTACTTCTGGGGGATTTGCTTTTATATAATCTAAAATATTTTCAAGCAAAGTCTCTGTTAGAACTTCACAATTTTGATTTTTTATACCCACTCTATCTGCTCTCAGTTTTATTTGAGATTCACTTTCTTCACCACTTATATAAAGAACTGATTGGGTAGATTTCAACGCCATCTGTAAGAGCAATGTGCTCTTGCCAATGCCGGGTTCTCCACCTAAAAGTATAACAGAACCCGGAACTATCCCTCCTCCAAGTACCAAATCAAGTTCTCTGTCTGAACTACCAGATTTTTTAGCTTCGAGAGATTGAATCTCATTAATGTTTGATGGGCTAACAATTTTTCGGCTACTCTTTGCCCAAGTGTTGGGTGTTTGAGAAACTCTTACTTCTTCGGCGAAGGTATTCCATTGTTCACATCCGGGACATTTCCCTATCCATTTGGGAGATTCAAAGCCACAAGATTTACAGAAGAATGTAGTTTTCTTTTTAGCCATATTTCAAAGGTCAATATCTTTTTTGTTATTTGATGCTTATGTTGAAAATTCAGTTTAGAAACCTTCTAAATAGTACTTCCAAAACAGAATTATTGGTGGTATCTTTGTACAGATGGAAAAGAATATCAACGATATTGTTACAGTATACGCAGAGGCAACTCCAAATCCTGAAAGTATGAAGTTTGTTGCAAATAGGATGCTATTGCCAAATGATAGTGCAGATTTTCGGAATAAAGAACTTGCAGAAAATAGTTTACTAGCAAAAGCATTGTTTGAAATGAATTTTGTTCAGGGTGTTTTTATCATGAATAACTTTGTGAGTGTTACAAAAAATGCCGAATACGAGTGGTATGATTTAATTCCTGATTTAAGAAATTTCTTCACAGAATGGATAGAAGATGGAAAGGAAATAGTTAACCCTAAAACTGAGTTAACCGAGGAAGAAGAAACGGAAATTGAACGAAAAATAAAGCAATTACTTGAAGATCACGTTAGACCGGCTGTAGAAATGGATGGTGGAGCTATCGATTTTAAATCATTCAAAGATGGTATAGTAACTGTTCAATTGAAAGGGAGCTGCAGTGGTTGCCCTTCATCTACAATGACTTTAAAGTCAGGAATTGAGAATTTGTTAAAAAGAATGGTTCCTGAAGTTATTTCGGTTGAAGCAGAAAGTGTTTAACAATCTGGTTTAATTACTAAATACTTTTCCAAAAGGGAATAATAAATTTTTCATTTAACGCTAAAACATACATATTTGTCGATAGGTTAAAACCTAAAGTCAAATGGAATCATTAGCAGCAAAAAGAATGGAGAACGACCCAGCGTTTCGTTCACTACACGATTTTTTACTAAATTCAGCCAACAAAATTCATAATCCTCAACACCATTTTTTACATCAAAAAATAGATGGTGAATGGAAGCCAATAACCTACCAAGAAGTCATTGATAAGGTAAATATCATTGCAGCTTTCTTGCTAAAATCGGCGATTAAAAAAGGAGATCGAGTTGCGGTTATACTGGAGAATTGTCCTGAATACTACATGCTTGATCAGGCCCTGCAGAAGTTGGGTAATGTAAATGTATCTATTTATCCAACCCTAACACCTGAAGAAACTAAATTTATTATTAATGATTCCGGTTCCAGGATGGTTTTTGTAGGGAATCCATTTTTATTAAAAAAAGTTCAAAAGGTTGAAGCGGAATGTCCTACTTTAGAAAAAATCATTTTTATACCTTCAAACAAGGAAGAAGCTGGAAATGTAATTAATTTTTCGACTGTTATTGAATCCGGACAACAGGCTTTACCGGAGTTTTCAAATCAAATTGAAGAACAATTCAAAACAGTAACCAAAGATGATTTAGCAACACTAATTTATACTAGTGGAACCACAGGAGTGCCTAAAGGGGCAATGTTAACTCATTACAATTTTATGAGTAACTGTTATGATGCAAAAGAACTTTGTCCTGCTATAATGGAAACTGATTTATATCTTTCATTCTTGCCATTGAGTCATGTATTTGAAAGAATGGCCACAATGTATCTTGGTATTTATGTAGGAGCTAGCATTGCGTTTTCAGAAGGAATTGAAAAGGTGGCTTCTAATATTATGGAGATACGACCTACAGTTATGGCCACTGTGCCTAGACTATTAGAGAGAATACACGATAAGGTGATAAAAAATGCTACTGCAGGTGGAGGAATTAAAGCGAAGATCTTTTTGTGGGCAGTTAAAACTGGTGCTGCAGCAAGGGTGAAAAAGGAAAATGGCAATGGATTGGGTCCTATTTTAGGTTTGAAGTTGGGAATTGCTGAAAAGTTAGTATTCTCAAAAATCAAAACTAAAATGGGGGGCAGAATGAAAATGTTCGTAAGTGGGGGAGGTGCACTACCCAAACATGTAGGTGAGTTTTTTGCTAATCTTGGACTAAAAGTACAAGAAGGTTATGGACTAACAGAAACGTCGCCATTTGTTACTGTAAATGAATTTGAAAGACAGGTTTACGGTACTGTTGGGCGGGTAGCCCCAAGACAATATGTAGCAATTCAGAATATTGAAACTAAAGAGATAATTACAGTTCAAAATTATGATAACTTCAATGCAGAATTTGAATCTGAAGAAGGTGAGATACTAACAAAAGGTCCAAATGTTATGAAAGGTTACTGGCAAAATGAGGCGGAAACACAGAATGTTTTTGACGAAGATGGTTGGTTCCATACTGGAGATATTGGAAAGTTTGAAAAAGGCTATTTGAAAATTACAGACAGACTAAAAAATATGCTCAAAACCTCACTTGGTAAAAATATTTATCCAACTCAAATTGAAAATGTATATCTCCAAAGTGATAGAATAGAGCAGATATTCATTATAGGTGATAAGAGAGAATTTCTAACGGCAATTATTGTTCCAAATAAAGAAACCGCGGAAGAGCAAATTTCCAACAAGTTATATGTTTGGGAATCTGATGGTGAATTTATTTATGATGATGAGATAATGAAGTGGATTGCGGAAGATGCAAAAAAAATCAGTCTTAACATGGCAAAATTTGAGCGAATTAGGAATTTTCGTTTAAAACGAGAGCCATTCAGCATAGAAAACGGTGATATGACCATTACACTTAAGGTAAAACGTAAAGTAGTTTTGGAGAAATACGCTGACGAGATTGAAAAGATGTATGCTGAGAAAGATTGTCCATTATAATCGAGGTTAAAACAATCTTAAAAGAATATATAAAATAACAAAGAAGCCCATTTGAATCCAAAACATGGATGCTGCCATTCTATTGCGAATAGGCTTGCTTATTCCATTTAGTAACATAAAGAAAAGAAATGAGCAAATAAACCATGCAATGTAATTTTGCAATGGTATTTGTGTTGAGTTCCAGTGCCAAAAATCAAATCTAACGGCTACGGGTTCAAGAAAGAAATCATAGGTGGTCATCATTGTGGCTCCAACCAATGATTTCACAAAAGAATTCTTTAATCTTCCTGCTAAAATTGAGGAAGAGTAAAAAATCATACTTGCCCAATTTAATCCTATAAGAAAAGGTACTCCTTGCCATTTAGTGCCAAGCGTACTGCCATAATAGTAAGACCCAAAAATTACTCCTGTTTTTATACCAAGTAATTCAACAAAGAAGCCCAATATTCCAATTGCAATTATTCCTAAAACATGAGAAATTTCCCACTTCTTGTGAAACAACCAAGCAACACCGAAGGATAAAATTAGATTCCATGGAGTCAACTTTGTAAATAATGGACTCATTTCGGGCACCATGAAACCTATTATTCCCACGAGGTAGATTAAAGATACTGCAATTATGAATCTAGTTTCAACGATTTGCATTAGGTATTAATTTATCGACAATTGAAGCACTTAATAAACACAAAGGTATGCCTCCTCCCGGGTGTACGCTTCCTCCACAAAAATAAAGATTTTTAATATCATTTGAGAAGTTTGCCTGCCTAAAGAAAGCAGACATTCTATCATTTGAACTGGAGCCATATAAACTTCCTTTGTTGCTCCCAGTAATTTTTTCAATGAGAATAGGACTAAGAATATCTTCAAACTCAATTAATGGTTCTATGTCTTCCTTTAAAGAAATTGATATTTTATCTAATATTTTTTTTCTCGCCTCTTTAATTAATTCATTCCAATTTTGCCCCCTATTGTATCCAGTATTTATCATTACAAACCAGTTTTGTTTGCCATCAGGTGCATCCTTTGGATTTATTGGTTGGGTTGTGTGTATGTATACTGTCGGGTCCTTTTGTAATTTTTTAGAATTGAAAATTGCATCAAATTCTTCTTGATATTCTTTTGAGAAAAATATGTTATGTATGTCTATTTCTGGGAAAATTTTACCTATACCCCAGTAAAATATCAAGGCTGAACTGGAATTCTCAGCATTTAAAATCTTCTTAGGAAGATTTCTTTTAAGGATGTTTTGATATGTAATTTTTGCGTCCACCGCAGAAATTAATACATCACATTTTAATTGGGCTCCAGATGATGTTTCAACAGTTTGAATATTGTTATTTTTCAGAGTACTCCCAATAACTTGAGTATTGAATTGAAATTGAACACCTAAGGATTTGGCTTGTTTATACAAAATATTAGCAATATCTCGGATCCCATTTTTTGGTAAATATGCCCCATATTTAAATTCTAAATGCGGAATAACATGAAGTGTGGCTGGAGCAACATAAGGGTTTGAGCCATTATAGGTGGCATATCGGTTAAACAGTTGTATTAATTTTTCATTATCAAAGCTGCTCTCTAATTTGTTGTTCATGGTTTTGAACATTTCAATTTGCCATAAATTTAAGATGCCCTTCAATCCGTCTTTAGAAAGATACGTTTTCAATTTATGCAAACTGTTTTGAAGAAATATAGGCGCAGTAATGTCGTATATATTTTCCGACTTTTTTAGAAATGCTTCAATATCCTTTTTAGGGGTTTTGAAAAATATTGAAGCGTCTTCTAAAAAAGAGTTAATATTAGATTTGGCAACAAATTTTGTTTGATCTGGGAAAAAATAAGTGCACAAATTTTCAAGTTGTGTATAATTAAATTCATTTTTGTGTGCTTCGTCTAATAATTCTGTAACATAGTTTGGCATGGTAAAAAGGCTGGGACCAGTGTCGAATCTGAAACCCTTTGAATTGATTTCGCCCATTTTACCACCGTAAGTATGGCTTTTTTCTATAACCTTTACTATTCGGCCTTTTCTAGCTTGTCTTATTGCACTGGCTAAGCCCGAGACACCACTGCCTACTATTAATGTTTCCACTACTTTTAAACAAAAAAATGACATTATTGTTAAAATTTTCGGTGTTTTAGAAGTGCGTTATATTCCATTTTTAACTATCAAAAGATTCAAGTGATTGATCGGCAATCAGTTATTAAATAGTTAATTTTTTTTAAAAAAAATATCGTATAGCTTTGCGTATTATAATTTTCATTATAAATTTGCCAACACTCAATCAAATTAAACTGAAAGAAAATGAAAAAAATCACTTTTGCTCTAGCAGCTGTTGCAGCTTTTACTTTTGCAGCCTGCGGAAACACTGAAACATCAACTGAAGGTGGCGACACTAATGCTACTGAAAATGTAGAAGCTCCGGCTACTGAAGAGGCACCAGCTACTGAAGAAGCACCAGCTACTGAAGAAGCACCAGCTACTGAAGAGGCACCGGCTACTGAAGAAGCACCAGCTACTGAAGAGGCACCAGCTGAGTAATCGGTTGATCTCGAACTATTAAAAAAGGCACTTGTTTAAGTGTCTTTTTTTTTACATATTTGCGTATTGAAATGATTCTACGGATTAAGTCATTATTAATATTACTTTGTTTTGCAGCCTCATCGGTCGTAAATGCCAGCAGTGTTTTGCCCTTTTATGACGATGAAATAAATGGGAATGCACCGAATTTTTCGATAACTCCTAATCCTGTAAATGGATCCTATTTCAATGTAAACCTAAACTTTTCAGATACAGAATTTCCAGATGCAGGTATCATCATTTCTGATGTTTTAGGAAAAGTTGTATTTAAACACGGTATAAAACAGTCTGATTTTATGGAGGGGAAAGTAAGAATTTCTGTAATGGATGCAAACCTCGACAAAGGTGTTTATTTCCTTCAAATCAAGAGTGGAGATAATACGAAAACACTCAAATTAGCGATTCGTTAATTGTTACAATGGTAGTTCGTAAGGCGGGGTTAGAGGATATTCCTTCTATTCATAAGTTAATTTTTGAACTCGCACAATTTGAAAAAGCATCTAATGAGGTTGTAACAACCCCAGAAACGTTGCATCAAGCTTTGGAAGAAAGGCCTAATTGGGTTTTTGCTTGGGTTTGTGAGGATAAAAATGAAATTATAGGTACGGCAATTTGTTATTTGCGGTATTCTACATGGAAAGGCATAACCCTTTACTTAGAAGATTTAGTTGTAACTCAAAGTAAACGACGAACTGGAGTTGGATCAAAATTATTGAATGAAGTGATTCGCTTTGCGAAACAAGAAAAATATAAAAGGATATCATGGCAAGTTTTGGATTGGAATGTTAATGCCATTGAATTCTACAATAGATATCCTATTATCAAGGATAATGAATGGATAAATATACATCTGGATTTGATCTAAAACCTTGGGTTAGGAAAGTTATAAAGTTACTTTTATTGGTAAGTGTTTTATTCGTTATTTATTTTTGCTTTACTACCACTGAATCAAAAAGTATTTTTGCATGTCACACGCGTAATATACAAGAATACTGGACCGCATATACTGGTCCGTGGTTTCATGGATCTGTAGATCATTTAACTTCTAATATCATTTCGTTAACAGGTCTAGGAATGTTGTTCTTAGTTTATTTTTCCATGAATTCGTTTTGGAAATTTTGGGTTATACAATTTTTAATTTCTTCAAATATTTTATTTTTTCTCGGAGATTCAGGAGAGCATCATTTGGGAGCCTCAACTTGGGTATATTCTTTTGCTGGTTATTTACTTTCAATTTCATTGATTTCAAAGAACCGACGGATAAAATCAATGGCATTAATTATTGCTCTTTGGTATGGAACCATGTGGTGGGGTCTATTGCCACTAATTCCAAATGTTTCTCATGAAGGGCATATTTCGGGGTTAATAACTGGAGTATTAATTGCGATTTGGAAAATGCCAGAATGGCAACAAGAATTGGCGCAAGAGCCTGCTTGGTTGGAGCCGAATGAACAAAGAAATGACAAAACGCCAAATCCTTATGATTCATTGACAGATGAAGAATGATTCTCCTTAAAAAAGATTACAAATAATATCCCTAAAATTAGAGAGTAAATAGCAAAACTCATCCAAATACCAGGCCAATTTTTTTGTTGAGTTGTCAAATCGAGAATATAATATTTTTGAATTGCATATCCGCTAATAAGGCTTCCTAATACTGCCCCGATACCATTTACCATCATTGTAAACATTCCTTGTGCACTGGATCTAATGTTTTCGCTAACATGTTGTTCAATATATAATGATCCTGAAACATTAAAGAAGTCAAAAGCCATTCCATAAATAATACAACTCAATACTATCATCCAAAGTCCATCACCTGGATTCCCAAAAGAAAATAGTCCAAAGCGTAATACCCAAGCAATTATAGAGAAGAATATTACATTTTTTATTCCAAATCGTTTCATGAAAAATGGAATTGTAAGTATAAAAAGCGTTTCGCTTATTTGCGAGATACTAATAATCATTGCAGGATATCTTACAGTGAGTGAATCTTTGTAAAGATACATAGAATTAAAGTCTTTTAGGAAAGGGGTTCCGTACATATTAGTTAATTGTAATGCTGCGCCCATTCCCATAGCAAATAATAAAAATATCGCGAATCTTTTATCTCTTATTAGGGTTAGTGCTTGAGTAAAGAACTTCCTATTTTCTCTCTCAACAGTTGTTTTTCCAAGAGGTGGACAGTTTGGTAAGGTAAAAGAGAAAATAGCTAATATAATTGATGAAATTCCACCCACATAAAATTGATTAGGATGTTGTTCCCATCCTGATAGGCTTATAGTCCAAAGTGCAATAATAAAACCAATAGTACCCCAAACTCTAATCGGTGGGAAACTTTTAATAATGTCTAATTTCTCTCTCTTTAATAGAGTATATGCGACCGTATTAGATAATGAGATTGTAGGCATATAAAAGAACATTGTACCCAGTAAGATCCAAAACATCTCTGTTGGGGTTTCCGCAATGGGTAAAATGAACAATCCTATTCCGCCTATTATATGAAATATACCATATAGAACTTGAGCAGGTACATATCTATCAGTTAAGATGCCAGCAATTGCAGGCATAAATAACGCGGCAAAACCCATTGTTGAAAATATTATTCCAAACTCATCAGGCTGCCATTGTTTATTTACAAAGCAGTACGATCCAATTGTTATAAGCCAACTTCCCCAAATAAAAAATTGAAGAAAACTAAGCCCAGTTAGTTTTAACTTGATCATGTGGTATTCTCTCCCAAATATAGGTTATAAAAGGAGATGAAATTTCAATTTATTTTAAATTTAAGGAATGCTCAACCCCATCAATTAAAGTGTGAATCACTTTAATATGAATTTCTTGAGCTCGATCGGCAAATTCAGAATATGGAGCACGTATTTCTAAATCACACAAACTAGAAATTATTCCACCATTCTTACCTGTTAAACCAATAGTTTTCAAGCCTAAAGACTTTGCTGTTTCCATAGCTAAGGCCACATTTTTACTATTCCCGCTAGTACTAATGCCAAGCAGAATATCGCCGGGTTTACCATGTGCTTCTATGAATCTAGAAAAGATATAATCATAGCCATAATCATTGCCTACACAAGAAATATGGCTTGGATCACTAATTGCTATGGCGGGTAATGCTTTTCGATTATTTCGGTATCTTCCCGTTAATTCTTCTGCGAAGTGCATAGAATCACAATGACTACCTCCATTACCACAGGAAATAACCTTTCCTCCGTTATTAAAACTGTCAGATAATAATTGAATAGCCTCATTTATTCGATTCATGTTTTCATGATTTTGAATAAATTCACTCAGAATATTCTGAGCTTCGGAAAAATGGGATTGAGGGTTGAATTTTGTATTCACCAGGTTATTTATTTTGTCTTTTTTGAAATTCTGCTAAGCCATCTTTAAGAAACTGCAGAAAGGGTTCAACTTCAAATTTGAAGTAATCAGCGCCACGTGCTTCTTGAACTAGTTCTTCATTTCCATCTAACAGGCAATATAAAGGCTGGGTTAATTTACCGAAATATAATTCTTCTAAATCTGCATTTTTATCTCCTAACTTTAGGATTTTCTTACCCGATTTGCTTGTGTAAATCTCTTTTTCCGGCAGCAAGATTTTTTTGTCATCTACATAAAGAGAAACAACTACATAGTCGTTTTTAAGCATTTTAAGAACCTGTGGGTCTGCCCATACTTTCTCTTCCATTTTACGGCAATTTACGCATCCATGTCCTGTGAAATCAATGAATAATGGTTTTCCTTGCTGTTTTGCGCATGCCATGGCTTCATCGTAATCGTAATAACTACGTATTCCATGTGGGCTATGTAATGATTCTGAATATCTTGGGGTTGAGCAAATGCCCGCATCGGACTCTGCTTGCCTATCGAGTCTAAAGTCTTGTGTGCTCATTGGTGGTAAATATCCGGCTAATGCTTTTAATGGAGCTCCAAACATTCCGGGAATCATATACACTACAAATGAAAACACTGTAATTATTAAACTCAATCGAAATATCCCAATTTTTTCGTCACCAGAACTATCATGATCGAAATGTATTTTTCCCATTAAGTACAATCCGAGCAAACTAAATACTACAATCCAAATTGCAAGGTAAATTTCTCTATCTAAGATTCCCCAATGATAGGTTTGATCTGGAATACTTAAGAACTTTAAAGCAAATGCTACCTCTATAAACCCTAGAACTACTTTAACACTGTTGAGCCAACCACCACTCTTCGGTAAAGAGTTTAACCAAGATGGGAACAATGCAAGTAGGCCAAAGGGCAACGCAAAGGCTAAGGAAAATCCAAACATTGCAACAATTGGTCTGGCTGCGCCTCCACTAGCGGCTTCTACTAATACAGTTCCAACTATTGGCCCTGTACAAGAAAAAGAAACAAGGGCAATTGTAATCGCCATGAAAATTGGGCCCATTAAGCCACCTTTATCTGCTTGTTGATCAACTTTATTTACAATCCATGACGGAAGTGTAATTTCAAAAGCTCCAAAGAAACTTGCAGCAAATACTAAAAATATAATAGTAAAAAATAAGTTTGGAGCCCAATGCGTGGAAAGCCAATTTGCAAAATCTGGACCTACTAACATCGCAACAAAAGTTCCGATAATTGTATAAAGAGCAATTATTGAAATAGAGAACACAAAACTATCTCTAAGTGCTATCGCACGAACTTTGTTCCTTATAAAGAAGGAAACCGTCATAGGTATCATTGGGAATACACATGGGGTTAACAATGCGGTAAATCCACTCAATAAAGCAAGTATAAATAAGCCCCATATGTCATCTTTAGATTCTTCGGGTGTATTTCCATTAAAGGTTTTTATACCATTTAATTTATCTGGATCTTTATAACCTAAATCGCTTGAATTAGTTGTGTTTGGTGAAGGTTCTTTTGTGGAATTTGAATCAATCTGCTCAATTTGCTCGGGTGAATCTTGAGTTTCAATTGGCTTGGGAATTGTTACAACGGGATCGGTAGTTGATGTTTGGAATTTCCCAGTAACATTGAGTGCTGAAGTGCTGATTTTGACATCTCTTATGTTTTCACAACCAGATTCGTTACATATTTGTCCATTAAATAACATCTCAATAGATGTTACGGATTTGAGTACCTTGATTTTTTGACGGAATTCGCCTTTATCAGTAAATTCACCAGTAGAGCAATTCCAAATCTCGGTTTCCTTAACCATGTGATCTCCGACACCATAGAATTTACCAATTAATTTATATTCGTTGGTTGGTGTAAAATCAATAGTGGCTCGAATAGGACCGTCAAATTCGCTACAATCACTTTTTTCACTGTATACATGAAATCCTTTAGCAATATTGAAAGAAATGATTATTTCTATTTCATCACCTACCTTAACTCCATTAGTTTTGGAGAACGAAGTTTTAAATTTGGGTTTCGGAAAACCTTGAGCTTGTGAAAAAGCAAAACTGCTAATACCAAGCAACAGAAATATCCAAGTTAATTGTAACGAATTTCGCATTTTTACAAAATTACCCATAATCATTGGAATTGATGTAATCTTATACACATAATTGGAATTTTCCCCCGCATGTGAAAAACAAAAACGGATAATTAATTATTTCGGTAATAGGTTTGAGACTTCGTATATGAAAACTATTGTAAATGCGTTGAAATGTGTAATACTGGCATCTGTGTTTTTACTAATTGGCAATGTGAAATCACAATCTAATTCATTAACCACACAAAAATATATAGATTCCTTTAAGGATGCGGCTATGCAGGAAATGCGTGTTTACGGCATACCTGCAAGTATAACCCTTGGTCAAGGAATTTTAGAAAGTGCTTCGGGAAATTCACGACTTTGCAAGGAGTGTAATAATCACTTTGGAATTAAATGTAGGAAAAACTGGGATGGCAAATTTTGTCTTGCTGATGACGATGCAAAAGACGAATGTTTCAGGGGATACGAAACTGCAAATGAGAGTTATCGCGACCACTCTTTGTTTTTGAAAAATAGCAAAAGATATGAATTCTTATTTGAGTTACCTCCTACAGATTATGAAAATTGGGCGCATGGCTTAAGAAAAGCGGGATATGCAACTAATCCATCCTATGGGAATATATTGATTAGAGTAATTGAAAAATATAGACTCAGCCTTTACGATAGCATTGTAGTCCTTGGTCAGGATTATTTAACAGAAGGGCCAGGTAAAGTGATGAATGTTAATGGTTTGCCGGCTGTTGCTGCTAGGACTGGCGACAATGTCCAAAATTTGGCAAAAGAAAATGATTTAGCCCAATGGCGTTTGTGTAAATACAATGATTTAGATGGTAAAAATCTTATTAATCCCGGTGAAATTCTGTATCTTAAACCTAAGAGAGATAAAGGCATGGAAAAAACTCATATTGTAAAGCGAGGTGAAACTTTACATGATGTTTCTCAAATGCATGCCATTAAACTTAAATCATTAAGGAAATTAAATAGGTTAAAAGATGGGCAAGAACCAGCTGTTGGTGAGGAGATTAATCTTCAGGAAAAAAGAGAATTGCCTCCTAAGATTGTAAGTGGTGAAGTCCCAATGTCTAAGGTAACGAAGATTTTTCAACAGGAAAAAAAATTAGATCCAAATACGTATGAAGTATTAAAGGATGAAACAATTGAGTCAATTGCAAATAAGTTTAACGTAAGTGTTTTGAACATAGTTCGTTGGAACGATATGGAGTTTGCAGAGGTTAAAATGGGACAAATTTTAATTTTAGCTCCTGGGGTTAAGTCATCTTCTGAAGTTAGGTCAGCGGTAAATGATGATAAGGAGTTAAAATCATTTATTCATACGGTAATGAAAGGCGAAACAGTATTTTCTATTGCGCGTCATTATGGTATTTCTGCAAAAACTATAATTGAGGCTAATCCTAGTCTTCAAAATGGTGATCAATTGATAGTTGATCAAGTAATTTCTTTAGTGCCACAAGATGAAAAAAAGCCTGAAACCGCAGTTCAAACTCCAAATATTCATTATGTAAAACCAGGTGAAACTCTTTACGCAATAAGCGTAAAGTATGGAATTTCTGTAGAGGATTTGAAGTCCTTAAATGAATTGAAAAATAACAGTATTTGGGTTGGACAGAAGTTGAAATTGAACTAATAATTATTTAATCACATAGTGAGTTACTTGGCCAATATTTTGCTCAAGTAATATTTCTCCCATCTTTGATATTTCGTTTTTATCTTTTTCATTCCCTTTGCCGTAAAGGGTTACTAATTGTAAACCAGATTTTACTGTTACATTAAAATGCTCTTTTAATTTGGAAATTAGCGTTTCATGCCTGTTTTCACGGTCATCTATCACGCAGTTGAACTGGATAGCCGAATTTTGCATGATATTCATTCGTACTTTGTTATTCAATAATGTGCTGAGTATGAAACTTAAACTATCTTCCGCGATGAATGTATAATCTCTTGTAGAGATTTCTAATAAAATTTGACTATTCTTATGGATTTTTGATGTGATTTCAGATGAGTTGGTATCTTGAGATACGCAAGTACCAGTTGCATCTATGTTTAAGAAAGATCTAACGTATAATGGAATATTTGAAGCCTTAAGAGGTTGAATTGTTTTTGGGTGAATTACTGATGCCCCGTAGTAGGCGAGTTCAATTGCATCATTGTAGGATAAACTATTTAAAAGATGTGTATTTTGAAATTTCTTAGGATCTGCATTCATTACACCTGGCACGTCTTTCCATATTGTTACACTTTCTGCATTTAATAATTTACCAAATATAGCAGCAGAATAGTCGCTTCCCTCGCGACCAAGAGTAGTACTTTCGCCTTTTTCACCTTTACCAATAAAACCTTGGGCAATTATGAGATTTTTTTGCGACAAGGGTTCCAATCTATTTTTTACAATCCTTTCTGTATCTTCCCACTGCACACGGGCATCTCTATATCTACTATCTGTTGAAATAAAGTTTCTTGAATCAACCCATTGATTTCTAATGCCTAACTTTAAAAGATAACCACTTACTATTCTTGTACTAATTAACTCCCCGAAAACAACTATTTGATCGTAAATGAAATCGAAGTCTTCCTTTAGATTTTCGTTGTCAAGTAAACATTCTAATTCTAACATAAGATTATAAACCTCATTCATCCAAATTGGTGTGTCCTCTTGGAATAAATCTTTTATTATACTCTCATGAAAGGATTTGAACTTTTCAATAAGCTGGTTTAAATCACTGTTTTCGTGATAATATGCATTAATGATTTTCTCTAATGCATTGGTGGATTTTCCCATTGCACTGATTACAACTAGGATAGGTGATGTCTCGGCATCTTTAGAAATAATTTGAGCTACATTTTTTACACCGTTTGCATCTTTCACAGAAGCTCCACCAAACTTATATATTTTCATCGTATTATTGAATAGTAAGGAAAATCAAGGATTTTTTACTTGATTTGCAAAATAAATACATTATTTAGAGATTATCTCATGTCCTATTCACAAATCATCACTCTAGAACAGTTCATTGTCGATCAACAGTCACTTTACAAGGATGCAGATGGCTCATTAAGTAGAATTTTTAGATCTATTGAATTAGCTGCAAAAGTGGTGAATCGCGATGTTCGTAAGGCAGGATTAGTAGATATTCTTGGTAATCAAGGTACTTCTAATACTCATGGGGAAGAACAAAAGAAGCTCGATGTAATTGCAAATAATATTTTTATAGCGGCATTAGCTAAGAGTGGTGAAGTGAGTATTATAATTTCTGAGGAAAATGAAGATCCTATATTCCTTGAAGGTGCAGAAGAGGAAAAATATATTGTGGCCATTGATCCATTAGATGGTAGCAGCAATATTGATGTTAATGCGAGTATAGGAAGTATATTTTCTATTTATAGAAGACCAACTGCCTCCAAAACAGCTAAAATTGAGGATTGTCTTCAAAAAGGGAAACATCAAGTTGCCGCTGGTTACGTAATATATGGCAGTAGTACTATGTTAGTTTACACCACAGGATTAGGTGTAAATGGTTTTACTTTAGATGATAATATTCAGGAGTTCTGTCTTTCTCATCCTGATATTGCAATTCCAACAAAAGGTAAGATTTTCTCAATTAATGAAGGTAATTATTCGGATTTTCCTGCAGGTGTTAAGTCCTACATAGAATATTGTAAGGCAAAAGATAAAGATACAAATAGACCATATTCAGCTCGTTACATTGGAAGTTTGATTGCTGATTTTCACCGTAATTTATTAAAGGGAGGAATTTTTATTTATCCCCCTACAGAAAAATCACCAAACGGTAAATTGCGTTTGATGTATGAGTGTAATCCAATGTCATTTTTAATTGAACAGGCTGGTGGAAAAGCATCAACGGGTGAAACTCGAGTACTTGATGTTCAGCCAAATGATTTACACCAAAGGGTCCCATTGTTTATCGGATCAACTGATATGGTTGAGTTAGCGGTATCTATGCTGAACGAAGAAGCATTGGTATCTTAGGTATTTCCATACATAGTGTCTATAACCTCTAGCGTTTTTATCCGCTTTCCTGGAAAAACTTGCGTTTCCAAATTAAATAATAAATAATTTAAAATTGCTCTTCGTTGTTTTGGATTGGTTTGAGGATATTCAGACTGGGCTAACTTTCTTAATACTTCTTTTATCTCAATTTCATTATTGCTATTGTGTGTAAATTCTAATTCATATCCTAAAATTTGAGTTATCCCGAAGATAAAAGCTGCAGGTTTCCAAGCTAGTGGAATTTGAGATGATTCCTCTGTCCAATGAAATATCAAAAAGTCAAATAACTCTGGTTCAGAATAAGCATCAGTTACGCAATTAGAGGTTATTTCAGAGAAAAATTGAATAAGTTGAATGAGGTGAAAATTACTCATTAAGTTAGCACCTTTCATTAGCCCAATCTCTTTAATACGTTGAAGGCCTGAGTCTTTCTTGTTAAGTGATATATCAACAAGATTACCTATCTGAAAGTAAGCTGCTTTCTTCTGAGTGAGACTTTTCCCCTGTACAAGAAATGCTAATAAACCAAAGTCACGAGTATAAATATGTACAACCGAGGAATTATCGGTATGTGGAATTTTTTTGAGAATTATTCCATCGGTAGTGCAATCCATATTGGATTATTTATCGGTTTCATCGCTCCAGTCAGCGATAAATAAGTTGGTATCGCGTGTTCCACCATTATTACGGTTTGAACTAAAAATAAGTTTTTTACCATCTGGTGAGAACATAGGAAATGCGTTAAACATACTATTGAAGGTAATCTGTTCCAGATTGCTGCCATCTTCATCAATCATATATAACTGAAAATCGTATCCACGATCGCTATGATGGTTGCTTGAGAAAATAATTTTTTTTCCAGATGGGTGGTAAAATGGTGCCCAATTGGCTTTACCTAAATGTGTTACTTGCTTTAAGTTTGATCCATCAACATTAACCGTATAGATCTCCATATTTGTAGGTGCCACAAGGTTTTTACTTAAATAATCTTTGTATTTCTTTATGTCTTCCTCTGATTTGGGTCGAGATGCTCTAAATACTAACTTTTTACCATCAGGAGAAAAGAAAGCGCCACCATCATAACCAAGACCATTAGTGATTTGTCTTGGGTTAGATCCATCAATGTCCATAATCCAAAGTTCTAAATCGCCACTTCTTGTAGATGTGAATACAATTGATTTACCATCTGGAGAAACAGTTGCTTCGGCATCATAACCAGTTTCATTAGTTAATTGGTTAACAATTTTACCACTTTTATCTGCAATAAATATGTCGAAATCTGCATAAATAGGCCATAAGTATGCTCCTGTGGTTTCAGGTACTGGAGGACATTCGTTCGCACCTAGGTGGGTGCTGGCATAAATCATTAAAGAGTCGCCGGGCATAAAGTATGAACAAGTAGTTCTTCCTAGGCCGGTACTTACTAAATCTGGCTTATAATCAGCACTTCCCATTTTATATAATGGAGTCCAAAATATTTGATCGCACTCTAAGCCCCAAGCTTTATTATTCGATTGAAAAACTATGGCACTATTGTCAAAACTGAAATATGCTTCGGCATTATCCCCACCAAAAGTTAATTGTTTTAAATTTTGTAAATGTGGTTCAGAAATATTCTCGTTTTTTTGAGGGTGTTGGCGAGCGTGCCCATGAGCGTGATCTTTCTTATCCTGCTGTGCAGATAGATTCAGCGCAAAAGATATAGTTAAGATTAAGACAATTTTTTTCATAATTATTTTATTAATTCCCAAGCCATTTTGGGATAACCTTTTCTTCCTTGATCGTCGTAAAAATCAACAAAACGTAGTTTAAAGTAATTATCGTTTTTTGTTTTTAAGACATAATATTGATTTGGGACAATTGTATACTTGCTTGCTGATTGGCTGTACTCCTTCCAGTCAAACCCTATTACATCGAGATTGGCGCTGTAATTTAAACCAACGGCCTCGCTAATAGACATGTTATCAAAAGTAGTACCGTTATTTATTTGAGCTATTCTTATTTTATTTGGGTTTGATAAAACACCGCGTATAATGTATGGATATAATGTTCCATCGATGTCTGGAATCATTTCCTTGTAAGTGGTGAAAACAACATCCCATTTATCATTTTCAGCAGGTTCATTTGCAATTAATTGTTTACTAGTAAACGAATAGTAAGCATAATTATGAATGGGTTTTGTGAATATTCTACTTAAAAACATAGAACTGGAGTCGGCTAAATATCCCCAAAGAAACTCGTATACACCTCCAATAACTGAAATAGGTTTAATTTTTATGTATTGTTGAATCCCTAGGTCCTTGTCACCTAAGTTCAATATGTAACTTCTGTTTAGTAAACTAGAATACCCATTTGAAGTCTTAATAAAACAACCACGAAAAGCTAAAGAATCTTTATTCCCACTAGGATGATCAAAATTCCAGTCCAGAGATTTTAAATTCAAATTGTGTAAATTTTCGAAAGAGATACTATCAATCATAGCTGCCCCAAATTCAGAATTCTTACCGCTGCAAATTACAAAGTGAGGCTCTCCTTGGCAGGCAACACCAATATCCCAAAGCCCGAAAGTTGATGTGTATGTTTGCTGAGATTCAAAATCAAAAAACAATTGATTTTCATAAGTTTCACCCATCTCAAAGGTTTGAGTTTGAATACCTGCCGCTACCGTAGGTTGTGAATACAACGGTTCGTCTTTTTCACAACTAGTAAGCACAGAAAGTCCAATCAATAATCCTCCAAAAAAATGTATTCTTCTCAATTTTCTACAAATTTAAATTACATTGAATAAAAAAAGTTCTTCCCATTCCAATATTTAATCCCCCATTTGATGAACCATGAACCCCTCCGGTTTGTAATAGATTACCCACTTGGGTTACATTAAATAAATTTTTAGCTCCAACTTGAATTCGTATGCTTTTCCAATTCTTACTCATTGAAAGATCACTTAAAGTGAATCCAGGTAATTCATAAGGGATTGTAGAAGAGGTAAATCCAATAGTTTTTCCAGTAAAACGACTGAAATAATGAATACCTAAATCAAACCGTTTAACTTCATAATTAAGATTTAGATTGGCCTGTTTTACTGTCCATTTTGTTATTTCTTCAACTTTACCTGAAAGTTGAGATTCATTTTGAATGATACTTCCGCCAAGAGTAATTTTAAGTTGATTAATAAATAAATCAGTGTTTAAAGATCCTCCTTGAGTATTCATTTCACCAATATTTATATATCTATACAAGTTGGTATTCATATCTACCAAACTCAACTGAATTTGATTTATTACTTCATTGTAGAAAAAGTTTACCTTAAATTTTGCTTGGATATTATTCGAAACCCTGTGTCGGTAATCAATGGAAGCTACCCAATTGTCCGATCTTTCAGGAACAAGATTTGAATTCCCTTGTATATTATGGTTTATATCAACAAATAAAAAATATAGCTCTTTTGCAGTTGGTGCTCTAAACCCTTTAGCATAAGATCCTCGTATAGCTAAATGCTTTGAAGCATCTAACTTTAACTGTAATGACGGAACCAAAGGTATGAATTTGAAATCATCGCCTAAAAAATTGGGGAGGAGGCTATTCCCAAATGCACTGTTGTATGCGAGTCTTAATGAGGGTTTTATCTTAAATCGGGTTGTCGGATTGTACTCTATAGATGAAAAGATCGCAAGGTCATGAATTTTATTATCTCCGCTTATCCTTAAGGTAGATAAGGTTTCACCCGTGTATTCATATCCTAAAAGGCTTTGAACTTTTTTATTTTTACTCCTATGTTCCCAAAGCCCACGAAGATTAATTTGAGTATTGATGGTTGTATCCTGATCAGAAGGTCGTGTAACAATTTCTTTACCTGTAACAAGGTTTCTTCGAACATTGGTTTTTCTGCGTAAATAGTAATTGAATGCATTCTGGAAACGCAAATCATCAAATTTTGTAGGGCTATATTGGGTAACTGAAGCAATGTCTGCCCTAAATGTTCTAAAGTAGTTATTATAACCTTTAACGCTTATTAAATTATACTCGGCATTACCACGATCAGTTAATTTCTCTTGGAAATATTGCAAACTTAAGTTTTGTCTGATTTTTGATCCATTGTAACTCAGTCCGCTTTTACCAAAATACTTAATTTTAGGCTTCCAATCCATACTTCTTGTATTGAGGTCGAAATCAAACCCCTCAAAAAATTGTCTGCCACCAGATAAATTTAAATTTATTTTGTGTTTTTGAGATTGATAAAGTGATTTGGTTGTGCCAAAATCAAAATTGTAGTTTGTTAAACCATCTACATATGAATTTACCGATATTCTATTATTAACTGTAAATGGGGTTCTGGTTATGATGTTTATAACACCACCTATAGCGTCTGTTCCATATACTACACTCATTGGACCTTCAATAATCTCAATTTTTTCAATCTCATTGATAGGAATTTGAGATATGTCGATATTACCATTTATTCGGCCAATCATGGGAACGCCGTTAATTAAAATCTTTACGTTTTGACCACCCATCCCTTGCAATTGCATGGAAGTACCTAGAGATGCATCGTTATTTAGAATAATTGAGGTTTGATTTTGAATAACATCAGCAACCGTTTGAGCTCCCATTTGTTTTATAGTTTTAGACGAAACTACTCTTAAAGAGTATGCTTCATCGGTAGCTAATCTTGGTCTCGCTGATGTTGTTATGGAAACGGGGTTTATTTCACTAACATAGCCATTAACTTCAAAGAAAATAGAAGCAGTGTCTGCTTTGAATCTTGTTGTTCCAACAATTATCCCAATAGAAGAATCGATATTAAAATGTAAATCTTCTATCGAAGGAACACTTATTTGTCCTATTTCGTTAGTCAAATAAATTGAAGAGTTACAGCTAATCTCAATACCAGCTAAGGGTTGATTAATGTTAAAATCGTATACCCTAACCGTCCTTTGTGCACTGATTAAATTTATTGAAAAAAGTGCACAAATTAGTATAGAATTTTGCTTGGTTATCAATTTGATAAATCTGGAAAGCAAAATAGTTAATTAATATTTTATGAATGTTGCGTTAGTAATATTCTCGTTTTGAATAATCTTAACCCAATATTGACCGGTTTTTAATAATTCCGTATTGAAAACAAACTGAGAACTATTGTTCTTAGAAGTATAAACCAGTTTGCCCATTGCGTCAAATACATGAAATTCAGAAGACTCGTTTCCACTGAGTTCAATATTTAATTGGTCCTTTGTTGGATTCGGGTAAAGTTTAAACGTAACCAACTCATTTATACGGGTATTGTTCTGAGCGCCAATTTTTGAGTACTGAAGTATTGTATTTCCATTTGTCATGCCACCAAATTCAATCATACGCACAGCATAGTAGTCAGCTCCCGTAGAATTTGTAACTTCAATTAGGTAAACCTGACTATCCAAGCAAACAAATGATTGTCCGTTGAATGATTTCCAGTCAGATCCAATTCCAGTTAAATCATTCTGAAAACCCGCGCCAGAAGCAATTACATTACTATCCATAGCGTCATTTATATAGTATTCCCCATTAGCGATTAAATCACTCCATGCAAGATCTGAATACTTAGCAGTACGAATACCTCTTTTTGATTCTATTCCCATGGTTAAATAAGGTACGTATTGTCCCATATACATAGTTGGCGCGTAATAACGAGTAAATGACAACTGCCACTCAGCATTTGCTGGTTCAACTTGAACTTGTTTTCCAGTTACAAGGTTGAAATATTTATAGGTTGCTCCATTTGCAGCACTTTGAGCAATTGTAGACTCACTTGCTGTGTTTTCGCTTATTGGCTCATATTTGAAAACTAAGTCGCCGTTGGACTCTTGAGAAATTGGCATGAACTTAAAGAAAGTTTGAGTGGCGCCGTTGTTAACAACGATTAAATATAATGAATCACCTTCCACTTTATGTGAACTAGAATTGTATACCCCCCATGAAAAATCCCACATGTTACCTGCATCATATTGCTGGTTTAAAGCTCCTTTTTCATGAGTATGGATATCGTTGTACGGTTGAGTCCAAGATTCCCATCCTGTTGTATCAAAATTAGAGTAAGATGTATTGTCTCCATAAGGATATAAAAATACAAATACGCCAGCACCATGATTAAATCTAATGCAATTGTCACGAGTAACTGTTGTGTGAGCAATATGCCAACTATTAAGTGGTACTGAAGTTTCTTGCATAGCGTTAAGATCGAAAAAGACCTGATTCGCATAACCTGGACCCATACTAACAGTATCCGTTGTTACCTGTCCACTTAAGGAATTAGAAATAAATGATAATAAAATGCTTAAAGTGAAGAATATTGATTTTTTCATTTGATGATTTATTTGATGTGCAAAAGTAGTTAAGCAATGTGCCTACCTCAATTTTACACTTGTAAAGAAAATGTCATGTTAACACATAGAAAACTAGAAACGGCGATAGGTTTTAGTTTTCTATCGATGAATTTTTTCCACGCCAAAGTACTTACTATTTTTGCATTGAAATCTGTACACTTCTAAAACTAATCAAATGGGAAAAATTAACATAAACATAAAGTCTGGTTCCATAGAACGAAAGAAAGTGGCAGTTGGTATTGATCTGGGTACAACCAATTCTTTAGTAGCCTATGTCGAAGATGGGGGCAATAATTCACAAATAATTCCAATTAGAGGTAGATATACCGTTCCTTCAATTATTCATTTTAATGATGATAATTTACCAATTGTTGGGGAGTGGGCAAAAGAGCATTTATCAGATACTCCTGAGAGAACAGTATATAGTATAAAACGACTTTTAGGTAAGAGTTATAGTGACTTGGAGGGAGACTCTAAAAAAATCGGTTATAGAATTATCGATGAAGGAGAAGACCAATTGGTTAAAGTTGAAATTGCAGGTAAATTCTATAATCCAATCGAATTAAGCTCCTTAATTCTTAAAGAACTAAAACAGCAGGCCGAGGAGTATTTAAATGCGGATATAGAACAAGCTGTTATTACAGTTCCGGCATACTTCAACGATTCACAAAGACAGGCCACAAGGGATGCAGGAAAACTAGCGGGTTTGAATATATTGAGAATAATAAATGAGCCTACAGCAGCTAGCTTGGCATACGGACTAGGTCAGGAAGATGGGAAAACAATTTTGGTTTATGATTTGGGTGGTGGAACATTCGATGTATCACTACTTATTATTGAAGATGGTGTGTTTGAAGTTCTTTCCACTGCCGGGGATACGAATTTAGGTGGAGATGATCTAGATAATAATATTATTGAACATTGGCGCCAGAATTGTTTAAAGAACGAAAACCTTTCCCTCAAACAAATTCAAAACTTGCGAATAAAAGCCGAAGAAGCTAAAAAATATTTATCTCAGAATAAAGAAGAATATTCTCTTTCCTGGGAAGGTGTAGAAATCAAACTAAGTTTTGAAAAATTTAAGGAATTAAGTAATGAGTGGATTCAGAAAACTTTAAAACTTGTAGATAGAGCAATAAAAGATGCCTCAATTACTATAAATGAAATTGATGAAATTATTCTCGTTGGTGGATCGACACGTCATCCTGAAATTAAAAAAAATTTAGTAGAGAAGTTTCCTGGAATTCATGTTAATTCAGAAGTTAACCCCGATGAAGTTGTAGCTTTGGGGGCTGCAATTGAAGCAGATGTTATAACAAGTAAAAGGACGGATGTATTATTGCTAGATGTTACTCCTTTATCTCTCGGTATTGAAACCGCCGGAGGATTAATGGATTTTTTAATACCCAGAAATTCCAAAGTTCCTACACGATTGGCAAGGGAATATACTACCTCTGTAGACGGACAAATAAATATGAAAATTGCGGTATATCAGGGCGAGCGCGAATTAATTGCTCAAAACAGAAAGCTTGGAGAATTTATCTTGTCAGATATTCCAGCCATGCCTGCAGGTTTACCCAAAATACAAATTCAGTTTGCATTGAATACAGATGGTCTGTTGAATGTGACGGCCCAAGAACTGAGGAGTGGGGTTAAACAAAGTATTGAGATACAACCTAGTTACGGCTTAACCGATCAAGAGGTTGAAAATATGCTAAGAGCGGGTCTTGAAAATGCCCAATCTGATGTTGAAGAAAGATTGTTATTAGAGGCAAAAAACGAGGCTGAACAACTAATATATGCTGCTCAAAGGTTCTTGGATAAAAATTCCAAATTCTTGAATTCAGAAGAAATTATTGCTACCAATCAACGAATTGCAGATTTAAAGAGTCTAATTATAGTAACAGATCGTCATAAAATACATCAAGGGATTGAAGCGTTAAATGAATATACGCGTCCTTTTGCTGAACGAGTTATGGACGTAGCTGTTAAAAAGGCATTAAAAGGTTCGAATATAAATTGATGAAAAATACAAAAATATACTGCTTGATATTATTTGTGATTGGTGCGATAAGTATGAACAATGCACAATCCCAAAGCGAATCCTCACTATTTGGATTAAAAATGGGTGCTGGAGTTTATTCGTTTACAGGCGGGGAACTTCAGAATCCAACACCGTTGTTGGGATATGTTGCGGGTATTTATGTGCATGATCCATTAGAAGATAACAGATTTCATGTGCAAGGTGGTGTTGATGTTCGTTTTAGAGGGGGGAATTTTAATAATGCTAAATCAACCGATAGCGCTGCCAATCGTGCTTACACTCAAATATCACTAGTAACCGTAGATTTTCCAATTTCTATGTTGGTATCATTGCAGCCTAAAAAAAGGGAGAAAGCATGGTTCTTAAATGTTGGGATTATTCCTAGTTATATTATTAGGTCGGTTGTATACGTAAGTGCGGAGAAGATTCCTTTAAATAGCGCGGTATATCTTCAGACTTGGGATAATTTACCTTTAAAGCCTATTGAGTATTTAGCGCATATTGGTGTCCAAATGAAAGATGAACAATTTGGTTATGATTTTGGAATTAATGTTGGAGTTTCTGACATGAATAATAATTTTAAAATCGATGGAATATACCCGGCAACTGGAACAGGTAAGAGAATTAGCACGGTAGCGTTAGAGGCTAGTCTGTTATTTTAATTATTACATTTGTATTCAATGTCTAAGTCTGTCGCTCTTTATACCTTAGGTTGTAAATTGAATTTTGCTGAGAGTAGTACTATCGCACAGCAATTGAAACAAAATGGATTTGAGCGTAAAGACTTTCAAGATGGCGCAGATTTATATGTGATTAATACCTGTAGTGTAACTGATCATGCCGACCGAAAATGTAAAAAAGTAGTTCGCGAGGCGTTAAAATATAATCCCAAAGCTTACATCGTTGTTGTTGGTTGCTATGCACAATTAAAACCACAGGAGATTGCTGAAATACCTGGAGTTGATTTGGTGTTAGGAGCTGCTGAAAAGTTTGAACTAATATCATATTTACATAGCTTGGAGAAAGAACCAAGAAGTAGATATTATAATAGACCAATTAAAGAAACCCAAGACTTTGTCCCTGGTTTTTCTGAGGGTGACAGAACAAGAATGTTCCTCAAGGTTCAAGATGGGTGTGATTATTTTTGCAGTTTCTGTACTATTCCATTAGCAAGGGGTAAAAGTAGATCATCCAATATTGAAAAAACATTAACCCAAGTAAAAAAAGCTACAAAAGAAGGGGTTAAAGAAGTTGTTCTTACGGGTGTAAACTTAGGTGACTTTGGAGTAAATCACAATGAAGATTTTTTAGGTTTAATCAAAGAATTAGACAAGTTAGATACTATAGAGCGTTACAGAATAAGCAGCATAGAACCCAATTTACTTACGGATAAAATAATTGATTTTGTAGCATCAAGTAATCGATTTGTTCCACATTTTCATATTCCCTTACAAAGTGGTAGTGATGAATTGCTTACTCGGATGAGAAGAAAATATAAATCTGATTTATACAGAAGTAGGATAGAGCGAATAAAAAAATTAATGCCTGACTGCGGTATTGGTGTGGATGTAATAGTTGGTTTCCCGGGAGAAACAGACGAACACTTTCTAGAAACCTACCAATTCCTTAATAGTTTACCGGTATCATACCTTCATGTTTTTCCATACAGTGAAAGACCAAATACTACCGCACGTAAAATGAAAGAAACTGTTCCCTTGGGAATCCGCGGTGAGCGCACTACTCAACTTAGAAGTTTAAGTGATAAGAAGAAACGCGCCTTTTATGAGTCTCAAATAAATACAGTTCGTGAGGTATTATTTGAAGAAGAAATCCGAGATGGGAAAATGATGGGTTACACTGATAATTACGTTAGGGTAATCGCAGATTATGATCCTTTATGGGTGAATTCTCGAACACCATTTCGTTTAGAACAAATTGATAAGGATTTCTTGATGCATGGAGTTTTTGAAACCTTGGGTATAACACCTTAATTTGTATTGTGTTTCCCACATTATATTATTTTCTAAAAGATCTCTTGGGTATTGAATTACCATTTTTACAAATTGTAAATACATTTGGATTATTTGTAGCTTTTGCAATTGGCGCAGCATATTGGTCAGTCTCTAAAGAATTTCAACGAAGAACAGATTTAGGTCAATTTAAAACAAACATAAAGCAAATAACTGTTGGTGATTCATTTCCAATGTCTGATTATTTGTTCAATGCATTACTATTGTTTTTATTTGGTTTTAAGTTTATATATTTAGTGAAAAATAGTGGGGCTGATTTTGTCCCACAAGAGCATTTGCTTACTTGGGAAGGGGAACTATCTTGGGGTTTAATAATTGCTGCTGTTGGAACTTTTTGGAGATATCAATCTGACAAAAAACAACGTTTGAATCCACCACAAAAAAAAGAAATTACACTTGGCTTGGCCGATGAGATGGGCAACATTACTGCAATAGCCTTAATTTCTGGATTTTTAGGTGCGAAAGTTTTTCATATAATAGAAACACCTGGGAATTTTAGTTTTCAAGCTATTGCAAGCCAATTCTTTACTTCTGGGGGATGGACTTTTTATGGAGGGTTAATTTGTGGCTTAGGAGGAGTGCTAATTTATGCTTATCGAAGAGGGTATTCAATAATTCACGTATTGGATTCAGCTGGACCACCAATGATGTTGGCCTATGGAGTAGGTAGATTTGGTTGTCATTTCTCAGGAGATGGTGATTGGGGTATTGCAAATCCAAATCCAAATTCATTGCTACCTGATTGGGCCTGGGCGTATAAATATCCTCATAATGTTTTGGGAAAAGATTATGCATCGGCAGGAATGGAAAGAATTCCAGGTTGTGAAGGAAGTTACTGTTTTCAATTAATTGACCCCGTTTATCCAACCCCACTTTATGAGGCACTTATGGCTCTATTCTTATTTGCGATTTTATGGTTTTGGGTGCGTAACGTAAAACTCAACCCAGGTCAAGCATTGGGTGTTTACTTATTTTTTGCCGGTACGGAGCGTTTTGTTATTGAGTTAATCAGAGAACACGGTGATAGCCTCTATAAAGTCGGAGACTTGATTTTCTCACAAGCACAAATGATTTCTACTGTTTTAATCGTTCTTGGTGTAGGATTATGGTTTGCTGGATCAAGGAATTTACTTTCAAAAAGAAACAATTAACAGTTTTATTAACTGTTTTTGTGGCATATTCACATGGTTATGGCCAGTCAGATACTGTTTATCTCCTGGATAACGTAATTGATAGAATGGATTCTGTTTTAGTATCTGGAGATGCTAATTCAGAGCGTATTCGTCAATATAGGTTACTTAAAAATCGTGTAATTAAAACAATGCCGTATGCTAAAATGGCGGCATTTAAAATCCAGGCAATGGAAGATAAGCTCTCAACCATTAGAGGGCGCAGAGCTCGTAAAAAATATGTGAAGCAATGCGAAAAGAGTATAAAAGACTTGTATACAGAACAACTGAAGAAGTTGAGCATAAACGAGGGCAAGGTATTAATGAAGTTGCTTCATCGGGAAACTGGAAAAACTACATGGGAAATAATGAAGAACTACAGAGGCACACCAGAAGCCCTTTTTTGGCAAGCATTTGGTAGTTTTTGGGGTCACGATATGAAAGGTCAATTTGACCCTGTTATTGATTATCAAATTGAAAATATTATCAAAGTAGAACGCCTAGAATAGTAATTGCTATTTCTGTTTTCTTATAAAACTTAAAATTAAAATGGGAGCACCAATAAGAGAACTAATTGGGTTGATGGGTAAGAGTATTCCAGGTATTGAGTAATGAGCAATACAATCAGCTCCAACAGCGAGTATTCCTCCCCATAAGATTGTTGGTAGCAATATTTTGGAATGTTTTTCAGTTTTGTATAGACGTTTTGCAATATGAGGACCCACCAATCCGATGAAGCCAATTGGACCTGCATACGCGGTTAACCAACCGGCAATAATTGCTCCAGTCCAAATCAATAGATTTTTTATTTTTACAGGGCTCACACCCGACGCTTGTGCATATTCATCTCCCAATAAATAACAATCCAATGAATTTCTAAAAGAGTAAATAAGTATAATTCCAAAAAATACTGGAGAACTCATACTGAAAAGATGAGTCATTTCAATTCTTTCAAAATTACCCATACCCCAGAAAGTGAACTCTCTTAGTTGCTCATTACTGCCGAAATACTGCATGAGTTCTGTCGCCGCTGAAAATAAAAAACCTAATACTAAACCTGTCAATAACAATCGGTGGGTATGTCCAAAGCCTCTATTTATTAAAAGTTGCAAGCCTAGGGCCGAAAAAGCACCTATGGTACTGCCCCAAATTGGTGAAATCTCAAATGATAAAGAGAATGTTCCTGATAAAAATATAAATAAAGCCATTCCAAATGTGGCTCCAGGTGAAATACCAATTAGATAGGGGCCAGCAAGTGGATTTCTAAATAATGTTTGCATTAATAATCCAGAAAAACTAAGGCCTATACCAGTTATCACAGCACCCATTACCCTTGGGAATCGGAATTCCCAAAATAGGAAATTGGAAACTTCATTATCCCAAATTTTTAGGTCAAATAAGAAAAGTATAATTAATACTATAAATAGAAATATGTTACCTAAATACTTCACCTAAACTGTTGATAGAAATATAATGAATCGAATTTTCCTTGGCCAATATTTATTAAATCATTCAATAAAATTTCTGGGTGGATAGATCCTAAATCCCAATAGGAATTAGCACCTGATTCTTCTTGTTGTTTATTATTTTGAAATATCTTGATCTTGTCATTAGAATTCAAAACACTTTCAATTCTTGGTTCATTTTTTAATAGTTTATCTAAGTCTGAATACGAACCTATATTTAGCCAAATATCAGCTTGAAGTAAGCACTTAAAGGCGATTTCCAATGGTATGGTATATGTGAGTTGTTGCTCGTTTAGGTTTTCATCTTGCCATATACAGTTTAGATTAGCATCATTCAATAAATGACTAAGGTAATTATTCCTGTTTGGTACCATCCAATTGCCACTGTACGGAGCATTAATCATTATTGTCTTTTTGTGTGGAGTGATTTTTTTTAAATGACTCAGATAAACAGAATCAACTCTATTGAAAATTTGGGTAGCAATATTTAGTTTATTCGTGATTAGTCCGAAAACCTTAATCCATTCGGATCTTGCTAAGGGATGGTTTTCTTGATGATTTTGGATATATAAAACGGTTATATTCTGTTTATATAGTCTTGAAAATGCAGGAATGCCTTCTGCATTTAGAGTGTAAGCGCAGAATATATTTGGCTCAGATTTAATTAATTCTTCAAGTTGAAGTTCACCAGAGGGTTGAATTTCAATTGGGTTGTTTAAATATCCCTTCAATGTAGAATGTACAAAGTTTAAATTATCGATTGCCACAATTGAATTTTCCGAATTGAGTTCAGTTAAAAAACGCAGGAAAATACTGCTGCTTACAGCAATTCTTCTATTGTTACTTTTGATTTTAATAGATGAGGGGAATAGGCCTGGATTTTTACCCATATGATATGTTGCTAATTCCTTGCCATCACTAAAAAATACTTTTAATAAGGTATCAGTTTCATTGTAGCCTATTTTGAAAAGTTCTGAGTATTTATTGTTCTTCCAATTTATATTCACTTTATCTCGTCCTTCTGATTTATATTGACAACCGTATATGCCCAATATGAAAATTAGGTGATAAATTCTTCGATATTTTTTGAGGAGTAATGTCAGAGTGTTCAAAATTAGAACAAAATAATTGACACGGGTAAAATATGTGAATCAATAGGAATAAATAATTACCATCTTTGTTAAGTGAAAATTCCCGCGTATCAGCACCGATATAAAATTTTAATAGGATTGTTTATTGTTTGGATGACCTTCTTCGATAATAACAGTTTTTTATATAGATACAGGTTGCATAGTGAAATAAAAGAATTAGAAGGGGGGATTGAAACACATAAATTAAAAATTGCCGAACTTAGACGTCAAAAAACGGAGTTATTTGGAAACCTTAAAAATTTAGAAAAATTTGCAAGAGAAAGATATCTTATGAAAAAAGATAATGAAGATATTATTGTTATTGTAGATGCGGATGAAAAATAAAGTGTTTATAAGTAAGATTATATTGTGTATTTCTATTGCTTTCGGCTCAATAGGTTTGCACTAGTTATAAAGTATAAAAGAAGATTCACATATGAAATTTATAGCTTCATCAAGCGAATTGTTGCAACACTTACTAACGGTAAATGGTGCAATTATGTCAAAACCAATCATTCCCATCTTGGAAAATTTCCTGTTTGATGTGAAAGATGGCGAAGTGACAATTTTTAGTACAGACTTGGAAACGAGTATGACTACTTCACTGCAGGTTGATACCAAAGATTCTATGAAGGTAGCGGTACCAAGTAAGATGGTCATTGATATTCTTCGTTCGCTACCTGAGCAGTCTGTTACATTTAACGTTGATTCTTCCAATTTCTCTATTGAGGTGGTAAATGCCAATGGTAGATACAAAATGGCGGGACAAGATGGTGTGGATTTCCCAACCTTACCCGAAAAATCAGGTGAAGGAAGTTTTACTGTTCCATCAAATATCCTTTTGCGTGCTGTTAGTAAAACTTTGTTTGCAGCGGGAACGGATGAGTTGCGTTTAAATCTAACAGGTTTATTTGTTGAAATGATGCCAGATTACGTAAATTTTGTGGCAACGGATGCAAATAAGTTGGTTAGATATACAAGAAATGATATTGCTCCTCAAGTTAATAATAGCTTTATTATTCCTAAAAAGCCTTTAAATTTATTGAAAACAGCATTGCCAAATGACGAAACTCCCGTAGTTGTGGATTACAATAAAACCAATGTATTCTTTTCTTTTGGGAATACTCAGCTTATTTGTAGATTGTTAGATGAAAAGTACCCTGATTATTCAGCGGTAATACCAACCAATAATTCCAATACCTTGAATATTAATCGTATGGACTTTTTAAGTTCGATTAATCGAATCAGCATATTTGCGTCTAAAACAACGCACCAGGTAAGATTGAAAATTGCGGGTTCTGAATTGACAATTTCAGCTGAAGATTTAGAAATGGCTAATGAAGCGGTTGAACGCATTCCATGTGAATATTCTGGAGAAGATATGGAAATAGGTTTCAATGCACGTTTTTTGAAGGAAATGCTTTCAACTATGGACGGGGAAACAGTTCAACTACAACTATCGCAACCAAACAGAGCGGGTTTGATAGTTCCAACAGAAAACGAAACAAATGAGGACATGACAATGTTAATCATGCCAATGATGCTCAACAATTATTAAAAGTATTAATATTTATATTTTAAAGGGTCGCCTATTGCGGCCCTTTTTATTTGAATACTTTTGAACCTACCCTAACCATGGTGCTTCCACATGAAATAGCAATTTGATAATCGCCGCTCATCCCCATAGAAATTTCTTTAAATGCAGGGTCTTCAATGAAGTATAAGTCTTTGATTTTTTGGAATTCAGATTTAACGAGTTTGAATTCGTTTTCGACTTGATTAGTGTCTTCGGTGTTACTCGCCATAGCCATAATACCCGCAAATTCGATGTGCGGAGTTTGCATAGTTTTAAGTTCTTCGAAAAACGAGGCTATGTCTTCTAATTTAATACCAAATTTGCTCTCTTCCTTAGCAACATGTAATTGAAGTAAAATAGGAATTTTTCTATTGTATTTTTCCCCTTGCTTTTCAATTTCTTTAATTAGTTTGATGCTATCAACAGATTGTATCATAGAAATAAAAGGGGCAATATATTTAACCTTGTTTGTTTGTAGATGCCCGATAAGGTGCCACGAAATATCCTTTGGCAAATTTTCATATCGCTCTAAAAGAGCTTGAACTCGATTTTCAGCAAAAATCCTGTGCCCGAAATCGTAGGCTTGTTGTATTTCCCCTATCTCACGATACTTTGAAACTATAATTAATTGTGATTTTTGAGTGAGGTCATTATAAAGCTCTTTTATATTGTTGCCAATTCGCGTCATTTTCTTTGTAATTTTGCTTTGTTGATTCGGTTAAGCAAAATAACAACCCTTCTGGCAATATTCATCATTGCATGTTCAGATACACCTCCAATTTCAAAGGAGAGAATGGTTCCAATCATGGCAGATGCCATGAGAATGGAGGCCGCTGAACAAATAGGTTATAACTATGTTACTGTTCCAGATTCGGTTTGGAAATTAAATTATTCATTCCTTATGGATAAATATAGTCTAGATAGTACAACCTTTAAGAATGCAATGAGATATTATACTGAGCGTCCGGCCGAGTTTTCGAAAATTATGGAGCAGGTAATTGAAATCCTACAAAAAGAAGAGCTTAAAGAATTTAAACGTTGATTTTCCCTTCAAATTTTGAGAATATTATCGGTTTTGACGCCATACGTCAACAAATAATTGAACTCTGTAGGTTAGAGTCATCTAAAGATCTAGCTGAGACTTTTGGGATGAGTAATAAAGCAAATCTGATTGAAAAAGATTTAGGTTTGATTTTCGAATGCGAGAAGATTGTTGAACATGTACCTTCCGTTTTTAATTGGATTGGGGTATCGGATGTAACACCATTCCTTAAGCATGTTGAGGTTGATGGTTATTTTTTAGTCGAGTCCCAATGGGTTTCAATTCTTAATTTAATTCATTTTCAAGGTAAAATTGCAAGTTTTCTATCAGATAAGGAAGAAGTTTTTCCGTTGTTTTTTCAGTTGTTCAAGAATCAAACTCCATTAAATGAGTTAGAGTTGGCCATAAAAAGGATTATTGATGATGAAGGAGATATTAAGAATAATGCAAGTGCTGAGTATCAAAAATTATCCGTTGAGTTAAATAGACTAGAGAAGGAAATTCGTTCTGTAACCAAGGGTGTTTTTAGAGAATGGAAGAATTTAGGTTACACTGCCGACACAGATATAACCATAAGGGAGGAGAAGTTAGTTATCCCAATTCTTTCTGAGTTTAAGCGTAAAGTTGCGGGTTTCGTTAAAGATGTTTCTGCCACTGGTAAAGTGTTGTTTGTTGAGCCGTCTCAGACCTTAGAAATGAACAATCGATGGAAAGAGGTGCTAGCAGAAAAACGAAGGGAGAGAGAGAGAATTTTAAAATTGCTTACTCAAGAATTAAGACCTTTTAAATCTGCACTTGTTTCAGTGAATAAAACCCTTACAAAAGCAGATTTTATTTATGCTAAACTTGGGTTCTCTACAAGAATAAAGGCTGTAAGACCAAACTTATCAAAATCAAATACAATAAATGTTAAACAGGCCTTTCACCCTGTTTTAAAACAACAGTTAAACAAAGAAAATAAAAAAGTAATTCCCTTAGATATAGAGTTTAGAGAAAAAAAGATAATTGTGGTAAGCGGACCTAATGCGGGGGGGAAAAGTGTGGTTTTAAAGACTACGCTTCTTTTGCAATTTATGGTGCAATGTGGTTTATATGTGCCTGCAGCAGAAGGCTCTGAGTTGGGTGTGTTTGATTTTCTTGGAATTGATTGTGGTGATGGACAATCGCTTGAATCAGGGTTGAGCACATTTAGCGCGCATTTAGCTAATTTAAAATATATTTTAGACCACGCAAATGATAAAACATTGGTTGGCCTAGATGAATTGGGAACGGGTACCGATCCTCGCTATGGCGCTCCTATTGCACAATCCGTACTTGAGGCATTATTAGAAAGTAGGTCTACTGTTATTGCCACAACCCACTTCTCTCAAATTAGAGAATGGGGAGGAAATATTCCAATTGTAATGCAGGCGAGTATGGCTTATGATGCTATAGAGTTAAACCCTTTGTACAGATTTGTAATGGGTAAGCCGGGAAGCAGTTTTGCTTTAGAGTTAATGAGAAAAACAGGTTTTGATTCTACTTGGATGAATGGTATTCAGAAAATTGCAGGTGAGGAATTAGGTAAAACAGAAGATCTTATGCTCGATCTTGAAAAAAGAAGCCAAGAATTAGAGTTTTTAATTTTATCGAACAAACAAAAGCAAGAGCATTTACAACAGCTTACCCACGAGTATTCTAAACTAAAGGAAAAACTTGCAGACAAACGACAGGATATATTACAACAAACAAAACGAGAATCTGAAAAAATCCTATCTAAGGCAAATCAACAAATAGAACAAACTATTCGTATAATAAGGGAGAATTCGGCAGATGCAAAAACTACAAAAAATGCAAGAGAAAATTTTCAGAGGGAAAAGGCCTCATTACTTAAAGAACTTGATAGAAAACACAATCTTTCAGAGGAAAAATCTCCAGTAAAAAAAGTAGAAGGCAAAAAATCAGAAGATATAATTACTGTAGATATTATTCCGGGAGCAATTGTTAAAAGTGTTGTAAACGGCCAAGCCGGTGAAATAATTGAGGTTAAAAAAGATAAAATTCTTGTAGCATTTGGATTGGTTAAAATGTGGGTTCCAAGATCCGAATTAACGGGATACCAACAAACAAACGCGAAGTCGAGTAAAAACAGTTCAAAACAAGGTTTTAAGTGGGTAGACAGGAAGTCGTCATTTTCTAATACAATTGATATCAGAGGTTTAGTGGTGGAAGAGGCATTAGTAAAAATCACTCCTTGGCTTGACGAGGGTTATGTTTTGGGTGCAGGTGAGTTGAAAGTAATTCATGGGAGAGGAGAGGGGAATCTTCGAAGAGGAGTACATGCATTCCTTAGAGAAGAAAATCGTGTAAAATCCTGGAAAAGTGAACGAATGGACCAAGGTGGAGATGGATGTACTATAATTGAACTGAACTAAACCTTTTTATCTAAATTTGTAAAGAATGGAGAATTTACTTGATGGAAAAGCCGTATCAAATCATTTCAAAAAACAGATTGCCGAAGAAGTGGCTGAAATGGTTTCCAATGGACACAGAGCACCACATTTAGTTGCAATTTTGGTTGGAGAAGATGGTGGAAGTAAAACTTATGTTGAGGCTAAGGAAAAAGCTTGTAATATGGTAGGCTTCAAGGGAACGGTAATGCGTTATCCCGATACAATTACTCAAGTTGAGCTTATTGCCAAGGTGAAAGAAATAAATGTTGATCCAGAAATAGACGGTTTAATTGTTCAACTCCCATTACCAAAACATATAGATGAAAATTTAGTTACACAAACCATATTTCCGGAAAAGGATGTAGACGGTTTTCATGATATTAATATGGGCAAATTAGCTAAGGGTGACAATAGCGGTTATATTTCCGCAACCCCTTTGGGCATTACCATGTTATTGGAATATTACAATATTGAAACTTCAGGGAAGCACGCTGTTGTAGTAGGTAGAAGTAATATCGTTGGCCGTCCCATGAGTATATTATTATCTAATTCAAGTAAAACCGGTAATGCCACCGTAACAGTTTGCCATTCCCGCACTAAGAACTTAACAGATATTTGCTTACAAGCAGATATAATTGTTGCTGCAGTTGGTATTCCAGGTTTTGTTACTGGAGATATGGTTAAAGAAGGTGCAGTTGTTATTGATGTTGGAACAACCAGAGTTGATGATGCTTCGAAGAAGGCCGGTTGGCGTTTAAGAGGAGATGTTGATTTTGAAACCGCATCCAAAAGGGCATCGTTAATAACACCAGTGCCAGGAGGCGTTGGACCTATGACTATTACAGGTTTGTTGAATAACACGTTAAAAGCAAGAAAAAGGTCATTATGATGAAGTTACCGGTAATGGAACACTTCTATACTATTCAAGGAGAAGGTGCATTTACCGGATATGCGGCTTATTTTATTCGTTTAGCAGGATGTGACGTAGGATGTGTATGGTGTGATGTTAAAGAAAGCTGGAATGCCGAGGGATATGACCGGTTTTCTTTACAGGAAATGTTGCATTGGGTAAAGGATGCGCAAGCAAACCGCGTGGTTATTACAGGAGGGGAGCCTGCAATGTATGACCTAACCGAACTATGTGAAGTTTTTAGAAAAGAGCAAATATTTGTTCATATAGAGACTTCTGCTGCACACCCAATTCAAGGAAAGTTTAATTGGATTTGTATTAGTCCTAAAAAATTCAAATTTCCAATACCTCAGGAAATGAAAAGGGCCGATGAACTTAAAATTGTTATATTTAATACTTCGGATTTTAATTGGGCGCTTCAGTGGGCTAAAGAATGTGACTCACTTTGTAAAAAATATCTTCAACCTGAATGGGAAAAACAAGATGAATTACTTCCAGCTATAATAAATTTTGTGAAAAAATATCCCGATTGGCAGATTTCTTTGCAAACGCATAAATTTATGAATATCCCTTAGCGGATAATTTTTAGAACACTGTTAAGAAGTTCTTTTTTAGAAAATATTTGCACTCGTTATTTTTGGAGAAATGAGTAGGAGACACGGCGTTCTTTTTATCTTACTATTGTTTTTTTATAAAGCAGATTTAAACTTAATTGCGCGATCCACAGGTGCCGTCGCATATGCTTTATCAATTGATAGTCACAATAAATTCTCTGATTCAACGCAACTAAAAATTGAGAACTTTTTTGATTACCATTATAAAGTAGAAGGCAATTTTAATGGCGCTTATTTATTTTATAAAAACGACAGTCTTCATTATGGCACACGCGGTTATTCAATTTATAGCAATCGAGATAGTGTTGAACCTTCTGATATCTTTCAATTAGCTTCTGTATCAAAAGTTTTTACAGCAATGTCAGTTATGATGCTTCATCAAGATGGATATATTGATATTCATGATTCTGTTCATTGGTATTTACCTGAATTGAACGTAAAGAATTTAACTATTCGACATCTATTGAGTCATACCAGTGGGTTGCCAGATTATTTTTATGTAAAATATCGCGGATTTGAATTAAAAGAAGGACAAAAACATCTTAATAATGAAGATGTTATTGACATCATTAATAGGCAGCCAAAACGCGTTTATTCTCGATTTGGATTTTATGATTATAGTAATACCAATTATGTCTTACTTAGTTTAATTGTAGAACGAGTTAGTAATACTGACTTTAGGAGTTTTGTTAAACGTTATATATGTGAACCAGCAGAAATGAAATATTCTCATATTTGTAATTTTGATTCTCTTCCATTAATCAATTATCCCGTGCAAGGGTATCGATCATGGAGAGTTTATGAGGATATCCCTGAAAATGGAACAACTGGCGATAAAGGGGTTTATTCAAGTGTCTTTGAGATGTTTAATTTACAACGTGCTCTTCGCGGCAGTTATGTTCTTCATAAATCCACCAAAGATGAGATGTGGACTCCCCAAACTGTAACTTCAGCAGATGCATATTACGCTATGGGGTGGCGAGTAAAATGGATTGATGGTAAGAAATGGGTGTTTCATAACGGCTGGTGGAAAGGATTCCGTACCTATTTTTGGATTTGTTTAGATGAAGACAAGAGTTTTGTTGTACTTACGAATAATGTTCAAGGAAGATTTTTGAGCACTCTCGAGATGGTTGGCCTCCTCAAATAAATTATTCAATAAAAAGACATCCTGAACTAAATTCTGTTTTCCAATAATACAAACCGGTATTAATTTGCGGTATTTGGATGAAGTCAGAATTACTATCTAATTGAATAATCTGAACAAGTTGTCCTGTATTATTGTATAAGCTGAAAGTACAAATTTGTTGTGATTTAATTAATGTGTTACCGTCTTTGGTAATAAAATAAATATTAGGTGTTTTATTAAGATTAGTAGAACTAGTTATCATTCCATTAATCATTCCTACAGCATCTAAATCAAATCCAGAGCTAATAAAAGGAGTTGGCCAGGGATCGTTGATGATATTTTTATAATGATCTGTAGTTGCCCACTTTGGATTTATTGATCCAACCACGTCGGTTATTCGAACGAAGTAAAATTCCTTGGGGATATTTTGATAAATGGTATCTAAATCTGAAATGTCAAAAGGAGTACCATAAGGGGATCGATATTTTCCGGCAAGATTATGGATTTTTTCTGCTTTAATCCCGTTAAAAGGTCCTAATTGTGTATTGATTTGAGTAAGGGAAAATGAGGGGAATTTAAAATAGTTTATTCCATCGTTACTAATTTCAACGTGTGCAAGTTCTAAAAATGTATCGTTAAAGGCATTTTCGAATATCGCAAAATCAAACCCAGGACCATCTATTATAGCATTAAAAAATTGCACTATTGCAATTCCCGAATCACCTAGACTTACCACACCATTTTCCTTTGCTCTTCCACACGCTGATTCAGCACTGCCCACATCAACAAACCCAGAGTCGGGTGTAGATATATTTTTATATCCTTTAAAAATGTGAGCAGCACTTCCCCAGTCAATAAAGCAATTACTATCGGCATGAATAGCAGTACTTCCAACTTTACCAACTGAAGGAGCAAACTGTGCTTTTAACACAAAAGTAAATGTGGTTAATAAGATAAGAAATAATTTAAGCATTACATTAAACGCTGTTCAATATCATTGGCTATAGCATCGCATTCGCTATGATTTTTTTGTAATAGTGCTTTTGCATCTTCAACTATTTTATCAGCAAATAGTCTATCATTTAATCCCTTAGCATTAATTAATACATTAAACCATGCGCCTCTTACAGCAGTTTTTATGCAAATTACTGCAACACCAACATCAGATAAACTATTGGGATTCCCTTTTTCTGACATTTCTTTCAAAAGAGGTAAGCAACTGAATGCGACTTGCATTGTTTTAAAAGGAATTTCTGTTGCAAATTGACTAGACTCTTCTATTGCATTCTTTCTAATTTCTTTTTCCTCAGCGGTGCCTTTCGGTAAACCAAAAGCTGACATGATTCGATCAAAAGCTTTTGTGTCCTCATCCACAAGTTTTAATAATTGATCTTTCAACTGTTGACCTTTTTCTGCCCATGGGCTAAACTCCGTTACACGATCTTCCCATCCTCTTTTACCCGCACTTAAGTTAGCTACCATTGTGCCTAGAGATGCTCCTAATGCTCCCGCCAGCGCTGCAATACTTCCACCGCCAGGGGCAGGACTATCACTTGCTGTTTCATCTGCAAAGCTACGAACTGACATGTTTACTAAACGACTATCACTTTCGTTTTCCAACATGTATTCAATTATTCTATTTTTGGGGTCAAACGGTGTAAGTTCATCCAGTCCCATAGATTTAATTGCAATTTGTACTAGAGTGCTTTCATTAACCCCTGTACTTAATCCTTGTTTTTCAAGGAAGTATTTACCAGCATTCGTTAAACACTGCAAAGGAACCAAGCCAACAAGTTCACTACCTGTAATTCTTGCACCTCTTTCAGTTGCGGAATTTGAACATTCTTCAAATACTATATGAAGAGGCGTTTCTCTGAAATTTGTAAGATTAGCACTTATTTGGGCGATACCGTATTCCTCTATATACCAGCCGATGGCTTTAACGTGTTTTAATTTTCCCGGAATACGAATAGGTTCACCATTTTCATCATTCACCACTGGGCCCGATATAGGGTTACCTTCTCTTTTTACCCGTCCTGCTTCTCTAATATCGAACGCTATCCGATTTGCAATTCTTGCGCTTTTTGTATTGATGTTAAGATTATAAGCAATAAGAAAATCTCTAGCTCCAATGCAAGTAGCACCTGTTTGGGCGTTCATTTTTGCAGGCCCAAAGTCTGGTTTCCATTCTTCTTTTTGAATTTTATCAAAAAAACCTTCGTATTCACCTGAACGGATGACACTTAAGTTTGATCTTTTCTTATTAGGTTGTGCCGATTCATATAAATATGCAGGTATTTGTAATTCCTCACCTACACGATGCGCCAATTTTTGAGCGTATTCGGCAGTTTCTTCCATTGTGATTCCTGAAATTGGTATTAGTGGGCAAACATCAGTAGCACCCATTCTTGGGTGTTCTCCCTTATGTTTACTCATATCTATAAGTTTACTCGCTTTTTGAATGGCCAAAAATGCAGCTTCAATAACGGGTTCGGGTTCACCAACAAAAGTTACAACTGTTCGATTTGTTGCTTTTCCGGGATCAACATTCAACAATTTTACACCCTCAACGGTTTCAATTACATCTGTTATTTGTTGGATAACTTGAAGGTTGTTCCCCTCGCTAAAATTTGGTACACATTCAATTAGTTTACGCATGCAACAAAGGTACAATTCATTCTGTAATCTTAATTTTTGATATTCATTAACTCGAAAAAATCATTTGTTTACAAAAAATATGATTATTTCCACTTATTCTTTGATGAGAAACTTTATCAAGCCAAGCAAAACGGTTATTTTTGCCTCTCATTTTTATATGTCATTAATCAAATCAATTTCAGGGATTAGAGGAACAATTGGCGGAGTCCCCAATGAAAATTTAACTCCATTAGACGTAGTTAAGTTTGCTTCGGCCTATGGAACGTGGATTTTAAGGCAAAATCCAACAGCTAAAGTAGTGGTTGGTCGCGATGCACGAATTAGTGGACCAATGATATCTGAGTTATTGATTCAAACTCTTCTTGGTCTTGGTATAACTGTTATAGATTTAGGGTTGTCTACAACTCCAACGGTAGAAATGGCTGTGCCAGCAGAAAATGCAGACGGTGGGGTAATTTTAACGGCTTCTCATAATCCAAAGCAATGGAATGCTTTAAAATTATTGAATAATAAAGGTGAATTTATTAGTGGCGAAGAAGGCCAATTATTACTAGAGATAGCGAGCAATGAAGATTTTTCTTTCGCAACTGTAGACAATTTGGGCCAGCGTATTAATAAAGATTATCTTCAATATCATATCGATGAGATTTTGAAACTTCCATTGGTGAAACCTGAATTAATAAAATCGAAAAAATTTAAAATTGCCATAGATCCCGTTAATTCAGTAGGAGCCATAGCAATTCCAGCAATGCTAAGAGCCTTGGGAGTTGAGGATATTATTGTAATAAATGATGAGGTTAATGGGCATTTTGCTCATAACCCAGAGCCACTTACTGAGCACTTAGGAGAGATTTCTTCTTTAGTGAAATCGGAGAAATGTAATTTGGGTATTGTGGTTGATCCCGATGTAGATAGATTAGCATTTATATCTGAGGATGGAGAAATGTTTGGTGAAGAATATACCTTAGTTTCTATTGCAGATTATGTCATTAAGCATAATCCAGGTGCTACGGTAAGTAATTTATCTAGTACCAAAGCTCTTAGAGATGTAACCGAGAAAGCCGGACAACAATACTTTGCAAGTGCTGTAGGAGAAGTGAATGTTGTTAAAGCAATGAAGGAAAATAATGCAGTTATTGGTGGTGAAGGGAATGGAGGAATTATTGTACCTGAGTTGCATTATGGTAGGGATGCTTTGGTAGGAGTAGCTCTTTTTTTAAGCCATTTAGCCGAAATGGATATGAAAATATCTCATCTTAGATCTAAATATCCAACATATCAAATGTCCAAAAATAAGGCAGAATTAAACCCTGAAATGGATGTAGATTTTGTTTTAGCGGAGATTGAAAAGAAATATTCAAAGCATCCAATTAATACTATTGATGGTGTGAAAATTGAATTTGATGGTGATTGGGTACATTTACGAAAGAGTAATACTGAGCCAATTATCCGTATTTATGCTGAAAGTACAAGTCTAACAACAGCTGAGAATCTTACGAAAAAAATACTTCAGGATATCGGCGATATAATAGAATAATTTATGTCATTACAATGTGGTATCGTGGGTTTGCCCAATGTTGGGAAGTCTACTCTTT